>Ga0268281_1001413_pt1 | contig 14040 bp, 13 predicted proteins | sample saktaG_10_FD_190134 | JGI IMG/M metagenome (GOLD analysis project Ga0268281, IMG submission 190134) | Saline water microbial communities from Sakinaw Lake, British Columbia, Canada - sak_2011_5_24_50m | ecosystem: Environmental > Aquatic > Non-marine Saline and Alkaline > Saline ... | reverse complement strand
TATTGTAAAGTTTTCTTTCTCTAACTAATTCTCTCTCAACCCACCCAATACTTTTTTGTATGTTTTGAAAACTTTTATCTGCTTTCAATTTTGGATATCTTTCTTGAACAACTAAAAGTTTTGACAATGCTCCTTCAAGCATATTGGCTGTTTTCATCTTTTCATCAGAATTTGTTGCCTTTCCCCATTGAGAACGAAGTTTTGTAACTTCTTCAAAAGTTCCTTTTTCGTGTGAAGCATAGCCCTTAACAACTTCTGCTAATGCAGGAATTAAATCAAACTTTTTCTTTAAATGAACTTGAACATGACTTGTTTGTCTTTCTGCATCCATTCGTAGATTAATCATTCTATTGTAAGTTTTGTAAACATAATTTCCACCTACTAAAACTATAAGAGCAGGAATTCCAATTCCAAGAATTAAACCAACATTCATTTTTTATCCTCCGAAAACTTTAAAGCTTTCTTATAATACTCTTCTTCTTTATTCATATTCTTAGGTTTAATTTCAGCTTTAAAATACTTTACCATTTTTTTAATTGCTTCCTGTTTTGTTTTTAGATTGTTTACTAACTTGTAAATTTCGACTATTCTGTCTTCTTCCTCGCTCAAATCTATTTGTATTTTTGTCATTTTTCATTTTGTAACTCCATGTATTATGGTAATATATGGTATTATTTAAACCTTTCGGTTTTTGAAGAAAGTGCCCATCTTCTTTTTTAGAAAAAAAGAAACAAAAAAGCGCACTCCAAGACAAAGACAATTTTCAGCAACTACGATATCAAAGAATTTTCGGAGATTGGAAACTCACGAGGTCACTCACTTCGTTCGTTCCGCTCGTACCACCTCTTACAACCTATTCTATTACTAATATCCCAACGCTAACTCCCTAACCAAGCCCCGTGCGTAGCACAACTTCCGCGACAAAGTCGCAACCCCCGTTTCGTAAAACGAAACAACCCCCGGCATTCAAAGAATGCCAACCCCCGGCAAAATCATACTTCTATAATTTTGCCCCGCCGCCCAACCTGCACAACCCGCGTCTTCCCAATCCTGTCCTCAATTCCTTCCGCCTCATGAATGTGCGCCGAGATTAACAAATTAGGTTTAAATTCTTTAACCGCATCTCGCAAAATTTCCTCACCGGCAATCCCAGAAAACTCAGCCATCGTCCCAGCCGCGTGCAAATGCGAAACCAAAATTCGCTTCTTCGGCTTCATCCTTTCAAAATTATTCCTTATAGCAACCAAATCCCCATCGTCCAAACTCAACTTCCAATTCGGACTCCCAATCCCCGCAATCCCAACATCCCCATAAGTCACATAATAATTATGAATACTCTTCCCCATCTTCCGCAACCTCTCATGCTCCTCATCAAAATCACAATTCCCCGGCACAAAAACAACCTTCTGTCCAGCGTCGACAAACGGCCCCAAAATATTCTCATCGCCCTCGCTATAACCATAAATATCCCCAGCCAAAACAATTAAATCAACCTTCTCCCTCAACCCCTTCTTCGCCAAACTCCGCGCAACATCCAAGCTTCCATGCAAATCCGCCGCAGCAAGTATTTTTAATTTCTTTACCATTTCAATTACACCCACAAAACACGTCCGCGAAAGTCCGTGTAGTCCGTGGTTAATTAAATACCAAATCTTTTAAATCTCTTCCCATTCCAATATCCATGAACTTCAAAGACATAAAAAACTGGAGCCCAGAAATAGAAAACCAAATAACATCTAATTGGAAAAACAAAGAACTCTTCGCCTTCAACCCAAAAACAAAAAAGAAAATCTACTCAATCGACACACCACCTCCCTACGTCAACACACCAATCCACATGGGTCACGCCGTCACATACTGCTTCATGGATTTCTTCGCCCGATACCGACGAATGAAAGGATTCGAAGTTCTTTTCCCACTCGGTCTCGACCGAAACGGACTCCCAATCGAAATGGCAACCGAAAAAAAATTCAAAACATCACCATTCAAAGTCGGCAGAAAAAAATTCATGGAATTATGCGAGCAACTCCTAAGCGAAGCCTCAGCCGAATCAATCGACTCATTCGCAAAACTCGGAATTTCATTCTCATCCTACAAAGACAACGGAAAAATCGGGGCAATCTACAACACCGACTCCCCAGAATACCGAACATTAACCCAAACAACATTCGTCGAACTCTTCAAAAAAGGACTAATCTATGAAGACACAAGAATTAATAATTGGGACCCAAAACTCCAAACAACAATCGCCGACTCCGAAATCGAATACGAAGAAATCCCATCCACATTCAACAATATAAAATGGAAAGTCAAAGAAACGGACGAAGAAATAATGATCGGCACGACAAGACCAGAATTAATCGCAACCTGCGGGATGGTAATCTTCAACCCAGACGACAAAAGATACAAAAACCTCGACGGCAAAACAGCGATTTCTCCAATCTTTAACGAAGAAATTCTAATCAGGGCGCACCCACTCGCACAAATTGACAAAGGCACAGGGTTAGCAATGATGTGCTCAGCAGGCGACTTGTCAGACATTCAATTTTTCCGCGAGATGAATTTAACCCCACGAATCGCAATCAACCAAGACGGGCGAATGAACGAAAAAGCCGGAATTCTCAATGGACTAAAAGTGAAAGAAGCACGAGAAAAAATAATAGAACTAATTAAAGAAAAAAACCTATTAGTAAAACAGGAAAAAATAACTCACCGAACTCCAATCTCCGAACGCTCGAAAGCCGAAATCGAATTCATCGAAATGCCGGAATTTTATCTAAAACAATTAAACATTAAAAAAGAAATAAAAGCAATGGCAAACAAAATAAATTTCTACCCAAAAACTTCAAAAAAAATCCTCGACGATTGGATAGATTCGATATCAATCGATTGGCCAATTTCCAGACGTCGATATTACGCGACACCAATACCTTTATGGTATTCAGAAAATTTAATCGCAATAGCACCAGAAAAAACTTACACAGAACCATGGAAACAAGACCCACCAAAAGAATCCGAAGTAATAGATGCCAAAACAAAAAAAATATTAGGAATAGTTACAAACTTTCCCAAAAATAAATGGATAGGTGAAACAAGAGTTCTCGACACTTGGTTCGATTCATCAATATCAGAACTTAACATGCTCAAATACAAATCCGACGACACATTCTTCGAAAAATCATATCCAGCGACGCTGAGACCACAAGGAAAGGAAATCGTTCGAACCTGGCTTTACTACACAATTCTCCGTGGCTTCCTCGAAACAGACAAACCGTGCTTCAAAGATGTCTGGATTCATCAGCATATTCTCGACGGCAATGGACGAAAAATGTCAAAATCTTTGGGCAACGTGATAGACCCACAACAAATTCTAAAAGAAGATGGAGCCGAAGCCCTAAGATTATGGGCAGCAACCGAAGGCGACTTATCAAAAGGAGATTTTGTTTGCTCAAGAGAGAAAATAAAAGCCGAAAATAAATCCCTAAACAAATTATTAAACATTTCAAAATTCGTGATGCTATTCGACAAGCCAAAAACGAAACCAGCATTAACAGCGACGGACAAATTATTCATCGACCACGTCGAAAATTTAACAGAAGAAATCGACAAGTCCTACGAAAAATACGACTTCAACAATCCAGCGCAACAACTAAGAAATTTTCTCTGGAACACATTCGCATCAAACTATATAGAACTCGTAAAAAACCGCGCCTACAACGAAAACAAAAGCTTCACAGCCGACGAATCAGCCTCGGCAAAATACACGCTTCATTTCATTCTCGAACGACTCCTAACCCTCCTCTGCCCAATCATACCACAAATCACGGCGCTAATCGCAAAAGAAAAAAACATCGACCTTCTAAAATCCAAATGGCCAGAAATAAAACCAACAACTAATAACCAACAACTAATAACCAAATTAATAAATTTCAATAGCCAAATCTGGAAAACAAAAAAAGAAAAAAACATCTCTCTTCGAAACCCAATAGACGGAATCAAAATCCCAAAAGAACTAATCTCATTCGAAAAAGACTTAAAAGCCTGCCATAATATTTAATTTTAAAATGACAACAATAGAAACCTTTAAATATCAAACTCACTCTAATTCTACATGACAGAACTAGAAGTACACATCAAACCAATAGGAGAACTAGGTGTAACTCAAGCAGACTCATTTATATACCAAAGAGTAAAAGATTTTCTACTCGGAAGAATGGGAGGAAGAAATTCGGCAGGGTACAAGACAATTATGAACAGCGGATTCGATATACAAAACGCCACAGGCTCAAGTTTACCATTTATAATAGCGGCAACAGAACTACTGGAAGAAACAAATGTTGCAACGATATTATCACTTGAAGATATAATAAAAATAATCACTCACGGAAAAGCCAATGGCAAAAATCACTTCAAGGGAATATATGTCGATACAAACGAAGCAATACTTTATTTAAACGACAACTCCTCATTATCACTTAATTTAGCAGAGATAGCAAGAAATCAAAATAATACACCTTACGACGCAGAAAACCCAGCAAGATTTACCGGATTAAGAGTAGACAAAGCCGACAACAAAGAAGGATATAGGCTAATAGAAACATCAAAAACACAAATAATCACAGATCCGAGATTCTCTTATTCAAACAATGAGCAAGAAATAGATTTTAATGGAACCCCCATTAAAGTTTTCACAAAAAAAACTGGCTCGTCGAGGCTTTACGCGTACGAGGACGGGCTGTACGCCGGGGACGGCGTTCCCGCGGATTCGAGCGGCGTTGGTCGCGTGGGGTTGGTTCACGCCGAAGGCGTCGGTTCGAAAAATTAGATTAATATATATTTTAGAATATAATAATAACTAAAAGTCCAAAACTCTTCAAAAGATTCCTAGCTTGGAGCTAGGCCACACGCCTCTTTATTAGAACTCTTGAATGAGTCAGTAAAATTCAATGGCGACAACAAGTAATTGAAAATTATGAATCTTGAAGCCATGGTGGCAATTGGTAAAGAGACTATCACTATCGTCGGGGCTTTACGCGGGCGAGTTCGGGCTTGTCGCCGGGTGCGGCGTTCCCGCGAATTCGAACGACAATGGTCAAATGGCCTAGCCAACTAGGAAATGAAAACTCACAAGAACATCTACTATAAAATCTACAAATGGGAAAACCTTCTTCTCGCCTTCTTGAAGGCGAGAAGAAGAAAATCAAAAAGAAAAGACGTAAAAGAATTCGAAGAAAACCTGATAGAAAACCTACAAGACTTACAACTCGAGCTAATGGACTCAAACATACAAACCAAGACCACTCAAAACATTTATTCTACGAGATCCAAAAACCCGTAAAATATCCAAATCACATTTCAGGGACAGAATAATTCACCACACCCTTTGTAACATAATCGAACCAATCTTCGACAAAATCTTTATTTATGATAATTGTGCAGGAAGAAAAAACAAAGGAACATCATTCGCATTAAGAAGATTTAAGAAATTTCAAATTAAAACAACGAAGAATCTAACTTCAAGTAGTTATTGTCTAAAAGCCGATATAAAACATTACTTTGAAGAAGTCAGTCATGAAATTTTAATTAACATTATTAAAAGAAAAATAAAAGACAAAATTGCAATACAACTAATAGTAAAGATATTAAAAAATTACCACAACAAAGAAAATGGTATGCCACTAGGAAGCTTAACAAGTCAACTCTTCACAAGTATTTATCTCAATAAACTAGATTATTTTGTTAAACATCAATTAAAAGAAAAGTACTATATAAGATACGTCGACGATTTCCTCATATTAAATTGCTCAAGATTTAAGTTAGCATTCCTAAAAATAAAATAAAAAAATTTCTAAAAAACAATTTAAAATTAGAACTTCACAAAAGCAAATCAAAAATTATATCATTATCAAAAGTAGTAGACTTCGTAGGATTCAGAAACTACTACCACTTTAAGTTACTAAGACAAAGAAGTATAAGGGGTATGAAAAGAAAAATACAACTATTCCACAACAATCACATTCCTACAAGCGAAATCTCAGAAATATTTCAAGGATGGCAAGCACATGCAGAAATTGCCAACACATATAATCTAAGAGAGTGCCTAACCCAAACTTTAAAACTACCCCTTCTCTAATATCAACATGACAACAATAAACAAAATAGCAAAGCCGAACAATCCGCACTAATAACTAATAACTAAAAACTAAAAACTAACATGGACGAAACACAAAAATTTGAACTCGAAACTTTAGTTGAAGAACTCGAAGGTTACCGAGGACGACACACAGAACTAATCACAGTCATGGTTCCAGCCGGAGCAACGCTAACCCAAACAACAAAACAACTCGAGGACGAAAAAGGAACCGCGACAAACATTAAGTCAGCAGGCACACGAAAAAATGTAATCAATGCGTTAGAACGAGCAACCCGAAAATTAAAAGAAATAGAAAGAACCCCGCAAAACGGACTCGCAGTTTTCTCTGGCAATGTAATTAAAAACGGAAAAGAATCTCTCGAGGTTTGGGCAATCGAACCACCAAAAAAACTCAAGGTAAAAATTTACCGATGCGACCAAACATTTGTTCTCGAACCGCTAAAAGAAATGCTCGAGACAGAAGAAGTTTATGGACTTTTAATTATTGAACGAAATGAAGCCTCAATTGGAATTCTCGACGGCAAAAATATAAAACTTCTGCAAAACATGACCTCCGGAATCCCAGGCAAAACACGAGCCGGCGGGCAATCATCTCAAAGATTCGCACGAATCAGAGAATCAATGGCAAAAGAATTTTTCAAGCGAGTGGCCGAAGCGGTAAAAAAACATTTTTGGGACAATAAAAAATTAAAAGGAATATTAGTCGGCGGACCAATCCCGACAAAAGACGAATTTCTCGATCAAGGACAACTCGTAACAGCACTCAAGGAAAAAGTAATCGCGGTAAAAGATTTGGGCGGCACCGGAATACACGGACTCGAAGAACTCGTCGAACTTTGTCAGGATGTTTTATCCGAACAAGAAATTACAAAACAAAGACAGATTTTAGACATCTTTTTTGAAAAACTTGCAAAAGAACCAAATAAAGTTTCATATGGCGAAGCCGAAGTCGAAGACCGATTAAACCGAGGTGCAGTCGAAAAATTGATCATATCAAAATCACTCCCAAAAGAAAAAATCAAATTCCTTGAAAAACTCGCACAAGCATCGTCGTCGGAAATTCATCTCGTTACAAAAGAAACATCAGAAGGAGTTCAATTCGACAATCTCGGCGGGACGGGTGCAATTCTCAGATTCGAAATCCACGATTAATTATCTTAGCCAAATCTTTTAAAACTTCATTCCCGACAATTTATATGGAAAAAGAGGATGTTTCTAATACACCTATAATTACCGAATCAACTGCCGAAGAACTCGACAATACTTTCGAAGACAAAGAAAAAGATTCCGAAGAAAAAGTCGAAGCCTCGCTTTTCATCGCTGGCCGATTTCTGAATCTTCAGGAACTAATTATGCTCACAGACATAAACCCGATAATGCTGAAAGAAATTCTCCACCGCCTCGAAAAAAAATATTCACACGGCGTCCTCCGCCTAATCAACCGAAACAACTCGTGGAAAATGGATGTCGCAGAAAAATATCATTACCTAATCAACAAACTAGCGACGGGAAACGCAGAATTCACAAAGGCCGAACAAGAAACTCTCGCCGTAATCGCCTACAAACAACCAATAAAACAATCAGTCATAATAAAAATTCGCGGCAACAAATCTTACGACCACATAAAAAAATTCCGACAGCTCGGACTTATCACAGCAAAACGCGTCGGCCACACCGTCGAACTCTCCCTCTCTGAAGAATTCTACGAATACTTCAATGTAACTAAAAAAGAAACCAACTAACATTAAAGAAAATCCTGAAACGAATTCGGTATAACTCCACTATCATTACAATGATAAACTTTATGAAAAATCTGAGACAATTTCCCATCCACCTCCATCCCAAGCCCTTCAACTAATCTCTTATTCTCAATACTCAATTTCAATTGCGGTGCCTTAAACCTACTTGGCCGAAACCCAAAACAACTCTCAAAAATTTCCATTCCTAATTCTAAATCCTTCAAAGAGACATTATAAAAAAACTCATTATAACTATGCTTAATTCCATGCATTCCAATCTCTTTGTCCAAAGACAAAATAAAATCACACCACCCTCTTGACTCATTAATCATAACCCCATCAAAATACGGCACAACATAGAGAACATCCGACTTCTCCAAATATTCAACTGAACAATTCATAAAAGGATTAACATCATCGATATGCCTCAAGCCAATAAATCTTATAGAAAACAAACAAAATAAAAAAATTACCACGACGCACAAAGCCACCCAATACCACTTCATAATCCCCTCAACAATTAACCTTTTATAATCATTTTGATAATCATTAACATGGAATTTCTAACTATACTTTATTTCATTTACACCTTCATAGCTTTTTACATATTAATGATTTACGTCCTCACGTACATACAAAACAAAAAACAAATCTACGAAATAGTTCAACCAAACAAAATTCTTCCATTATCAATAGTAATCCCATGTTTTAACGAGGAGAAAACCATAGCCAAAAACATAGAGGCGTTCCTCTCTTCAGATTACAATGGCCTAAAAAAAATAATAGTAGTAGATGACTGCAGCACAGACAATTCATACAATATAATAAAACAATGCGCCAAAAAATATTCACAAGTTATAGCCCTTAAAACACCAAAAAACACAGGTTGTGCTGCTGGGGCAAAAAATTTCGGAGCAAAATATGTAACAACAGAATTAATAGGGTTCAGCGACGCTGATTCAATACCAAGCAAAAACGCAATCTCTCAAATGATAGGATTTTTTAATGACATAAAAACAGGTGGAGTCACATCAAGAGTTTTCGTTTCTAATCCAAAAAATTTTCTTACAAGAATTCAAGCAATAGAATACAAGATCATAGCATTCACGAGAAAGCTCCTCGGATTTCTAGATTCAATATATGTTACAAACGGGCCATTAAGTATTTACAGAAAAAAAGCATTCGACCAAGTCAACGGTTTCGACGCGAAAAATATGACCGAGGACATTGAATTAACATGGCATCTCGTTTCAAAAGGTTGGAAAATACAAATGTCAATCCCAGCGATAGTCCGTTCTTCTCCCCCGACAACCATTAAGTCTTGGTTTCATCAAAGAATACGATGGAACGTCGGTGGAATGCAAACCGTCGCCAAATACAGAAAAAAAATTCTCGAAGTCGGAATGCTCGGTTATTTCATAATGCCATTTTTCATAATGTCCTGGTTTTTAGGGTTAACCGGGCTCTTCTTTTTATTATACAGATTAACAAGATATATAATAGTTAGATATCTCATAATAAAATATTCTGTCGCGGCACAAGTTGCACTCATAACAATGCAAGATTTAAGTGTGTCCCCGAGTATATTATTTTTCTTCGGAATTTTTCTTTTCACAGTAGGATTTGCTTATACAATAACAGCAATGTCAATATCAAAAGAAAAAGGATTCATTACAGGGCACCCCCTCCGCGACATATTTATATACTCGTTCTTCTATTTACTCATGTATCCACCTCTATTAATAGTAGCATTTTACAAATATATGAGAGGGTACAACACATGGTAAAATGTTAAAAAGTAAAAAACACGTATTTTGGGAAGCATTATTAGTCACAGTTCTGATATTCTTAATAGGAATTTTCTTCGGAATGCTAATAGAAACAGGGAATTCAAATAAAATAAATAACTTTTATATTCGTTCCGAAATAAGTCTCACCGACGCGATGGCCAATTCAAGACTATTAGATAATTCAAATTTAAATTGCGAATCTCTAAAAACAAAAAACATAAATTTTGCAGATCAAGTTTACGAAGAAGCAAAATTACTTGAAAAATACGAAGCATCAGGAAAACTAACAGAAGGCATAAAACTTCTCCATAAAAAATACGACCTACTAAGAACAATCCTTTGGATAAATAATCAGGACTCATTAAAACGATGCAATAATTACAACCTCATCGTTTATCTTTACGAATATGAAACAAAACAGGTAGAAAAAAAAGCAACACAAGAAGTTTGGTCAAAAATATTATTAGAACTAAAACAACGACAAAGTGACATATTATTAATCCCAATAGCAACAGACCAAAACCTAACATCTCTAAACCTATTGCTTGATCAATACCAAATAAAACAATTCCCAGCATTAATAATTAACAATGATAAAATATTATATAATTTAGAAAGTCCAGAAACAATCCAACCCCTCCTAAATTAGTATATTCCACAACAACATTCCTTAAAAAACAAATTTCTATACAATTTTATGACAAGATGCACAATTTGCAAGCAGACACCAGACGAAGTTAAACTTTTCGAAGGGATATCAAGAGACGAGATGATTAATGTCTGTGAAGAATGCGCGAAAAAAGAAGGAATTCCGATAATAAAAAAACCATCCGAGTCCCAACTCAACAGAGCCAATGAAAGATATACCGTTCGCGAACGAATGGAAATAATGTCCGGCATGCGCGATGCAACCGAAATCAGCGAAGACCAAACAATCACACAAGGCAATCTCGCAAGATTAAAAGTCCCGCCAAAAAAACAAGTCAACGAAAATGTACTCGACAATTATTTTTGGGCTCTTAACATCGCCCGTCGCCGAAAAAAAATCACAGTCAATCAACTCGCCAGACAAACCAAAATCCCCGTCGAAACAATTCAGGCAATCGAAAAAGGAAAAATCCCAAAGGATTTCGAAGAAATTTTCGCGAAACTCGAATTATTCCTCGACATAAAACTTCTGAAAAACCACAAAACAAAAATTAATTTCACGCGAACAAAAGATGAAGAACAGGAAATTTTAAAACAAGTCCACGAAAAAATGGGTTCACTAAAACCAAGCAAATCAAAAGATAGAGAAAGGGAAATACAATTAAAAAAAGAACAATTAGAAAAATTATCAAAAGGTGAAATTGATTTCTCAATAAGAGAAGACCTTTCAAATGTAACTCTCAACGACCTCGTCGAAATGAAAAAAGCAAGAGAAAAACAGAAAGCACGAATAGAATTACACCAACAGCAAGAAGCAATGCTCGGCGACGACTTAGATTTAGAAATTGAAGGACTATAAATTACATTCCAACCCCTTATAAAAATCCGCGTTTTCCGTGTTAGTCCGTGTGCTATTTTCTTACATTAACAAAGTCAATAACTTTCCCCACAAAGTTAATTATCCCAAATACCTCAATCGCCCCGGTCTCGGCTCATAAATCAAACCTTCCTCTAATAGTTTCTTAACCTCGCCATTAATCACATCAGGACTCGCTTCAATATCCATAATTAAACTCTCAACATCAACCCCGCCATCAACTTCCGCCGCCTTAATCTTGTCCATAATATTACCTTTCAACCCAGAACTACCGACGGGAATATCCTTCCTCGCATTCTGAATTTCCAACTTCCTAACTAACAACCACCTCGAATCAACTTTCTTTACAATCTCGGCGATTACATACAATTCACCATTCCACTCCCGCACATTCCCGACAATCTGCAACGTGTCCCCCTGCACAATATCCCGAAACATCTCAACATCCTCCCCGAACGCCTTCAACTTAAATTGTCCCGACGCGTCATCAACCGTCAATGTCGCGTACTTCTTTTCCCCGTCCTGCACGAACTTGTCAATACAATTCGCAAGAACATTAACCCTCACAACCTTCTTATCCCCCAACTCCAAAAACAAAAATTTCCCCTCGCTGACCATCGGCCGCCCCTTCAGAATATCCCCAATCCGCAACTTATACGCAACATTCCTCTTCCGAATCTCCGTCCCAACCACGCCATCCATCAAAAAAAATAAACCTCAGGGTTTATAAGAATTTATGAGATTGAGTTTAAACCTTCTGCACAAATCCCCACTCTTCAATGCCACAACCAATCACCAACCCTCCAGCGAAGCTGAGCCATCCATCAGCAAAGCTGATGAACCATCCTTTGACAAAGTCAAAGAGCCATCCAATCGCAAAGCGATTGAGCCATCCAAGTAGCTACACCTTCTGCACAAACCCCCTCTTTGGCCTAAATAAATCCCCTTCCTTCAACAATTTCCCAACAACCTCATCAATATCAACTTCACTCATTTTTCCCGCCAACGATTTCGTCAGCTCCTCAAACGGAATCAACTTACCCATCCTCTTCTCCAACTCCTCAATCGCCTCCTGTACAATATGAATTTTATTCCTCGACGACGCCGAAGTCCCAGTAATCCTGTCAACATCGAATGTCTTCGTATCCTTATCATACCCAACTTGCATCAAATAACTCTTAACTAAATTAATCGCCTCAACAGCGTCGACAATCTCAACTTTCTTACTCAACCTCATTCTCGCGTGCGCCTCCGCCAACCGAACCATCGCCTCCAACTGCCTCGCTCCAATCGGAATCGGCTTCGACGGCCCGTCCCCAATCTGCGGCATATTCCTCAACCCGACATAAAAATCCTTCATTACCATAACCGCCTCATCCGTCAAAACCGGGTCACACTTCTGCCTCGCATAAGAAATATATTTCCTCAACAAATCATTATCAATCACGTCGTGTTTCGCTTCCTGTTTATGCTCCAACAAAACATGCGTCGCAATCGCCTCGTCGTCCTTCCTGCTCGGAATATCTCTCATAATAAAAATAGCGTCAAACCTCGACAACAGCGACGGCGCCAAATTAACCTGCTTCGGAATAGATTGCAACGGGTCAAACCTCCCGAACTTCGGATTCGCTGCCGCCAATACCGAGGTCTGTGATCTAAGCGTCGCCTGAACCGTCGCCTTAGAAATCGTAACCGTTTGTTGCTCCATCGCCTCGTGCATCGTGCTCCTATCCTCCTCATTCATCTTATCAAATTCATCAATGCAAACAATTCCCTTGTTAGCCAAAACCATCGCTCCCGCTTCCAAACTCCAGCCCCTCAACAACTCATCCTTAACCACCGTCGCTGTCAACCCTGCCCCAGTCGATGATTTCCCAGAAACATACCGAGCTTTCGGCGCAACCCCCGCGATAAATCCAAGCATGACAGATTTCGCAACTCCCGGGTCGCCAACCAGCAAAACATGAATATCGCCCCTCATCTTCGTCCCATCACTCCTCGTCTTCTTTACTCCGCCAAATAACTGAAACGCCAACGCCGCCTTCACGTCCCGATGCCCCCAAATCGACGGCGCAATACTATCAATCATCTTCTCCATCAAATGAGGATTCATTGCCAACTCTCGAATCGCCCGCTCATCTTCCTCGCCGATATCAACTTCATCATAACTCTCTTCCAACGGAATAATATTATTCGCCTCAATCGCTAAATCAAACCGCGTCAAAATCGCTCCCGAAGACGACGACAAAGCAATCTCTTTCAAAATCCCAATAATTTTAACCCGCGAACCCGGCGTCGTCCTCATCTCCATATTCGGGTCAACCAAATCCTCTTTCAAAAAAATCGTCATCCTTTTTGGTTGCTCACCCCCATGCAAATTATCACTCGCCTCTTCAATCGTCAAAACCTGCGCATCAACCATATCCTTCGAAATCTCCTTAAACCCACCACGTCGCCCACACGAACACCTCGTCGGTTCCTTAAACTTTTTGTCAATCTGTAAAACCGAAATAATCGTCCCACAACTCGGACATTCAAACTTCGCATTCGTAACCAGCGGTCGAACCTCCGACGCCTTCCGCACAATCCCCTCAATCCCAATCATCTTTCCTAAAAATTTCGACCTAATATTCCGAATAAAAAGTTCCTGCCCCTTAGAAATACTAATGAACCTAACCCTCGCATCATTCGGCGCCCACTCCAACTCCTCCAATGCAACCTCAAGCATCTGCACCGTCTCCTCTGGCCTATCAATCAACGCCTCAGACAAACTCGGAGAATGCGCTGACAAATCATCAAAACTAATCGACACAACTTTCTCGCCCGTCTTCG
>Ga0268281_1001403_pt1 | contig 14101 bp, 10 predicted proteins | sample saktaG_10_FD_190134 | JGI IMG/M metagenome (GOLD analysis project Ga0268281, IMG submission 190134) | Saline water microbial communities from Sakinaw Lake, British Columbia, Canada - sak_2011_5_24_50m | ecosystem: Environmental > Aquatic > Non-marine Saline and Alkaline > Saline ... | reverse complement strand
GGCCTGGAATTTGTCTCGAAGGGGGTGAATCTCATAGGCGGGTGTTGTGGGACAACTCCTGAATATATTCGTAAGTTGAAGGAGGCGGTTGCCGGAGTACAGCCCGTCCAGCCGATGCGGGATTCTATCAGCGCCGTCAGCTCTGCAAGATCGTCCGTTATACTCGAAGGGAAACGGACCCTTTCGATCGTAGGCGAGCGGATCAATCCGACGGGAAAGAAGGCTCTCCAGCAGGAACTCCTTGAAGGCAGGATGTCTCTTGTCCGGACCATGGCAAAAGAACAGGAACATCGGGGCGCGTCGCTTCTGGATGTCAATGCGGGCATGCCGGGCATTGATGAAAAAGAGACAATGCTGGGAGCGATCGGGAACCTTTCTGTGGTCTCTGAGCTGCCTCTGGTTATTGATTCCTCAAATATCGATGTGATAGAGGCGGCGCTCCGGTTATATCCGGGTCGCGCGCTTATCAACTCTATCTCCGGGGAGAGTGAAAAGATGGCCAGGCTCCTTCCCGTGGCGGCAAAATATGGGGCCATGTTCATACTTCTTCCGCTTGCGGATGGCAATGTCCCTGCAACGGCGAAAGAGAGAAAGAAGATTATAGAAGATGTGTTTGAAAAGGCCGCGGCCCTGGGCTTTACGAAATCTGACATAGTTATTGATGGTCTTGTCATGGCCGCATCGGCCGACTTTAAGGCGCCCATGGAGACACTGAAGACGATTGAATGGAGCAGCAATGTCTTCAAGGCCAATACAATTGTCGGCCTCTCCAATGTCTCCTTCGGGATGCCGGAGCGTAAGTGGCTGAACGCGTCTTTTCTTGCCATGGCGATCTCGAAAGGCCTGACCATGGCAATCGCCAATCCCGAGGTGGAGGAATTAATAAACGCTAAATTGGCGAGCGACGTGCTCGCGGGCCGGGACAGGGATGCCTCAAGGTATATAAACCATTTCTCACAAATGCCCCCAAAGGTGAAACAGGGAAACACCCCTTCTCACAAAACACCAGAAGATAGGGTATTTCAGGCCATTCTTGAAGGGAACAGGGAAGATATAGAACATCTGCTTTCCGGCGCGATGGATTCAGGAATGGGTGCACAGAAGATAGTTGACGAAACCATGATTCCCGCGATCACGGAAGTCGGCGCGCTGTTTGACAGAAGGGAATATTTTCTTCCACAGTTGATAGCGAGCGCCGAAACGATGAAGAAGGGTATCGCCTTTCTTGAACCGTGGCTCGGGGATGCCAGACTGAACAAGAAACAGAAGGGAGTTATAATTGTCGCGACTGTAAAGGGGGACGTTCACGATATCGGCAAGAACATAGTAGCGCTGATGCTGAGAAATCACGGGTTTGAGGTGGTTGACCTGGGCAAGGACGTGCCTGCCCAGGTTATTATACGTGAGGCCGCAAGGGTCAAACCCTCGGTTATCGGCCTGTCAGCCCTGATGACCACCACCATGATAAACATGAAAGAGGTGATAGATCTCGCACAGCGGGAGTCTCTTGACTGTACATTTATGGTGGGTGGGGCGGTGGTAACAAAGGCCTATGCAGAGTCAATCGGCGCGTATTATGCCAGAGACGGTGTGGAGGCGGTCAGGGTGGCGGAAAAACTGCATTCTGACGCCACGAACTTATAAGCAAAGGAAAGAAAGATATGTTCGGGCACAGCGGCAGATATTTAAAGGTAGATCTCAGCTCCGGTACAATTACCGAAGAGACCTATGACGATACATTCGCCAGGATGTATCTCGGAGGAAACGGATTCGCGGCAAAGCTGATTTACGACAATGTTTCCCCGGCAGTTAACCCGCTGGATCCGGAAAACGCCATCGTATTCGCCGTGGGACCGCTTACCGATACCCCCATATGGGGGACCAGCCGTGGACATGTTGCCTCCATATCTCCTCTTACGGGTCTCTTCGCCGATTCCAGTTTCGGGGGTGATTTTTCCGTCGTCCAGAAAAGGACCGGTTTCGATGCCGTATTCATCACGGGTAAGGCTGAAAAACCCCTGTATCTCCATGTGTCCGAAAAAGGAGCAAAGCTCCGGGACGCCTCAGGTGTATGGGGTAAGACAACAGAGGAAAGCAATGATATTCTTCAGGAGAAAGAGGGAAAGGGCTCGATAGCGGCGTCAATCGGCCCGGCAGGTGAGAACGGCGTCATATTTGCCAATATTGTATGCGGTGGTAAGAGGGCCGGTACCGCGGGGAGGGGCGGCATGGGGACCGTCATGGGAAGCAAAAACCTGAAGGCCATCGTAGTCAAAGGCGCCAGAAAAGCCGAAGTCGCCCACCCGGAAGAACTGAAGGCATTTCTGAAGGAAAAGCTTCCCGAGTTGAAGGAGAACAAGGGCGGGATGACAACCTTTGGAACCGCGGCATTGCCGAATATAATGAACTCCAGGGGACTCTTAGGCACACGGAACAATACGAGAGAAACATACGAAAACTGGCAGGATATATCGGGCGACTTCTTCATCGATAAATACAAGGGTAAACGCACCGCATGCCACGGCTGCGTTATTGCCTGCGGAAAGACAGTTGAGGTCGGCGAGGGTGACTATTCCGGTAAAACCGTCAAGATGCCGGAATACGAAACACTCTACTCGATGGGTTCAATGCTTGACAACAACGATATTAATTCCATATTCAACGGTAACCACTTCTGCGATCTCATGGGACTGGACACCATCACCATGGGGGTTACACTGGCATTTGTTGCCGAATGCATGGAAAGGGGAATAACAACAGAAGAGGAACTCGGAGGAAAGGTCTGTTTCTCCGACGGTAAATCCATGGTAGACCTGATAAGGAAAACGGTGTCAAAGGAGGGAACAGGAAAATACCTCGCCATGGGCTCCCTGCAGCTCTCGAAACTATTCGGCAAAGATTCCCATAAATATCTCTATGCCGTCAAAGGCATGGAAATAGCGGGACATTCCGCGCGAGGCTTACGGGAGATGTCCCTGGGATACTCCGTTTCCACGAGAGGCGGAAGCCACCATGACACAAGGCCTTTCTACCCCGGCACGCATCCGGACTCCGGTTTCGACAAAATCCCGGAATATGTCGTCAAAAACAACTACTTCACGGCCGTGGGAGACTCTCTCGCCATATGCCGGTTCATCGCCGAAGGCATGCTTGAACCCCCCTCAATAAGCGGCAGTATGGCAACAATGGTCAACCATGTAACAGGCTGGAGTCTCGATGTTGCCGGACTGGAAGAAATCGGCGAAAGGATCTACAACATTGAAAGGCTTATCAATACGAGACGCGGCGTAAGCCGAAAAGACGACGTCCTCCCCTATAGGGTCATGAATGAGCCGATTCCTGACGGGCCTTCAGAAGGAAAGTATTGCCCCAAGGACATGCTCGACACCATGCTCGACAGATACTATAAACTTCGCGGATGGACAGAAGACGGAATACCCTCCGATGATAAATTGAAGGAACTGGGGCTGGTATAGGAATATGTACGCTTATTACGTCGTTTAATGTCAATTATTACCTTCGCATGACCAGATGAGCCAACAATAACTGTGTCCCGTGCTCAGGCATGATTTCTCCATTTTTGGTTTTATCAAGTAATTTTACCTTCTCGATTTTGAAGTATAACGGTGTGCATCAGCGGCGCGGCCCCGCCACATCCGCCTGGATACGCTGGTTATCTGTTTTTATACTTTTCTGTAAAAAAATCTGCATAACGTTTGGATTAAAGAATTATTCATTTTTTTCATCATCCAGGTTTCCGCAATGCGTTTGCTTAAGAACCCCATAGTAGGAAATGAATGCGCTAAAAACAAAATACTATGCAGTCTGATTTTTTTCTGAATTATAAGCGCCCATTCATTTATCATCTCTCCTGAGCCCTCGCCAACAATACTTACGCCAAAAACTTTACCGAGAGAATTTGTGAAGACCTTAACAAAACCAACGCCGACATTTTCCGCAATTGCAGCGCCATAATCCTCATATTTTACAATTTGTGTCTCATGCTTAATCCCTTTTTTCTTAATATCTTCTTCTCTCATTCCGACGTATGAAACTTGAGGTTCTGTAAAAACTGTCCATGGAATAACGTAATTTTTATATTGGAACGCTGCGAATGGACTTACAGCATTCATAATTGCAAACATGCCCTGATGCATTGCAGCGTGAGAAAGCATGACGCCGCCATTACAGTCCCCTACAGCATAAATATGTTTAACGGATGTTCTGTATTTCGCGTCCACCTCAATGGCCCGCCTGTTGTATTTGACACCTGCATTGTCAAGTTTTAACGCATCAAGCTCAATTTTCCTTCCTGCCGCCAGCAATAATTTCTCAGATTTAATACAGATTCCATCCTCTGTGCGTAAAACTATTTTGTTATCCTCATTGCTTAGACCTGTTATCTTCCTTGAATTATAAACATCGATACCTTCTTTCCTGAAGACATCTTCAAGTAAATCACCTGCTTCTTTGTCACCAAGAGGAATAAGGAACGGATCCATCTGCACAATGGCGCACTTAGTGCCAAGTCGGGTGAACGCCTGAGCCATTTCACAACCGATGGCTCCACCGCCAATTATCGTCATACTCTCAGGAACTTCTGTCAAATTAAATACATTTTTATTAGTCAGGATATCTATATCTGAAATGCCATTAATTGGTGGCATCAGAGGCTCAGTGCCGGTTGCAATAAATATCCTCTGGGCAGTGACAGATCTCTCACCAACCCCGACCGTATGCGAATCGACAAAACTTGCGGATCCCTCACTTAAAACAAGAGTCACCTTGTCAAACATCTTCAATGTTTTTTTATCGGAAATATAGTCTAAATAACCGGCTATTTTCGAAAAAGGAGATTTGATGTCAGGTAGTTCTCCCTCCATCAAGCCCATCTCTCTGAGTTTTGATGCTGAATGTCTGAATTTGGAAATTCTAAGCAGGGACTTGCTGGGTATGCAACCTACATTCATGCATTCTCCACCAATTTTATTCTTTTCAATAGCACAGACTTTCAGGCCCATTTCCGCCCCCATTGCAGAGACAGCCATCCCTGCAGGACCCAGCCCTATACAAATTAAATCAAAGTCATATCTCATATATTTTCTCCTCCCTGAATTTTATCAGACAACGCAAAGCCTACGAGAACCTTGGAAACCACACAATAACCGTCTGGCAATGGGGCCGCAGCGGAATTGCCAGCCCGAGCTGCTGCGGTTGTTATATGGCATTTTTCTTTGCAATATTATCCACCACCTGGCGGACATCAGCTAAACATCAGTGTCCTTCTGGATTTTTCTGAGCGCAATCACATTGTCCAGCATTCTTTTCGGATGCAATTCTTTCCAGGGTTGTTGATTGGCCTTTGTTATCAGCATAACCTTTTTCAATGTCCTTCCTTGTATATCCAAAGCAATAGCAAACAAGTTCGTCATCTTTGAATTCATTTCTTTCCTGGGAATATGGCCCAATTTTAAGCATGGTCTTTCCTTTTAATCATGGTGATCACCAGAATGCTGCTCTAATACCCTAATAATTTGGAGTAAGGTTTGATTCACCGGTGTTGCCACACCATGAGTTTTACCCAATTCGATTACTTTTCCTCCAAAGATTTCAATTTCGGTTTTGCGTCCGGCCTCAATATCCTGCAGCATCGACGTTTTTCCCTGTGGCGACAAAACATTTAGGAATGAATACCATTCCTCTATATCCTGGTTCGTCAGATTTACATCCATAACATCCGTCAATGCAATTACTTCTTTCATCAAGGCCTCCATTAAGCCCTGGGCCTCCGGAGATGTCTGGAAAACTCCGTACGGGGCCTGCATCACAGCCGATGCCTGGTTCATCCCGACATTGACCATGAACTTCCACCATATCATTCTGATCATATCCTCCGGCGTTTCATAAGCGATTCCCGCCCTGTCAAATGCCTCCTGCACGCGGAGGACTCGCTGGCTGAGATGGTGCTGGATATTTCTGACTTCACCGAAATAGTGCTTCCCCGGCTTGGTATACGTTATCTGATTCCCCTGCCGTACGGCGTCTATCGCGACGGAGATGGCATACAGCACCTTGTCCATTCCATAGATAGAACCGATATATTCTTCACTCTCAAGACCATTCATAATAGATATAATGGTGGTTGAATCGCCTACAAGTTTTTCCAACCCTTGCATCGCTTCCTCGAGATGATGATGTTTCAGGGCCACGATAATCAGATCTGCTGGGGAAGCAGCTTCATCAGGATGAATGGCTGGGATTGCATAAGATTTTCGGTTGACTACCAGGCCTTCGGTTTTGAGCTTGCCTAAACGCTGATCTTTGGCAATCAATACCGTCGAAAAACCAGCCGTATCGAAAAACCTACTGGCGAAATAAGCACCCATTGCCCCGGCGCCAAGGATTGCTACTTTCTGGATTTCTCGCATTGATTATTCCTTATTGTACGAAATGTTTGTTTTAATCCATAACGTTGAAAAGAAAGTCCTCAATTCTTTCCATTTCTTCCGAATCAGGGTCATTGCCCAAAAAATGATTATATATAAGAGATGCTTCACGAAAAACGTACTCTGCAAAGCGCTGATGGTCGATCTTCTGATTGTTAGAAAGGCTCGAATTAGATAGTTGTTACCTTGAAACCCACCTCATCCAAGATAGGAGGTAGTTTGATGCCGACTCGGACTTCTACCGAATGCTGGGCACAGAATGTTTCTACAATATCTCGGATTAAGATACACTCAGTTTGATCTGGTTTACATATGTAATGATCCAAATCGAGATCAAATATCCAGAGTTTGGTACCCCTTTGTATTGTTTTACGAAGCCGTCAAATTTAAGTTACTTTGAAGAGTCTACGTATTCAACGATCTTTTTCGCCAGTGTATTTATCGTTTTCTCGAACTTGGCTTCGTTTTTTTCCAGCAGTGTTAATCTGAAACCCGGCAGTGCGGTAAAGAATGATGTCAGCGGCACCACGCATATCCCGGTGGATCCAAGGAGATAGTAAACAAAACGCTTGTCATTTTCTATATGGGCACTCGTTATCTCTTCCACGTAGGTTTTTATGGAGGCATTTTTTATCTGTAGATTCTGCTTGCCGTTGAGCACCGCCTCGTTGAACACGATAGTCATGTAAAAGGCGCCGTTTGTCCTGTTTACAACAATATACGGAACATCCTTAAGTATGTTGTATGCTATGTTGGAAAGCCTCTCATAATGTTTGACCCTGCTGTCTAAGTATTTATGATACTCGGGATGGGTCATAATCCTCGGGATGGACATCTGAGGCAGCGTAGTGGAGCAGACCTCAGACATCTTCTGTGTTAATATGGCGTCTATATATCTTGCGAAGGTCTCGTCCTTGTCGGCGTTGTATACCTCTATCCACCCGCATCGTGCTCCGGGCCAGGGGAATTCCTTCGAGATGCCCTTCATACTGATGGCGGGAACATCCCCGATGATGTCTGAAAGAGGAACGGTCTTACAGCCGTTGTACACGATATTCCGATAGGTTTCATCGAAAATGAGGAAGAGGTCATACTCTTTCGCGATTTTTACAATCTTTCTGAGGCTTTCTTCCGGATAGACGAATCCGGTAGGGTTGTCGGGATTTATGACAAGGGCGCCGACGATAGTGTTGTGGCTTTTCACCTTTCGTTCGAGTTCCGCGATATCCGGATGCCAGTTGTGATAGGGGTTCATCCTGTAGGTGTTTGGCGGAAATGAGGCATGATGAATCTCCGCGAGAAGATGGGTGGAATAGGTCGGTTCCGGCATTATGACCCGGGCATCGACCCTTATGGAGCTGTATGCCCGCGCAATCGCGTCTCCAAGTCCGTTGAAAAAGATAATATCCCCTTTGTCAAGCTGGTATTTTCCCCGCTTGTTTACCTCCTCCGCGAGAAACTCCCTGGTCTCTTCCATACCCTTGGTGGGGGAATAGGCATATGACATATCATTTTTCATGATGTCGGCCAGTGTATCCTTCATCCATTCAGGAATCTTTTCCCCCTTTATTACTGGGTCTCCGATGTTTTCCCAGGTAACATCAACACCATATTCCTTCAATTTTTCCGCTATATTTACTATATTGCGTATCTCGTATGCTATTCCTGCCCCGCTCTTTGCTATGTCAAATCTCATAATCGCCTCTTTTTCTGGAAGATTTCGTCAGTCTAATATAAATTGTAAGAAAATTCTACAAATAATTTATTTATTCGGGGTTCGGCGTGAGATATATGTCGGGAGGAGGACGGGAGAACAAGTTTTCCTTGACTTATATCTATTTTACTCTATAGATTTTCTGTCTGTATAGTTTTGAGAAATAGTTTTGAGAAGGGACAAGCGGCGTGATAATCGGCTGCCTGTTTCTTCCACCCTGTATTGTAGTGCTTTTGAGACTTGTAAGGAGAGATTTATGGGCAAGGGATACATGGGCAAGATCTTGACAGTTGACCTGACTGCGGGGGATATAAAAGAGGAAATAATACCGGATAATGTATATGAGAAATACCTGTCCGGAATGGGGCTTGCCGCCTATATCCTTTACAACAGGATACCCGCGGGAGCGGACCCGCTCGGTCCGGACAATATCCTGGGCTTTGTTTCCGGTCTTCTGACCGGTACTGGCAGCCTTTTCGCGGGCAGATGGATGGTCGTGGGGAAATCACCTCTTACCGGCGGCTGGGGTGACGCGAACTGCGGCGGCAATTTCTCACCCGCCATAAAAAGATGCGGGTATGATGGGATATTCTTTAAGGGTATAAGCGACAAACCGGTATATCTCTACATCGAGAATGGAAAGGCCCGGCTCCGGGACGCGTCTCATATATGGGGAAGGGATACGGTGGAGGCCGAAAAGATGTTGCTGGAAGATGCGCCTGTCGGCGCCCGGGTTGCCCTTATAGGTCCCTCCGGTGAAAAGATGTCTTTGATATCCGGTATATCCAATGACAGGGGAAGAATGGCTGCCAGGTCGGGTCTTGGCGCTGTAATGGGGTCAAAGAGGTTGAAGGCGCTGGTTCTGGTAGGCGCGAAAAGGATTCCCGTTCACAACAGGGAGGGAATAAAAAAACTGAGCCGGAAGTGTAACAAATGGGTTCAGTTCCAGCCCCCCTTCATACCCGGATCAATGACATCGTACGTCGGCGCATTGATGAGGGTGATGCCCACAGTGCTTGCTCAGGACGGTATGTTGTACAAGGTACTCCTCAGGAAATGGGGTACGGGAAGCATGAACCAGATGTCCATTGAGATGGGAGATTCCCCGATAAAAAACTGGAAGGGAAGCAATGAGGATTTTGGACCCAAAAAATCTGCAACCACTAATCCCGATGTATTCACGGATTGTGAGACGATAAAGTATCACTGTCATTCCTGTCCTCTGGGTTGCGGCGGGATCTGTACGATGACGGGGAAATACTCAGAAACCCACAAACCGGAATATGAAACCGTTCTTGCCCTGGGTGGACTTTGCATGAATGAGGATGTAAACAGTCTTTTTCAGCTTAATGAAACCCTCAACAGGGCCGGCATGGATACCATATCGGCGGGTGCAACAGCAGCCTTCGCCATTGAGTGTTATGAAGAGGGGATACTTACAAAGAAAGACACGGACGGTCTTGAACTCACATGGGGGAACTCTGGAGCGATAATTGCCCTGATAGACAAGATGATAAGCAGGGAGGGTATAGGGGATATTCTGGCAGATGGTTCCAGGATAGCCGCCCGGAAGATCGGGAAAGGCGCCGGGCAATTCGTGGTGCATGCCGGGGGACAGGAACCCGCGATGCATGACAGCAGGAATGATCCGGGTTTTGCGCTTCACTACAGTGTTGAACCTACACCGGGCAGACATACAATAGGATCAGGACTCTACTATGAAATGTTCCAATTGTGGAAAAAGATTAAGGGGTTGCCGAAGGCAGGGCCGCTTTATTTCAAGGGGAGCAAATATGTGGTGAATGAAGAGAAGGCCATTATCGGCGCAGCGTGCAGCAAGTTCATGAATGTATTGAACGGCGCCGGTCTTTGCATGTTCGGCTCTTTTCTGGGAGCGAACAGGATACCAACCTTTGGCTGGCTGAACGCGGCAACAGGTTGGGACAGAACCCCGGAAGAGTATATGGAGATTGGAGAGCGCGTACAGACGCTGAGGCAGGCATTCAATATAAAACATGGCATAGAGCCGAAGGATTTTAAGATAAGTGAACGTGCCGTTGGAAGGCCACCTCTGTTGGGTGGCGCGAATAAGGGCAGGACAGTGGATATAGATAAAATGATGGAAGGTTACTGGGGACAGTTTGGTTGGGATACCAGGACGGGCAAACCGGGCGCGGAATGTATGGAGAGACTTGGCATAGAGGTGCAATAATCCGGGACATGGAGGAAAGAAATGGCGTACAAAATAACTGATGCATGCAACGGATGCGGCGCGTGTAAGAAAGTATGTCCCGTGGATGCTATTCATGGAGAGAAAAAGGAACTCCACGTGATAGATGATGCGCTTTGCATAGAATGCGGGGCGTGCGGCAGGATATGTCCCAGAGGAGCGGTAGAGGATAGCTTTGGCATTGTATCTGAAATGATAAAGCGCTCCCGGTGGGAGAAACCTGTTTTCAATCGGAAGAAGTGCATGTCATGTGTTATATGCATAGACGCGTGCCCCGTGGGATGCCTCTCGCTGTCTGAGGCAATGCCCCGCGATCCGCACGGGTATCCCTATCTGGACAAAGAGAAGGCCTGTATCGGATGTGGCTTTTGTGCCTCTGAATGTCCAGTGGAGGCGATCACCATGAGCCACGATCGAGGAGGGGAAGAGCATGGATGATTTCAAAGAAATAACTTCGGGGAATAAACCATTTAAGAGGGCATATGTTGCCATAATGTTGTGGTTTGTCGGCAGGGCCATTCAAGCGGCGGCCAGGGTTGACAAAGATGTGAAAAGGGAATTTAAAAAACTCCCGGAGGGCTTCACATTCTGTCTTGGAGTTTTGCCAAAAGGCCCATATATGATTGTGGGTAAGAACGAAAAAGGACGCGTGAAATACCTGGGATGGAAACCTGGCGGCAGACGTATCGATCTTGATATGAAGATCAAGAATATTGAAGCTGCCATTCTGATGTTTACATTTCAGGAGGGCACTGCTGTCGCAACCGCCCGGGATCGCATGATAGTTGACGGGGAAGTCCCTCACGCTTGCGCGATTGTCCGTGTGCTGGATATAGGAGAGGTCTACCTGCTTCCGAAATTTATCGCCAGACTGGCGGTAAAACGGTATCCTGCATGGTCGTTTGGCCGGAAATATATCGGCCGGGTTCGAATATATTTCCGTTCGATATTGGGTTATTGATGGTTGAAAAACGGTTCACGGTTTCCGGTTACCAGTTCAACTGTGGACTGTCTTTACCCGTAAACTGTGAACCGGTAACAGAGAACTGTCCTTAACCCGTGAAAGGAGTACACACGATGTTCTTCCCAGATAATTATGAATTTTATTGTCCGGTAAAGATAAATTCAGGTAACAGGGCGCTGGAGCACCTCCCCGTCGAGCTGGATGCCCTGAACGCCGGGAAACCACTTATTATCACCGATAGAGAGATTGCAAAGAAGGGATTGATAAAAAAGATTGCAGGCGCTTTCAAGGATTCGGGAATTACAATGGGTATCTTTGACGGCACTCCACCGGTTCCAGATCTTAAACTGGTCAGAAGGCTTATGAATAACTATCGCGATACCGGATGCGATTCGATTATAGCAGCGGGTGGAGGGGCCGTTGTGGATATGGCCAAGGCGCTTAATATTGTGGTTTCCGGAAGACCTGAAGACCTCAAAGAGGTCGCGGGAGAAAATCTGATAAAAAATCCCCTGGGACCCTTTGTCTTTGTGCCGACCGCTTCCGGGACGGGTTTTGAGACATCCAGGTTTGCAACTCTGGGGGAATTGAGCTTTTCTTCGCGTTTTTTGATGCCTGATCTCGTGGTTATTGACCCTCGCATGGTTACAGCTGAAAAGGCGGACGCGGTTATTTCCACTGCGATGATCGCCCTTGCCCACTGCGCGGAGGCATATACCTGTCCGGCAAAAAATCCCATGACCGATACATACGCCTATGCCGCTATGCAGTTTGTAGGGGAAAATCTGGCCAATGTGGTCAAATCCGGCGACAAAAAAGGGCGCCTTGCGCTGGCCAATGCCGCTACTATGGCGGGTATTGCCTTTTCAAACTCCCCGAGGGGAATGGTTCATGAACTGGGGTGGACTGCGGGTGGTATCTCAGGACTTCCCCATGGAATATGCATGGGGATCCTTTTGCCATATGTCCTTGAATACAATATTAACAGTGAGGGGCATCACATGTCTGACCTGCTGCTTCCCATTGCCGGTCCCGAGGTATATGCCGGCACGGCAGAAAATCTAAAGGCCAGAAAGGCAATCAATTTCATCTACGATATGCAGCATGACATACACGATATTACCAGGGGTGGCATCCCCCTTACACTGAAAGACGCGGGCATTTCGAAAGATGCCCTGCAGGGTATAGCCGGTGCAACTGTCGGAGATGGGCACACTGGATTTAATCTGGACGATTGTATGGTGATCCTGGAACACGCCTGGGAAGGCAAACCAGTTAAAGACGGTTTACAGTTACCGGTTCACAATTAAACCCTGAACTGACAACTGGTAACTGGTAACCGATAAAGGAGCAGGCCTATGTATTTACCTGAATATTACGAATTTTGCTGTAGGGTCAAGATGATCGCCGGTCATGACGCGCTTGAGAAAATTCCCGAAGCGCTCGCACAGTTACATGCAGGCAGGCCGTTAATTATCACGGATAAGGGTGTTTCCGGGGCCGGACTGGTTGATACAGTGGTTGATGCCATAAAGGGTGGAGTTGACATCGGAGCCATGGCGGATGACGTGCCGCAGGATTCGTCTCTGAAGGTTGTCAACCACCTGGCGGATGTGTACCGGGACAATAAATGCGATTCAATCATTGCGGTGGGCGGCGGTTCGGTTATGGACACAGCCAAGGGAGTTAATATAGTTGTCTCCGAGAATGCGGACGACCTGATGAAATTCAGCGGCGCCGGCGCATTAAAGAGGGCTTTAAGGCCGCTTATTGTGATTCCGACCACTTCGGGGACAGGTTCAGAGGTTACACTGGTTGCCGTGGTGAAGGATCATGAGAGACATCTGAAGATGGCATTTGTGAGTTATTTTCTCCTGCCGAATGTTGCCATACTGGATTCGCGTATGACACTGACGCTTCCACCGGCTATAACGGCGTCGACGGCCATGGATGCCGTGGCACATGCCGTTGAGGCCTATACAGGTCTGGCCAAGAATCCCATGAGTGACGCCAACGCGATAGCCGCTATCAGCCTTATCAGCAATAATCTGTTGAACGTGTTAAAGAATCCCTCCGACAGAGAGGGGCGTCTTGCCCTGGCGAATGGAGCCACAATGGCCGGAGCCGCGTTTTCTAATTCGATGGTTGGAGTAGTTCATACTCTTGGGCATGCGACAGGTTCCGTGTGCGGTGTTCCCCATGGGGTGTGCATGTCCATACTGCTCCCATATGGTCTGGAATACAATATGCACAAGAACGCTCATTTCACAGGGGAACTCCTGTTGCCGCTGGCGGGAGCGGAAGTGTACGTTGGCACGCCGAAACATCTGAGAGCGGGGGGAACAATTGCCTATATTCGTAAAATGAATCAGGATATACATAATGCTACAGACGGGAAGCATGCGCGCTTTTTCGAGGAAGTCAAAGACAGGGACGGAAAGCGGATGGTGCCGAGAGAAAAGCTGGAAGCTATTGCCGGGGCGGCGCTTGATGACGGATCGATATTTTACAACCCGGAAGAGTGCGACTACGAAGATTTTCTGATGATATTAAGGGCGGCCTGGGAAGGGGCGCCCCTTGACAGGACTTTGATCAAAGGAGTATAAGCGTACCCATCAATACACGGGTGGATGTGAGGAAGAGGGGTGAAAATCCCCCGCTGCCCCGCAGCCGTGAAGGGAACGAAAACCCAAAAACGACGGTGATTAGTGAACAGTGGACAGTGATTAGTAAGACTATCACTAAAC
>Ga0268281_1001402_pt1 | contig 14113 bp, 11 predicted proteins | sample saktaG_10_FD_190134 | JGI IMG/M metagenome (GOLD analysis project Ga0268281, IMG submission 190134) | Saline water microbial communities from Sakinaw Lake, British Columbia, Canada - sak_2011_5_24_50m | ecosystem: Environmental > Aquatic > Non-marine Saline and Alkaline > Saline ... | reverse complement strand
AAAAAGAATAAAGATTCACCAAGTTGATAAAGGCAAACTACCCGAAAGGGTAGGACGCAAAGCAATGGGCCTAAAGCACGCAAAGTGCTAAGGCAGCCAGGCTACCGACTTTTTTTTGTTTGAAAAAAGCCCATGCTTTAGCAAAAATGCCTTCACAACTTAAATTTAAAAAATTTAAGACTCTGTAGAAAACAGAGGAAATGGAGGGAAATAACATGAAAACAAAAGCAATGGGCAAAGCAACCGTAACCCTGTTCTTAATGTTGATTGTTTCTCTTTTCTTGACATCTTGTAGTGGTGTTGTTACACCTGAACTTCAGCTTGACTTAGATGAAGAAATAAATAAGGTCGAAGAAATAGATTATATTTATCTGGATGTACCTTATGAAAAATACGCCGGGGCAAACTGGTGTCTTCCGGCCTCCGGGGCAATGACCTTAAAATATTTCGGCAAAAACATTAGTCAGGCAGAGATAGCTAATAAAGTAATCACCAATGGTACTAGCTCGGTATTTAGATTTATTAGTTTCGCCAAGAATTTAGGATTTGATACAAAATATCAATCCAAAACTATTGAGGAAATAAAAGTTTTATTAGAAGAAAATACCCCGGTAATTGCCGTACAAAATTATAGTCTAACTCTACCCTATTCACATGCACGGGTAATTATTGGATTTGACGATGAGAAAGAGGAAGTAATTACTAATGACCCGACAGCCGGGAAAGATTACATAATATCCTATGCTGATTTTTTAGCTCTTAACTTTGATAGTGATTCTGGCAAATGTAAAGTAATTGTGCTTTTGCCGGAAGAAGTTGACACCTTAAATGCAGAAGTTATTGACGATACGGATAATTCATAAGCATACGCCGATGGCAATTATTATTAAAAAGGAGGATAAATAATGAAAATAAAATACGATTATTGCAAGATAGCTCCCGATAACGATAGATATGTTGTAGAGTACGGACACAATACTTATAAGGGGTATACTCTATCTCCCCCGATAAAGGTAGCAGATAGGACTTTTTCCACTGAAAAGAAAGCTGTCCGCTTTGCTAAAAAGATCGTCCCGCTTGAATGCATAAAGAAAGAAGAAAAGTAAGATGGTTGGCTGGTTGACCGGTTTATTCAGTCGTTAGTGAATAGTGAATGGTCGTTAGCATTAAAGTACAAGATTCAAGGTAAGTTATTAGCTTGTTTGTTTGTTGACCAGTTAAAATATACTTTTGCGATAAAAAAGCATCTTTGCTTTTATTTTTAAACTGAGATAACAACATTCGTTAATTACCGCAACATAAGAATAAAGGGTGTTTCCTACCAATTAAAATTAGGAAGCACCCTTTATTACAAGTTAAACAACAATGCTAAATCGATGCTTTGCAAAGATTAACATTATTTATATTAATTTATGGCTGCCAAACTTCTACTATAAAGCTTTCTTCATCAAACAAAGGTCCACAGCACCCACCACTAGTTACTCTTACGGTTACAGGTATATTGCAAAGCCAGTGGCAACGACTTCCTTCTGATTTAACTTCTAAACTAAAATTACTACAAAGAATGCCGTAACAGTTTGCACACGTCCAAGTGATTACTCCAGTAGATGGGTTAATTTCCATACCATTAGGACTAGTAGTCAAACTATAAGTTAAAGTGTCCAGATCATCATCGGTAGCATTTACATCGTAAGTATATGTTTGCCATAAATTTACCTTTTGTGTTGTAGGAGGAAGATTGGTGAAGTAAGGTGCATTATTAATACATTCGGTAATAGTTACTATCATTGTATCAGTCGCACTTCCGCAGTTATCGGTTACAGTCAGAGTTACGGTATAGGTTCCTTTTCCAAAAGCAACGTCCTGTGGGTCCTGTTCAGTAGAATCTTCAGTTGTTCCACCATTACCAAAATCCCAAGAATAACTTAAGGTACCGTTTCCTGTACCGGAGCCAACGAGATCTATAAGTGCGTTAGCACCCGGACATACCACTTCAGACTGATCTGGTCCTGCATTAGCAGTAACAGCAACAGATTCCGTAATAGTTACGGTTGTGTTATAAGTCGAATCCCCACAAGCATTTGTTACAACTAAGGTTACATTATACACATCAGCGCCAATTGGGTATATATGACTTGGGTCTGCAATAGTACCGTGAAGACTACCATCACCAAAATCCCAATCATAAGTGAATGGACCAGTTCCTAAAGTAACGGTGCTGTCAAAATCTATGGTTGCGGCAGTTCCCGGACATACAGTTTTAGTATAAGGACCATCTGCTTCAACGGTAGGAGCTATACAACTACAATCTTCAAATGTAACAACTAGTGAAGCTTCTACACGATTATCGCAAGAATCAGTATAGGATACACCAATAGTATATGTACCTTCGGTACCTTGAACACCGTTAAGAAGGCAAACTGTAGCACCATTAGTAGTCTTGGTAAAGTCAATACCAGCAGGAATATCCCAATCTAAAATAGTATCATTAAGAAAATCTGTTATTATTAAATCAGGAAGAGGATTGGTGCCACCATAGTGAATTGTAACCGAATTGATAGTAGTACACTCATCCATACATATACTTATATCCGCTGGGTCTGAGACTCTATTATTACTCATTTCTATCCCCATAGTCTGTGCGAAATCAATTGTCAAACCAGGTTCATCAAGCGGACAGCAATCAACAATAACCGTAACCGGTCCCCAAGTTGTAGTAAGACATCCGTCATATACATTTACGCTAACTTCATGAGGATTATTATCAACATCTCCAGCTTCCGGGGTAATTGTCAGACAATTACTATTACTGATCGAATAAAAAGCAACACCATCGATAGTGAGATAATAGATTAAATCCTGTGGAAGTATAAGATCAGTATCAGTAGCCGTTACACAGAATTCATAAGGAGTTCCTGCAATTAAGATAATTGTTTCAGTTTCCAGGTCCATATCAAAAATACTCAAACCATCTTGTTTAACATCAGTAATAATTGGTTGTTCATCGCCATCGCATTCGCCTGGTGGTGGTGGAGGAGGTGGCGGTCCTGGAGGAGGAGTATATCCTGCCACACATCCTATAACAAGATCAGGAAATGTGACTCTGCCAACTTCTTCAGATGCTAGACATAAAGCATCTTGAAGCTCATCATCTGTCATCATATTCACTTCGCAGTTCTCTAAGACCCTGCGAACCTCATAGACGAGTTTTTTAAATTTAGGGAAGTTGGGGAAACTGGGTTTGTCTGCTATAACCTCAATTAAGGAAATATCCTCAGGACCCATTTCTGTATAATTTACCAGAAAATCTACTACTAATCCGAGAGAAGTAGATACCAGATCAGTGATTTTAGTATCAAAAGACCCGCCTTCGAGTAGTTCGAGAGCCACGTCCTTGACCAGAGGTCTGTTATCCTTATAATCCGGACAATAGGCAGTAATGACATAGTTCTTGCCTGGGTCTACATTAGTAAAAGTAAATTCACCTTTATCATTGGTAGTAGTTGCGGCAACTTCATCTTCGCCGTAGGTTAGAACTACTTCAATTCCATCTTGAAGCTTCCAGGTATTTTGACAGTAATAACACCAATACTCCGGAGAAGTAGTATCTCCATCTGCAGATTCAACCGAATTTTCACAACATGGGGATGCAATTATTCCGGTTATAGTTCCGGGAGTAAATCCGGGACTGTCATCGGGAACAGTTGATATACATCCATTAAGTAAGATTAACAATGCGGAAATTATAATTATCGGTAAAATGATTTTAGTACTTAGTTTCATTTAAATCGCCTCCTGCAATTTTTTTTAAAAATTAGCAGTCTGGCAATCATAGCACTCTTACGAGTACCTTAAACCCATGACTTTGCGTCCCATCCTTTCGGGTGGTTTGCCTTTTTCGTTTATACACTACGTCGAGTTTCTCGTTCTTGCCTATATAAACAAAAAGCCGGAAGTCTGGCAGTTATAGTACATAAGTACCTTAAACCCAGGACTTTGCGCCCTGACCTTTCGGTCAGTTTACCTTTTTCAACTTTTTGGAACTTTTCTTATTCACTTCACCTCCCTGTAATAATTTTATCTCTTTTATTTAATTAGGATAATAAAATCTCTTCTTTCTTATTATATTCCCTAAATCGGGTAATTTTAGACATTAATCTGCATATTTTTTAATAATTTTAGTATATCATTTTTTTCTATTTGTTAATTTAATTATACGTAAAGTACTCCAAGCTAATATTAGCACAATAAACTTGGAATTGTCAAATAAAAATTGTGCGTTAGCTACCCCATTAAAGTTTACATTAATCTTAGGAAAATTATTGCTATAGTTTCCATTGGTTAGCTTATTTCTTAATATATAGATAATTTATATAGGCGGCAAGACACATGTTTTCTAAATAAAAATATATTTTAAAACTGTCCGTGAATTATCTATAAAAAGGAGGATAAATGATGAAAATAAAATACGATTATTGCAAGATAGCTCCTGACAAAGATAGGTATATTGTAGAGTATGGACACAATACTTATAAGGGGTATACTTTATCTTCACCGATAACGGTATCAGACAGAATTTTCTCCACTGAAAAAAAAGCTGTTCGCTTTGCCAAAAAAATCGTCCCGGTTGATTGTATAAAGAAAGAAGAAAAGTAAAATGGATTAGCCAATTGGCTAATCTATTTAGTTGTTAGTGAATAGTCGTTAGTATTTAGCTTTAAATATAAATTTCGATTAACAATCAAACTAATTTGTCAATCCTTCTAATTACAATTATAAAAAGCATCGCCTTTCATCTCCCCGTTAAGGAAAAATGAAAGGCGATAACTTCTTACTTTTTTAATCTTTTACTACAATCTATTAATCAACATGAACAATATAAGTATTTATATAATCCCCATCTACTGCTATTTCAATTTCAAATTGATGGCAATAGTATTTAGGAGTTGATGTTTTTGATGGTGCATCCATACACGCAGATTTGAATCCATATGCATCTTCATCTACTCTCCATCCAAGATCTGTACAAGAAAACCAACCACTCCAATCTGCCCAAGGTTCAGGAGCGGAATTAGCTAACCATTGGATTTGATATCTATATTTATATTCAAATAGAGTAGATACATTGGAAGAAAATGCAGTGAAACTAATATTTTTCACATTGGGAGTATGATCTATTGAAGTTAACCATAAACCGGTATAGATATCATAAGGAATTACTGAATATTCTTTATGAATAAGGTCTGGTGGACCTCCTACGCACCCCGATTCAGAATTCCATCCTTGTACGCATAAGTAGTCAAAGACATTGCATAGTATAAAGTTAACTGTCGCTGTACCGATTGCTTTCTCTCCACATTCATCTTCATAGGTAAAATCAACATGGTAATCTGTGCCAATGGTACCTGCTGTTAAAGTAACTTCTCCAGTTGTTTCATCAAAGTCGATTTTACCAACATCAGCTGCACGAACCACCCAGCTTAAACCTGTAATTCCAGCATACGATGGGTTAAATTCATGATCGCTTCCTCCCCAATTTGCCGTAACTGAAGTAATGGTAGCGGGATCACCTGAGCATGGACCTGCATCATCAACAACTACTGCTAAAGCTTCATTAAGTGGTGGACAAACATTAATCGTAACCGGTCCCCAGGGTGTATCAATACATCCATCATTGACATATAGATAAACTTCGTATACGCCCGGTATATCGGGCTTCACTGTCACTTGGCCAGTGGTGTTTACTGGAGATTCTACTCCTTCAACAGTCGCGTAATAGGTTAAAGTGCCAAGCTTAGTATCTTGATCATGAGCAGTTACAACAATATCGTATGATTCTCCTAAAACTAGATTAACTGTACTACCTTCAATTACCGGTAGACTATTGGATTCTACAGAATCAATGATCGGGGGAAGATTGCCATCACAAGCACCTGGTTCTGGTGGTGGAGGAGTATATCCTGCTACACATCCTATAACAAGATCAGGAAATGTGACTCTGCCAACTTCTTCAGATGCTAGACATAAAGCATCTTGAAGCTCATCATCTGCTAGCATATTAAGCTCACAATTTTCTAAGACTCTGCGAACTTCATAGACGAGTTTTTTAAATTTAGGGAAGTTGGGGAAGCTAGGTTTGTCTGCTATAACCTCAATTAAGGAAATATCCTCAGGACCCATTTCTGTATAATTTACCAGAAAATCTACCACTAAGCCGAAGGAAGTGGAAACCAGATCAGTGACCTTGGTATCAAAAGAACCGCCTTCGATTAGTTCAAGAGCCACATCTTTTACCAGAGGTCTATTATCTGCAAAATCCGGACAATAAGCGGTTACAACATAGTTCTTGCCAGGATCTACATTAGTAAAAGTGTATTCACCGAGTTCATTGGTAGTAGTTGTGGCAACTTCATCTTCGCCATAGGTTAGGATTACTTCAATACCATCTTGAAGGTCCCAATTATTTTGACACCAATAACACCAATACTCCGGAGAAGTAGTATCTCCATTCGCTGGGTCAGAAGAAAGAGAACAACACGGGGATGCTATTATCCCGGTTATGGTCCCCGGAGTATATCCGGGACTGTCATCGGGAACAGTTGATATGCATCCATTAAGTAAGATTAACAATGCGGAAATTATAATTATCGGTAAAATGATTTTAGTACTTAGTTTCATTTAAATCGCCTCCTGCAATTTTTTTTTAAATTAGCAGTCTGGCAATCATAGCACCCTTACGAGTGCCTTAAACCCATGACTTTGCGTCCCACCCTTTCGGATGGTTTGCCTTTTTCGTTTATAAAATACTTATTCTTCTACAAGCACCTATAAACAAAAAGCCGGAAGTCTGGCAGTCTTAGTACATAAGTACCTTAAACCCAGGACTTTGCGTCCTGACCTTTCGGTCAGTTTACCTTTTTCAACTTTTTGGAACTTTTCTTATTCAGGTCACCTCCCTGTGATAAATAATATTACCTCTTTACATTAATTAGGATAATAAAATCTCTTCTTTCTTAATTATATTCCCTAAATCAAGCAATTTTAGACATTAGTTTGCAAATTTTTTAATAATTTTAGTTAATATTGATATACTATTTTTCTTAATTTATTATTTTAATCAAATATGAGTACAATACCTCATTATTATATTAACATAATATATTTGAAATTGTCAAATAAAAAATATAATTTTTTTATTATATTCTTTATTTCTTGGTTATAATTATATTGTAGGGGCACAATGAATTGTGTCTTTACTATATTACTACCTAATTTTTTCTGCGGGTTCGATGAATCAAGCCCCTACTCATATATTAAAGTATTATTTGCTAATTTTCTTAATAAGAAGTAATAACTTCAGAACCGCCGGATTTACGGTAATCCTATTTCCTAATATGGATCGATTAGATATGCTCTTCCCATAAAATAATTCATTCGCCTTGCTGTCCTCTTGGATAGCTGAACCCTGGAAGGAAGCTCCGATATAGGCTCCCTTGCTTATAGAATAAGAATATATTGAAGCTTTAAACTTATAATCTGTATCTGCTGAAAGAGACCTTCCCAATGGACCTGCGGCAATACTGACGGTACCGCCCAGAGTAAAATTATCCTCCATAAACCCTTCCATTCCCCGTTCATTGGAAATAACTAAAACCAGGGCGATTGATTGAATGCCTATCTGAGGGCCCACACTTACACTTTTAATCTTTACAAAAGCGGGACCATACCATATCCCTACTCTGTTATCTTTTCTGAATATTATACCTTTTCCGTACTGTCCGCCAATTCCCCATCCTATTTTAATTATCGAAGGAAAAATGGCTATGCCTTCTGCTTCTTTTAAAAGCGCTCCAAATGCTCCACTATCCTCTGATGTTGACATCTCCTCTAATACTTCGATTGATTCGTTAATTATTTCAGATGGCGTCATCGTCGTAGGGGCTGCTTGCACCATGCAAGTTAAAACTAAAAATAATAGCAGTGCTAAAATAATATATTTTATAGTTTTATTTTTCATTTTTTATCTTCCCCTCGTAATCTATGGCTAGCATATCTTTTATAAAATTTTTCTTCTCTTTTATTTCAGAATTTTTTATCTTTATTACTTCCCGATAGAGATTTAACATTCTTTCAGATATTTTATTAATACTATATTTTTCAGAAGTCTTTAACGCTCCCCGGGAAAGCTTTTCCCTTAATTCCGGCTCTTTAATAATTTTATTCAATGCATTAGCAATTTTTTCAACATCATCATCAACTAACATTCCGTCCAGTCCATCTGTCAGTATATCTACTGCTCCCGGAGCTTTAACCGCCACGACGGGAACTCCGGAAGCTAAAGCTTCTATAGTTACTATTCCAAAAGTTTCTGTTGTAGAAGCAATCGTAAATACATAAGCCATCTTATAATAGTGCTGAATTTCTTCATAACTTACTGTTCCTGCAAATATTACATCTTCTTCCAATTTCAAAGTTCGAGTAAGCTGTTGTAGTTCATCCATAGCCGGACCATTGCCTACTATTAATAATTTTTCTTTACCGATGCTCCTTTTTTTAATTATTGCTAATGCTTTTATAATCTTATCTATACTCTTTTCTGAAGCTACCCTGCCCACAAAGAGAATTATTTTATCATCTTCTTTCAGATTGTATTTTTTTTTAATTTCTGTCCTTTTCAATTCATCATCTTCCTGGAAAGAAATTAAATGTATTGCATTGGGAATAACTTCAATTCTATTTTTTACTCCATAATTTTCTATGATTTTTTTCATTGAGTCAGACGGAGTAGTTATACAATCAGTTTTATAAGCTAAATTAGAAATTATCATCTTAATTGCTTCATGAGTTACTCTTTCTGGTACGGGGGAAACATAATAAGCATATTGTTCGTATTGAGTGTGAATAGTCAATATTTTGGGAATACCTAATTTCTTGCCATACATTATGGCTGCAGAGCTAAGTAAAAAAGGATGATGAATATGAACGATATCGGGGTTAAATTCGTTTATAACCTTTTTTACTTTAAAGGATAAAGGTATGGGAAGAGGATATTTCACTTTATTGGTTATGTTTACTGACCTGTATCTGAATACATTTTTCTCTTGGTCAATATAATCCTCTACCCTGGGAGCAAAGACGTAAACCTCATGCCCTTTTCTTTCGTAAGCTTCTTTTAATGAAGATATGCTGGTAACAACTCCATTAACCAGCGGTTTATAACAATTAGTGAAAAAGGCAATTCTCATTTTGTTTTCTCCGTAATCTAAAATTAAAATATTATTTTATTCAGTTTTGATAATTTCAATTTTAAAAAATAAATTATTTTACAAAATTTAACTTTCATAAATTTATATTGTTCTATGATTATTATATCTTAAGTAATGGGAATAGCAAAATAGAGTAATTGACCAATTAGTCAATTCACCGATTCCCCGATTAACCGATTTACCAATTCTCCAATTAGCCGATTCCCCGATTAGCCAATTTACCGATTAAATTGGTTTTTGGTTATTAGTTTTTTGTAGGGGTCGAATTTATTCGACCCGAAGCGGGTTCGGTGAATTGAACCCCTACAACACATTACTTATTTCGGGCAGACACAAGGTCTGCCCCTACTTATACCTTACGACCTTATCTTTCTTCTTCTTTCTTCTCTTTTTTCTTCACTATCCGCTATACGCTGTACGCTCCACGCTAGTTCAGCTGTACGCTATCCGCTATCCCGTATTTTGAATTTTGTATTTATTTGCCCACAATTCCTGCCCGCACCTATACGCTCTACGCTAAACGCTAAACGCTATCCGCTATTCTCCCTGTTTTTCCGCCTGCCTTAACCAATACTCTGCCTTTGTGTTTTCCGGTTCCAAGCGCAAAACCACTTTCCAATTACTCGCAGCTTCCTGATAATTACCCCGCTCATAATAAATTCTGCCCAGCCAGTAATAAGCTGAAGAAAAATCAGAATTGTATCTAACTGCTTGACGGTACTCGTATAGTGCCTCCTCAAATAACCCTTGTTCGTAAAGATTATATCCCGCTTCATAATGAGAATATGCTTCTTTCCCATATTTTATAGAATTTTCTACTTTAGTATAAAAATATTGAGCCCGCGGATAATAGTAATCGATCTCTAACACCTTTTGCCAGAAAGAAAGAGAATTATTCAACCCACCAATTTCATAGAATACCCGGCCTAACCAATAGTGTGCTTCGATCATTTTTGGGTCAAACTCAACTGCTTTTTGCAAATACAGGATACAGCCATCATAATCTTCCCTTTGATAAGCCGAATATCCCAATCGATAATAGGCAAAAGCTAATTTTTGCTCGGCTTCCGGAGAAATTACTTCCCTTTTTTGAATAAGTTCAATATATCTCCCCCACTCCCTCGCTTCCCGATAATACCAGTTGGTATATTGATAAATCTGGGCAAGATAGTAATGTGCTTCGATAAAATCGGGGTCTGACTCAATAGCTTTTTCAGCATAATCGATCGCTTCAACCCACAGTTCTTTATTGGGGTAATTAACTCCCTGGTAAGTTTTAATCGCTTCTTCCATTTTGTTTACAGCCATTTCCAGGTAGTCAGATGCTTCCTGAGAAAGAGTTTCCCAGGTGGTTTCCCCCTGACCAGCTGCAAAACTAAAACTAAATACTGATAACAATCCACAAATAATTAAACTTAACATTAAGAACATTTTTAAATATCTCTTCTTCATCTTTATTCCCTCCTTTTAATTTTTATTCTAATTATATACCATTATATCTTACTTATACATATCTTAATTCTACATTTTTTATAAATATCCTTCTTAATTTTTAAATTAAAAAGAATTTTTTATTTATATGAAAGAAAATTGTACTAACCCGCGTATTAGAATATAGGAACTTTTAATAAACAAAATTTCCTATATTCTATTTATTAGATTATAATAAAATTATAAATGAAAGACATAATATGATAAGAAGATTAAGAAAATATATTACGCTGCTTACAATAATCTTTATTTTAGTAGTTTTTAATTCAATATCTATCTACGCCTGGGATAATTGTCCCTTTGGTTTAGAAGATGACCCTTATCCGGGAGAATGTAAAAGATATATCGATACTGACGGTGATGGTATTTGCGACCTTTCACAACCGGCCCCTGGAGACCGTAATGCAAGTGTGATTTTAAATGAAGAAAATGCAAAAGAGAACATAATCGATGATAATAAATATTCTGAAGAAGGCGACGAGAAAGTTACGGGAGGGTTTTTTGTTGCCGAAGCAGCTTCAACTAAAACAACACTCTCTGACTCGCCCTCTCCTGAGAGGAAATCACTACCTGATTATAATTTTTTAGAAATCTTTTTTGTAGCTCTGTTAATATATCTTGGCGGTAAATTCCTGGCTCGAAAATTAGATATAAATTTTTGCAAAGAAAAGAAATTCTGGAACGTTTTCTTGTTAATCAGTTTTATCGGTTCAGCCGGAACGGGAATGATTCTGGTATTTATTAGAGATTTCGCTTGGTTTAGGTCTATTAATTTTAACTTTTTATTCTGGCATGTGGAATTTTCTATTGTTATGACCCTATTGGGTATATTTCATGCTCTCTGGCATTTAAAATATTATCTGTCAATATTCAAAAAGAAAAAGAAAAACAATGTTTGCGAGTCTTAAAAAGTAGAAAGAATTAAAAATTATGATTACAGGTTCGGGGTGTATTAATAAAACTGATGAACAGATAGTAGTCCTGACTTTGAAAAATCAAGATTACTATCTATGTCTGATGAAACGTTATGAGGCCAAGCTTCTTAATTATATTTTAAAAATATCTAATATAAATAGGGAAGATGCGGAAGATATTTTGCAGGAAGTATTTGTCAAAGCTTACCAAAACTTAAATGATTTTGATTTAAATTTTAAATTTTCTAACTGGATATACAGTATTGCTCACAATGCTACTATTAGTGTTTTTAGAAAGAAAAAAGTGCGTCCCCAAACAGTTTCCTGGGAAGATAAAGATTTAGATAACATATTGAAATCTACTTTAGACGTAGAAGATGCAAGCCTTCAAAAACAAACCTATAAACATATTTTAAAAATAATTGATCAATTGCCTTTAAAATTCAAAGATGTATTGATCCTAAAGTTTGTGGAGGGGAAAGATTATAAAGAGATAAGCGACATTTTACATAAACCGATGGGCACCATTGCCACTCTGATAAACCGGGCTAAAAAATCTCTTAAACTGGAATTAGAAAAGGAGGGTATTAAACTCTAAAAATTATGAAAAATATAAGCAATGAAGTTCTTAAAAAAATAATAGATAGTAATATTAAACCAAAACCCCGCTGGTACTTTATAACTAAGAATTATTTTATCTGGTTGGTATTTGGAATTTCGATAATCTTGGGTAGTTTTGCCTTTAGTATGATTCTGTTTATCATCAAACAACTTGATTGGGATATCTATCATTATATAGGGGAAAGTTTTTTAAAAACTGTTTTTGTAAGCTTGCCTTACCTCTGGTTAATATTTCTAATCCTATTTATTGGGGTTGCCTACTATAACTTTATCCATACTAAAAGGGGTTATCGATTCAAATTTATATCAATCCTCTTAGTTAGTTTGATAATTAGCATTACTTTGGGAACCGGCCTTTATTTTAATGGCTTTAGTGAAAAATTAGAAAATGTATTTTTGAAAAAAATTCCTTATTACAACAGATTGGTTTTTTCTTGCGAAGAACAATGGATGCGGCCTAAAAGAGGTCTTTTAGCAGGAACAATTACAGAAATAAAGCTCCCTGAAAACAATTTTATACTTACGGATCTAGATAATAACCGTTGGAAAATCGAAGCCAGTAAAGCTATCTGGAAAGGAAAAATAGCACCTGAAATCGATTTAAAAATAAAACTTATTGGTAAACTAATAGATGATAATAATTTTGAGGTAATGGAAATAAGACCCTGGCAACAAGGTCAGGGAAGACTTATGCTGGGAGGAAATCGGTAACATTTTATTTCCCTGATTGTTCCCCTTCTAAATTTACGGATTGCTGATTATCTAATTCTATATTTAAATCTAATTCTCCACCGTTTTTTAAAACATCAAGCAGTTTATTTTTTACTTCGTTAAATTGAGTACTGTATCGGAGATCAATTGAAGAGGCGGCAGGAAGTTCAAGTTTTAAAAAATCTACCCTCTCTCCGTTTTCACTAATGGAAAAATCTAAATGCGGTCCTGTAGACAAACCAGTAGATCCTACATAGCCTATTATCTCGCCCTGTTTCACCTTCTGACCTTTTTTTAAACCTTTGGTAAAACGGGAAAGATGACCGTAACCGGTTATGTAATTATTGGGATGGCGGATTTGAATATAATTTCCGTAACCATCATTCCAACCAGCAAAAATAACCGTTCCGTCCCCAATAGTTGAAACAGGGGTTCCTGTAGGAGCAGCATAATCGATAGCTAAATGAGGACGCCAAATTCTCAAGATTGGGTGTAAACGATTTTTAGAAAAATAAGAGCTGATATATTTATAATTCAAGGGAGCTCGCAAGAAGGCTTTTCTTAATGAATCTCCTTCTTCGGTATAATAATCTGTATGCTCGGAAGGGTCTTTAAATAAAATAGCGGTATGTTTACTTAGAAGTTCTCCTTTATATTCAGCAGCAAGTACCTTCCCCCAACGATAAAAATCTCCTCTATACTGTTTTTCTACCAAAAAATTAAAAGTATCTCCCTCACGGCATTCGGTAAGAAAGTCTATCTGCCAGGCAAATATCTCTGCTAACTGCAGAGCCAGTTGCGGCGAATCTGCACATTCCATCATAGATTCATAAAGAGAATATTCAATCTTCCCTTCAAACCGAACAACTTCTGAACAGACTTCTTCTTTGGTTACTTTTAAATCTTCTGAATCAGAAGCAGGAATATCTATACAGTAAATATCAATAGGATTTGGTTTGTAAGTAAATTCTGTTATTTTTCCCTCCGGATTATACTTTAAAGAATATTCACTGCCAATCGGAAGATAGTTGAAATCTACTACAGACTTAACTTTTTCCTGCAAACTAAGTATCTCAGCAGCAGAAATTCCTTCTTTAATTAAAGATTCAT
>Ga0268281_1001400_pt1 | contig 14116 bp, 17 predicted proteins | sample saktaG_10_FD_190134 | JGI IMG/M metagenome (GOLD analysis project Ga0268281, IMG submission 190134) | Saline water microbial communities from Sakinaw Lake, British Columbia, Canada - sak_2011_5_24_50m | ecosystem: Environmental > Aquatic > Non-marine Saline and Alkaline > Saline ... | reverse complement strand
GAAACGGGATTTGTTATTTGCTCTGCACTATCGCTTGCGCGGGCGATGGGATTCGAACCCACGATTTGATCCGTGACAGGGATCCGAGGACGACCAGGCTCCTCTACGCCCGCAAAATTAAATTTCAAAATATCTTTCGAATATTTTTTTCTTTCTTATAAGGAATAAATTGTTGTTTATTTCTTTATACATAAATTTATACAATTTAAAACTATCTTTTACGGAAAAATACAATCTATACCCTCTATTGCTATAATAAAGAGTACCACCGAATATATTGGCAATTTTTTTTAATTTATCGTGTAAACTTTGCAGAATTTGTTTGCTTCCGGACGTAAAGCCAGATAATATAGTAGTACTTTTTTTATCATTTCTATCAGCTCTAATATAATTAGAAACAGAGACGTTACCATCTCCATCAAAATACCCTCTTATAAAATGCGAAAAATATTCATCAGGCACATGTGGCAATTTTATCGTTTTACTTTTATTGGACGTTAAACCAAGTTTTAATAAATCATTAAACATTTCTTTACTACCAATTTGTAAACGATAGCAGACTTTCCATGGAAATTTTCTAATTCTCGCAGAAATTTTATGATCTGAATTAATTATTTCTCTTATTTTGTATAATAAATTTTTATCTGTAATCTGAAATTCAATAAAATGTGCTCCACGTTTATTTCTTATCATACTCCCGTCAGCCGTAAAAAATCCTAAGATATAAGCCATTTCTGGTGTCCAATTTTTAAAAAAGTTTTCGTTTTTTGTTTTAAAAATCGGCATGGTGCCGGCGACAGGACTCGAACCTGTGACCTTGGCCTTATGAAGACCCTGCTACTACCACTGAGCTACGCCGGCGAAATTTGTTGCGGGGCTGGGAATTGCACCCAGGTCTCGAGGTTATGGGCCTCGCAAGATACTACTTCTCTACCCCGCGACGTTATTATAATCTGTTTTTAAGCAAAAATCAACTCTCAAGAGCATCCAAATTCCTAAAAGCCTTTTCGAAAATATCCAATTTTTTCCTCGCTTCGTCAAGGGACAACTTAAAATTAGGGTCGTGGATGATGTTGTTGCGGACTTTATGGGCTGCACCAACCTCTTCGATATTGGGCAAAGTGGCTGAAGTCAATTTTTCCAACCTCTCTCCCAGACTTTCTCCTTTGTATCCCATTTTCTTCAGCGTATCGTTCAGCATGTTATCCGCTTCAATCACCGCCAATTTGTATTCCGATTCCAAGCCCGTATTCAATCTGATTATGATTTTTCTCCAATCCTTTTCTATTTTTCTGGCTCCGAAAGGCCGAAAACTGAAAAATTCGCTGGCATCGTATAAGATGAGAAATTTCAACCAAAAGCTTTTTATCAGGGCAAAAATAATAAAACCGATTATAAGTAAAAATGAAACAATAAAAACGATTTTAACGATCAAAAGCCACTCGCTATCCGGCGGAGAAATGAAAAACGACATTAAGTTTTGAGGGAAATTCTCAATTATTGGCATGGTTGTATAATTTACCTATTTCCAAAATTTTATCATCTTCAAAGGGTTTGCCGATGATTTGCAGGCCGACCGGCAAATCGTCCGCCTTCCCCACTGGCAGAGAAAGCGCCGGCAGACCGGCTAGATTGACGGCCACGGTGTAAATGTCAACCAAATACATCGAAAGAGGGTCGTTGATCTTCTCCCCTATTTTAAACGGTAAAAAAGGGGAAACAGGTGCGAAAATCGCATCAACCTGTTTGAAAGCCTGGTCAAAACGTTTTTTTATCAAAGTCCTCACTTTTTGAGCCCTTAAATAATAGGCTTCGTAATAGCCGGCGGACAAAACATAAGTTCCCAGCATTATCCTTCTTCTTACTTCCGCTCCAAAACCCTCACCTCTGTTTTCCAAATAAACGTCCAATAAATTTTCAGCCTCTGCTGTCCCTTTCTTCGCCCGGCTTTTTGCCGAATAGCCGTATTTTATGCCGTCGTACCTGGCCAAGTTTGCCGAGGCCTCGGAAGGCGCAATTATATAATAACAAGACAAGGCGTATTCGACCTGCGGCAAACTGATTTCTTTAATCTCAACACCAGCCTCTTCATATTTTTTTATGGCTGCTTTTATGATTCTTTCCACCTTGGGATCAATACCTTTGACGAAATATTCTTTCGGTACGCCTATCCGCAGATCTGAGAACCGGCCGTCTGATTTTTCAAATTCCACTGAAGTCGAGTCCAAAGGATCTTTCCCTCTTATAACGTTGAAAACGGTTTGGCAATCTTCCACGGTTTTGGCGATGGGGCCTATTTGGTCCAAAGAAGAAGCAAAAGCAATCAGGCCGTACCTTGAAACAGCTCCGTAAGTCGGCTTTAAACCAACTGTTCCGCAAAAAGAACAGGGCTGTCTGATTGAACCGCCGGTATCCGAACCCAAGGCAAAAGCGGCTAAATCAGCTGCCACGGCTGCGGCTGAACCGCCGGAAGAACCGCCGGGAACCCGGCTCAAATCGTGGGGATTGCGGGTAGGTCCGAAAGCTGAATTCTCCGTGGAAGAACCCATGGCAAACTCGTCAAGATTCGTTTTCCCCAAAATTATTGCTTTTTGGTTTTTAAGTTTTTTAACTACCGTGGCGTCGTAAGGCGCCGAATAATTTTCAAGAACTTTCGAGCCGGCCGTGCAAGGAAAATCTTCAACCAAAATATTGTCTTTGATAGCTGCCGGCAGGCCGGCCAAAACAGGAATTTCTTCTCCGGCCGCAATCATCTTGTCGGCTTCTTTCGCCTCGGATAAAGCTCCCTCTTCCCTGATATTGAGAAAAGCGAAAATTTCCTTATTTTTTTTCTTGATTTTATCCAAATAAGCCTGGCATAGTTCAAGACTGGAGAAATTCTTTTCCTTCAACCCCTGGTGAGTTTGAGCGATTGTAAGTTCGGTTAAATCCATCTCTTCGCTTCCTTCGGAAGCTTGATTATTGATTTGACTTTCAAGTAGCCGTTTTCCGTTTCCGGCGCCAGCTTCAACAATTTTTCGCTCTTGTTCGCCTGGCCGCTCTGTTCGCCGGAGATTTCCGGCCGGGGAGAACCGCCAAGTAAGCAGTGGCTCGTCGGCTCCGCTTCTGAAACGTCCACTTCCTTCAGTTTTTCAATGTAATCCAAAATCGAAGAAAGCTCTTTCTGATATTTTTCAATCTCGCTTTCGGTCAAGCCTAATCTTGCCAATTTGGCTATATGTTTTACTTCTTCTTTGTTTAACACGGTTTAAATATGAATTTTATCTCGGCGGCTCCAATTCTTCGGTCTCCAATAAAACATCCTGCAACTGGTCGAGATTTTCAAGCACCATGCCCGCCCCCCTGACAACGGTCGTTGTCGGATCTTCGATAATCTTGGTCGGAATTTTCGTTTCTTTCTGGATCAAAGAGGTCAGTCCTTTCAAAAGTGAACCTCCGCCCGCCATCTGAATTCCCGAAACCATAATATCGGCCAGCAATTCCGGCGGCGTCTCTTCCACGGCTATTTTTATTTCCTCGACGATTTGCTTTATTGATTTCTCCAGGGCCTTTTTTATATCTTCATTGGAAACCAATATTTCCTCAGGCAGACCGGTGACCAGATTTCTCCCCCGCATCGGCAGCTGTTTTTTTTCTTTCAAAGGATAAGCCGAGCCGATGCCGATTTTAAGCATTTCCGCCGTCCTTTCCCCGATCAGCAGCTTATATTCGTCCTGGGCGAATTGGATGACGTCGTGATTCAGCTTGTCCCCGGCAACCCTTAAGGTTTTGGAAATGACTATGCCCCCCAGAGATATGACGGCGATATCGGTCGTGCCGCCGCCGATGTCAACGATGAAATTGCCCCCGGCTTCCTGAACAGGCAGGCGGGCGCCCAAAGCAGCCGCCATCGGTTCTTCAATAATGAAAACATCTCTGGCTCCGGCGTTTTTAGCGGCGTCGCAAACAGCTTTTTTCTCCACCTCGGTCACGCCGCAGGGAATGCCGATTATCACCCTCGGCCGCGGATTCAAAAGAAATCTTTTTTTATGGGCTTTTTCGATAAAATACCTGAGCATTTGTTCGGTTATTTCAAAGTTGGAAATAACTCCGGAAATCAAAGGCCGGGTGGCCACGATGTAAGCCGGAGTTCTTCCCACCATTTTTTTCGCTTCCTCGCCGATAGCCAAAACCTGGCCAGTTTTTTGATTGACGGCGACTACTGACGGCTCTGTAAGGACTATCCCCCTGTTTCTGACGTAAACGCGGGAATTGGCCGTACCCAAATCAATGGCAATATCTTCGGCAATAAAATGTAAAAACTTTTTAAGTGGATTGTTCATGATTTAAGAATTTTTGCGAAAATACGAATTCAATTCTTTAATTTTCAGCAAGCCGGCCTTTTTTTCTTTTCTTTTTTTCACTTCCAGGCAATTCTCCCGCAAGGTGCGCTGACTGACGATGATTCTGTAAGGCAGGCCGATCAGGTCAGCGTCAGCGAATTTTTCAGCCGGGTTTTTATCCCTGTCATCATATAATACTTCCAGACCGCTTTTCTGTAAATCTCGGTATATTTTTTCCGCAGCCACGGTGATTTTCCGACTATCCATTTTTTTATCTTGGCCCGCTTGGCCGCTGGCGGGTATGGCGATTAAATGAACCTTAAAGGGAGCGATTTCTTCCGGCCAAATAATCCCCTTTTCATCGTGATGGACTTCGGCCACGGCGCCCATCAAGCGGCCGAGACCTATGCCGTAACAACCCATTAAAACCGCGCTTTCTTTTCCGTCCTTGTTTTTTATTTTAAAATCGAAAGTTTCGCTGAATTTTTCTTTCAATTTGAAAATATTGCCTGTTTCGATCGCTTTCCTGATCTCCAATTTCTTGTTGCGGCAGGACGGGCAGGCGTAATTTTCTTCTTCAATGATTTCTTTGTTGACTGCCAACCGGCATTTCGGACAAAGATAAATCACGTCTTCGCCGGCCTCGGTCACGGTTTGAAATTCATGGGAATATTTCGAGAAAGTTCCGCCGGCCGCCAAAGTCAAAAAGGTTTCTTTTTTTATGCCGCATCTTTCAAAAATCCTGAAATAGGCCTTTTTCACTTTTTCGTAGTAAGCGTCCAGGTCTTTTTCGTCTTTGTGAAAAGAATAAAGGTCCTTCATCAAGAATTCAACCCCTCTCAACAAGCCTGATTTCGCCCTCAATTCGTCTCTGAATTTATCCTGAATTTGATAGACGAAAACCGGCAAATCTTTGTAGGATTTGACGAATTTTTTAAGCAAGGGGACGACGATTTCTTCATGCGTCCAGCCCAGACCAAGATCCTTACCGCTCCGGCTCTTTAACTTGAACATTTCCTCGTACTTCCATCTGTCAGTTTTTTCCCAAAGGTTTTTGGGATGTAAAGAAGGCAATAAAATTTCCTGGCCGCCGATCTCTTCCATTTCCTGTCTGATGATGTTTTCGATTTTCTTTAAAACTTTAAAACCCAAAGGCAAATAAGAATAAACTCCGGCCATCAGTTTATCGACAAAGCCGGCCCGGATTAAAAACTGGGCATTGGCTGAAATTTCTTCTTTGGGAGTTTCTTTGGTTGTTTTGGCGAAAATTTGCGATTGAAGCATGGTCAATTTCCCTTGGCCGGATTATTTTAAAATAAACTAATAATATCTTTAACCGTAACCCAGGCCATTAAAATAATGAAAAAGATGAAGAAACCGGCTGTAATATTCTGCTCGATTTTTTGGTTGACCGGTCTACCCTTGATTTTCTCAAGGCCGAGAAAAAGCAGCCTGCCTCCGTCAAGAGCTGGTATGGGCAACAGGTTAAAAACAGCCAGATAAACGGAAATTATGGCAATGAACTGAAGGAAATAGCTTAAGCCGACTTCAACGGCCTGGGCAACCAAAGAGCCGATGCCTATCGGTCCTAAAAATTGGACTCCGACCGGCAAGCCTTTTCCGCCGAGCAAACTTGCCAGAATACCGGCCAAGCCGGTGATAACGGCCCAGGTCAAATCAATGGTGGTTTTTATCCCTTTGACGAAAGACTGGAAAATCGGATAAGATTTTTCAGCCGTCCTAACCAAAGCCACCCCCATGGCGCCTTCCGACTCAGGAGGAGAAACCCTGGGAACCAAAGAAATTTCAAAAGTATCTTTTCCTCTCTCAATCGTCAAAACGATTTCCTGCCCTTTATATTTTTCGGTAAATTCCTGCATCTCCACCACTTTATCAACCGGCCGGGAAAATTCATCAACTGACAACTGCTTTACGGCATCCCCTGTTTTTAGGCCAGCTGTTTCAGCCGGCGAACCGGAAGCGATAGCCACTATCTGAACCTTGGGATTGATTAAAGGTCCGGATTCTTCGTCGGAAACCATTTGGAAAGTGCCGAGACAAAAAACAACGGTCAGTAGAACAACGCCCACCAGCCAGAAAGAAACTGCGCCGGCTGAAATAATCAAAGCTCTCCGCCAAATCGGAATATTCTCCAGTTTTTGGTAATTTTCCCCGTCCCCTTCCACACTGGGAATTTTGACGAAAGCTCCGAACGGCAGAAGGTTCAAAGAATAAAGGGTTTCGCCGATTTTCCTGGCAAATAATCTGGGCGGATAACCCACTCCGAATTCCTCTACTTTAATCCCGAATTTTTTGGCCACGATAAAATGGCCGAATTCATGGATAATCAGCAGGCCGATAACGCTGAAAAAAGCGATAATGATCGTAAAAAACATGTTTTTGCGAATTAACCAGACGCCGAACTGTTATTCCGCTATTTCTTTTTTCTTTTTCTCCGCCAATTCCTCGATCTTTTTATTGTATTCATCAACCAACTCCTGAAGCTCGTCTTTAGCCCTGAATTTGTCGTCTTCCCTGATTTCCCCTTTTTTGGTTTTTTCCTGAATTTCACTCCAGGATTCTTCCCGCCATTTCCTGACGGTTCGGCGCGACTGCTCTTCCTTCTCCGAAATCATCCGGATTAAATTTTTCCTGTATTCTTCGCTCAAAGGCGGCAGATTGATTCTGATTATGTCCTTATCCACGATCGGGTTGGCACCAATGCCAGTTTTCTCCAAAGCCTGGACGATTCCTTCAATATAAGACTTGTCCCAGGGCTGGATTAAAATCTGTTTGGCTTCGGGAGTGGAAATGGCTGCCAGCTGCCTTAAGGGGAATTTTTGGCCGAAACAATCGACAACTACATCCTCCACCAGCGAAGGCGTTGCCCGGCTGGTCCGGAATTTGCCTAATTCTTTTTCCAAAAAAACAACTACTTTATCCAATTCCGGCTTGATATTTTGAATTATTGTTTTGTAAATTTCCATAAAAAAATTAAAATTCCAGCATTAGCGTTTCCAAAGCCAATTTGGAATTGGCATTGGTGCTGGCCAGCAGGAATTTCGTTGTTTGAATGTTTTCAATGATATTTTTTATTTTGGCGGCCGGATATCTTTCAAAATTTTCATTCGTCGGCCGACAACTCAATTTTGAGGAAGAAAACCGGGCAAGCAAAACATCTCTGAAATAAGCCAGCCAGGTGTCCAAAACGTCCTTTATACTTTCCAAATCATCCGCCAGTTTCTTGACGTATTCGAAACGGAAGCAAAGTGCTGAATTCGATATTTTATCGAGTTCCGCTATCCTTTGGTTGAAATCCGCCAGCTTCCGCTTGTCGGAAATCAAATCCAAAGCCACTCCCGGACGGCCCGAGGCAAGGCCGGAAATTTCTTCCGTTTCCTTTTTTGAAACGCCCTGTTTTGACAGATAATTTTCAATTTCTTCCTTGGCCACGGAATTGAATCTGACGGTTTGGACCCGCGAAAGAATCGTCGGAAAAAGATACTGGGTTTTGTCACTGATTAAAATCAAAAGAGTTTCCCCTCTCGGCTCTTCCAAAGTTTTCAGAAGAGAAGATTGAGCCTCCCGGTTCATCAGATGGGCGTTGTCTATGACGGCCGCTTTGAAAGGTGCGCCAGACGACTTAAGTGAAAGCTTCCGGATTAAATCCCTTATTTGAACGATTTGAATTTCTTTTTCTCCAGGGGTTATAAAAATCAGGTCAGGATGATTAGTCAAAGAGAACTTCGTTCTCTTTTCCACCTTCGCTTCCTGCAGAAGCTCGGTAAGAAAAGAAATCCATTGCAAAGCCAAAGTTTTTTTTCCCAATTTCTCTCGGCCGGCGAATAAATAAGCGTGGGAAAATCTTTTATTCTCAGCCGCTTTTTTCAGGAAATCCCATTGTTTTTGATGTCCGATGAGCATGTTTCAGCGTTTTGACATTATACTTTTTTTATAAGTGTCGAGATTTTCCAGAACCACTCCCGTTCCTTTGGCGACGCACAGCAAAGGATCTTCGGCCAGAAAACAAGGTACGCCGGTTTCTTGGGAAATTCTGCCGGCGATATTCCTCAATAAAGCTCCGCCGCCGGAAAGAATCATCCCTTTATCGATCACGTCGGCCGATAATTCGGGAGGTGTATCTCTTAAGACCGCTTTAATCACCTTGATTATTTCTCCCAGAATATCGAAAATCGCTTCAGAAATCTCGTTGGAGGAAATTTTTATCGGCCTGGGCAGCCCGGAAATCAAATCCCTGCCTTTTATTTCCATAAATCTGTTTTCTTTTTCCGACAAGGCGGTGCCGATTTTTATTTTTACCTCTTCGGCTGTTTGCTCTCCGATGGCTAAATTATATTTTTTCTTAATATGGTCGGCAATGGCCGCATCCATCTTGTCTCCGCCGATCCTGACCGAGCTGCAGGTGACTATACCGCCTAGAGATATGACGGCTATTTCGGAAGTTCCCCCGCCGATATCAACGATCATATTTCCGGAACAAGAATTAATCGGAATACCGGCTCCGATGGCGGCCAAAATCGGCTCTTTAGCCAAAAAAACCTGCTTGGCTCCGGCGTTCAAAGCAGCCTCGATCACCGCCCTTTTTTCTGTAGAAGTAATGCCGGCCGGCACTCCGATCATCAATTCCGGCTTTAAAAACCGCCAAAAACCGCTGACTCTGTTAATAAAGTATTTAAGCATCGCCTGAGTCACCCTGAAATCGGCAATTACCCCGTCTTTAAGAGGACGGTAAACTCTGATTATATCGGGAGTGCGACCGATCATTGCTTTCGCTTCCTTGCCGATGGCTAAAATCCTGTTTTCCTCATAAGCAACCGCCACCACCGAAGGTTCCTCCAAAACCACCCCTTTTTGAGGGAGGAAAACCAAAGAATTGGTTGTACCTAGATCTATGCCTATTTTTTTTACCATAATACCACCAATATCTTAACTTATTTTTTTTGTTTTAGCAAACTTCTCTCGAATCTTGTCAAAACGGTTCCGATAAACTAAGATTAGGCAATGACGAAAAAAACCAGGACAATCGTATTTTTAATTTGTTTGTTGGCCTTCATCTTGATTGCCCCGGCAACGGTCTTATATTCCCAAGGATACAGAATTGATTTTAATCCGCCGGCCGGCGGATTAAAAATCAGCCAGACGGGAGGCCTTTTTCTGAAAGTCGTCCCGAAACAGGTCGAGGTTTTTCTTGACGGAAAGCTAAGTAAAAAAACTGATTTTTTCTTCGGCTCCGTTTTTATCGAGAATCTCCTGCCACAAAAATACAAGGTGGAAATCAAAAAAGAAGGATACCATTCCTGGGAAAAAACATTGGAAGTGAAAGAAAAAGAAGTGGCCGAAGCAAAAAACGTAGTTTTGTTTCCCCGCGACGTCAGTTTCAATCTTTTATTCGACAATTTGGAACAATTCTGGCTTTTTCCCGACGGGAAAAAAATAATCCTAATGGAACAAGACGGAACCGACTGGACACTGGAAACTTACGATTTGGATAAAAAAACCAAAAACCATCTTATAAACAATGAGGATTTTACCGGGCAAGTCCGATTGGCTGATTTGGATTTTTCCGAAGATTCAAAAACAATCTATTTGGAAATAAATTCTGGAAAAGAAACCGAATATTTCAGTTTAACGGAATTGGATAAAGCCGAACCTTCTTTAAGTGAAACGAAACCTCTTCTTCCGGTAGCGGAAAACATTGTCGCCTACCAAGAAGACGGCAGCGACATTTATTATCTTGATAAAGCCGGCCATCTTTTTAAAAACGGGGAACGGCTCAGCGCCGCGGCTTCTCCCTTCGCCCCAATTCAAGAAACTGAATATAATCTGGAAATCTTCCGGAATTTCATTTTTTTACGGGATAAAGAAGAAAATAACTTGTATAAATTCAACGACGATCTTGCTGTTTTCGAAATCTTTTTTGAAAACGCAAAAACCTTGGAAGTTTCCCCGGACAACGAAAAATTGGCTTATTTTTCAAATTATGAAATCTGGCTTTTTCTTCCGAAAAACGGAAACAAGGGAATAACGGAAAAAATTTTCCTGACCCGCTTGTCGGAAAAGATAAACAATGTTTCTTGGATAAATTCCGATTATCTGATGCTGACGACCGAAGACAAAATCAAAATCTGCGAAACAGACAACAGAGACAGATTGAATATCATAGATGTTTTTGAAATAAAAAAACTTCCGTCAAACGGAAGCCCAGCTAAAATTATTTGGAATCAGTCCGATAAAAAAATATACGTTTTAAGCGACAACGGCTTATACGATTCCAATATCCTTCTCCCTTAACTCCACTTTCTTTTTGAAATCAGCCCATTTGATCTCTCCGGCGTTGGCAATGGCGCAAACTGCCTTGAATTGGCAGTAACGGCACTGCCAGTTGTTGGGATGATCCGGCAGTTTGTCGGGAATAATGTCCGTTTCAATCTTCTTTTTAAGACTTTTCAAACCAGCCAAAAGGGAAAGAACACGCTTTTTATTGTAATCAACCATAAAATCCTTCAGATGCTGATTGTCTTTATTGACGTAAAGCAGTATGCCTTTGGGGATTTTAAAATAATGCAGATAAAGCTGAATTTGGTCGATGTTTTCCTCTTTCGGTTCGCACAGCTTGCTAAAAATCATGCTGTTCATGCTTTTAATGTCCAAGACGTATAAATCTTTCCCGTCGCTGATAATAGCGTCAGCCCTGCCTGAAATCAGTTCCTGGGGAGGAATATTTACCTCGGAAGCAACCACGTGGATTTCCCTGATGCTCAGAAGAGGCTTCATAATAAGCTGATGTATGTGGTCGCCGTGGTCGAACAATCTTAAAATATTCGCATCCATCTCTTTGCGGGGAGCGTTTTTGAATTTGAAAAATACGGCTCTGGCGCATTTGCCGGCGTCGGTAACGTAAAAATGGTCCCGTTCTCTGTCTTCTTGCCTGTCCAAATAAAATTTATCGATGAGCTCTTTCAACATCAAAATAAATTGAAAATTTATTGAGTATTCCTTATCTCTTCTTCCACTGAGGGGCTTTTCTGGCTCTTTTCAAGCCGAATTTTTTCCTTTCCCTCATTCTCGGATCTCTCTTAAGAAAGCCGGCTTTTTTCAGTTTTTTCCTGAACTCCGGATCAAACAAAACTAAAGCGCGGGCTATGCCGTGTCTGATTGCTTCGGCCTGCGAAACCATTCCTCCGCCTTTCACTCTCGCCGAAACTTTAAATTGTTCCAGACAGCCGGTTAAATCCAAAGGAGCAGCCACCGACTGCTGAAGTTCCCTTGTCGGAAAATATTTATCCAAGGGTTTTTCATTGACTGAAAAAACATGCCCTTTTTGAGAAAAAAGCCGAACTCTGGCCGCAGCTGTTTTTCTTCGGCCGATGCTTTCAAAATATTTTTCTTTCTTTATTTTCGGCTGTTTCACCGCTTCAGCCGTTTTTTTTGTCTTTTTAACTTTAGGCATAAACTTAAATGATATTATTTCTCTATTTTCAACCGCCGCATCATTTTTGCTCTCAGTTTATTTCTGGGCAGCATACCCCAAACAGCTTTCTGTAAAACTTCGGCCGGATTCTTTTCAAATTTTTTTTCCAAAGATATTTCTTTTAATCCTCCCAGATAAAGGGAGTGGTGATAATATTTCTTTTGCTTCATCTTCCTGCCGCTGAATTTCAGTTTAGCGACGTTCTTAACAACAACAATGTCGCCTATGTCCTTATAGGGTGCAAAATCCGTCTTATTTTTACCGCGCAATAAAACGGCTATTTCAACCGCCAATCTGCCCAAAACTTTTCCAGCAGCATCAATTGTTTTAGTTTCTTTCGTCATTTATTTGATTAATTCTATAACGGCCATTTTCGCCCCGTTTGTTTTTCTTTGTCCGAGTTTAATTATCCTGGTATATCCTCCTTTTCTTTCTTTATATTTGGGAGCGATTTCATCAACCAATTTTTTCACGGCTTTCGGGGAAAAATACCTGGCCAGCAATCTCCGCGAATGCAAAGTGCCGGCTTTGGCCCGGGTTATCTGCTTTTCGACGAAACCGGAAACTTCTTTGGCTTTGGCTTCAGTGGTTCTGATTTTTTCTTTCAATATCAAAGCCGCGGCCAGCGATTTCAGAAGAGCCTTTCTTTGGTCTTTTTTCCTACTTAGTTTTCTTCCTTTTTTTCTTTTCCGCATGTTTAGCTTGAACCGGTTTCTTCTTTGCCTTCGGCTTCTTTGTTACCGGTTTCCGCACCGCCGCTTCGGCCGGCACGGTTTCTTTTTTAAATGCATCGGCAAAAAGGGAAAAATGCTTGACTAAAATTTCGGCGGATTGGACAAAGGCCTCTTCCGGACTGATAATGCCGTCGGTTTCAATTTCCAAAAACAGCCTGTCATAATCCGTTCTGTCGCCGACTCTCATATTTTCCACTTTGTAGGTTACCCTTCTTATGGGAGTGAAAATGGCGTCAAGTGGAATGGCTCCGATCTCCAATTTCTCCTTTTGTCTGGTTTCACGGGAAGAATAACCGATGCCCTTTTCGATTTGAATTTCCATTTCCAATTCAGCGGATTTGGAAGTCAAAGTGGCGATATGGCAGTTTTTATTCTCCAGTTCCACTTGCGACGGCAAAACGAAATCGGAACCCTTGACTTTTTTCTCCCCCTTTACTTTAAGTATTGCTTTTTGAGGTTCCGGAGAAAATAATTTGAATCTCAATTGCTTCAGATTCAACATTATTATAATGACGTCTTCCATGATTCCGGGAATCGTCGAAAACTCATGCGAAGCGCCTTTTATTTTCATTTGAGTGACGGCGGCCCCTTCCAGTGACGACAGCAAAACTCGCCTTAAGGAATTTCCCACGGTTACGCCGTAACCCGGATAAAGGGCTTCTATTTCGAAAACGGCTTTATTACCTTCTTTTTTAACGATTTTTGGCGGATGAGATAAATTAAACATCAAAGTTTTAATGAAGATGAAGAAGAAGATTTATCTTCTTCACCTTATTATTTTGAATAAAATTCAAATATGGACGAAAGTTCCACTGGCAGAGCGGCTTCATCCAAATTTGGCGAATTTACAACCTTTCCCTCTAAATTCTTGGAGTCCAACTTCAACCAAGAAGGAGGATTATATTTTTTCAAAGAAGAAGACAGTTTCTGGAAAAACGCTTTTTTGAGGGAACTCGGTTTGAGGCTGATTTTGTCTCCTTTTTTAACCGAATAACTGGGAATGTCAACCGACTTGTCATTTACCGCAAAATGGCCGTGGGAAACGATCTGGCGGGCAGTTTTTCTTGAAGCAGCGAAACCCAGTCTGAAAACCACGTTATCCAAACGGCTTTCCAAAACTTCTACCAAAGCCGCTCCGATATCAGCTGTCTTGCCCCGCTTCTTTAAAATACCCCTGACGTATTTGCTAAATTGCCTTTCTTCCAGATTATACCAGTTTTTCAGCTTCTGCTTTTCTCTCAATTCTTTGCCGTATTCGGAAAAAGATTTCCTTCTTTTTTTGCTTTTGGGGCCGGGCGGATAAGGTTTTCTCACCATCGAGCATTTCTGCGACAAGCATCTTTCTCCGCGCAGAAAAAGCTTTGTTCCCAAACGGCGGCAAATTTTACATTTGGAATTGGAACCTTGCATAATTTTAAACTCTTCTTACTTTCGGCGAACGGCAGCCGTTATGGGGAACAGGCGTCGTGTCTTTGATTGAAATTATTTTCAACCCCCTGGCAGCCAGCGACCTGATGGCCGATTCTCTTCCTGAACCTATTCCTTTGACCAAAATTTCTATTTTTTCA
>Ga0268281_1001396_pt1 | contig 14144 bp, 10 predicted proteins | sample saktaG_10_FD_190134 | JGI IMG/M metagenome (GOLD analysis project Ga0268281, IMG submission 190134) | Saline water microbial communities from Sakinaw Lake, British Columbia, Canada - sak_2011_5_24_50m | ecosystem: Environmental > Aquatic > Non-marine Saline and Alkaline > Saline ... | reverse complement strand
GCTCCTGCCAATCAGTGGTGCTGATGTCGTTCTCCCACAGGTAACGATATTTGCCATCTTGCAAACCCCAAAGGTCGGCGTAGAAGACTTTGCCCATCGGGTTCACCTCCAGCGCACGACGTCACCCCTATCGGCTTGCTCGACGGCGCGCCGGAAGGCCGCCTCAAAGCCGGGGATGCTCAGCAACTCGGCAGTGGCCTCGTTCTCCTCGCGTTCCTGCAGGTAGGCCAGAAAATCGCTGGCCACCAGCAGCCGCTCAGGCGATAGGCTGCGCAGACGGCGCTCGGCCTCGGTCAGTGCCGTGTTCACCACTTGTTTTTCTCTCATCGCAATTACCTCCGCTCTAACTTTATCATAAAGACAATGGCCACTCCCTGCCGGATGTCGAAGACGTTCTCGTCCGGGCCGCCATCGGGCGCGGTCTCCCCCATCAAGGCGTTGCCATGCAGGTTCAGCACGTAGATCTCATCGAAGGATTTCATCAACTCCTCTCTCATCCCTCGATGGATCAGACCGGAGAGATAAGAGTGGTTGGTGATCATGCCGATGACGCCGTAGCCGGTGCGCTCGATGCGGTCGTGGGCAAAACGAATGAACTTGATGTAGTCGTCGGAGAGGGGCTGGATGTTGCGCTCATCACGGACGGCGGCTTTGTAGCGATCCATCAGCCGATCGATGTGATCCCCCTGGTTGGCTGAACTGACCGAATAGGGAGGATTGCCCAATACGACCATGATGGGCTTGTCTCGCTTGATCTCCGCCGCAGCGTTGGCCTCGTCGGTGATGAACCTGGCGAAGCCCAACGTCGAGGCCTGGGTGATCGCCTCCCCCAGCGCGTTGGTGAGGTAGATGCCCAGCCGCTGGTCGCCCGTGAAGTCGTAGCCGGTCTCCTGCAACAGGATGCCCAGCTTTATATGGGCCACAGCGTAGGGGGCCATCAGCAGCTCGAAGCCGAAGACGCGGGGCAGGAGGCAGGTTTCGACGTAATCGTTCCAGGTACCGGCCTGGCCCATCGCCATCAAGGTCTCGTGGATCTGCTGGATGACGAAGTAGAGGAAGGTGGCCGTGCCAACGGCTGGGTCGAGGATGAGGGTGTTGGTGTCGGCCAGACCCAGGGGACGGTGGAAGCGGGTCTTCACGATGTGATCGAGGGAACGGACGATGTAGGAGACCACCGGCTCAGGGGTATAGTAGACGCCACAGGCTTTGCGCGTCTGGGGATCGTAGGCGCGGAGGAAGGTCTCGTAGAAGTGGACCACCGGGTCCTCCTGCCGCGTCCGTCTGCCGAAGTCTCGCAGGATTTCCGCCATGTCCGCCCGGGCCAACAGGTGGGCCAGATCGTCCACCAGCCAGGCAATGCGGTCGTCCAGTCCCGGCCCCGCGATCTGGTTGAAGAGCCGGCGCAGGAAGGGGTTGGTCTTGGGCAAATTCCAGGCCGCCTTCTCCCGGGTGAAGCCCTCCCCCCCTCTCCCCCCTGCCCCCCACTCCCCCTCTCCCAACTCTTGGGAGAGGGGGCCGGGGGGTGAGGGCGCACGGACGCGGGCGGCAAAGAGGCCGTAGGTGATGGTCTGGGCGTACATGTCGGCAAACTGAGCCGGGGTGAGGAAGGGAATCAGTGTCTCTCGGAAAGCTTTCAGTTGGGCGTGCAGCGCGCCCTCCTCGCTCTCCCGCCTGAAAGTCTCTTGAATGAGATCGCGGATCATGCAGGCCAGAGCCGCCATGCGTTGGGCCAGTTCCTTGGGAGTGCCCACCGTGGGCGCCGCCTGGGCCAAGAACTTCTGCAACAGCCCCGAAACGGCCTGAATGCCGCCACTTCGTGTCCTGATCCTCCCATCAATGGTCAGCGTAGCCAGGCGTGCCGTCTCCCGGTGCTCGCCCTCCACGTACCAGCGGAACTCCAGGTAGTCGGTGAGGATCAGGTTGGTCAGCGATTCGTGGTAGCGACGCATCTGCTCGGAGCGCTCCGCCGCGTCCAGGCTCCTTCCCACGTCCTTGGCCTCGACGTAGCCGACGGGCGTCCCGGCGCGGGTGACGATGTAGTCGGGCGCCCCGCACTCGATGCGCTGGGGCTCGTTGATGGCAGTGATGTTCTCGCCGACGGCCTCGAGGAGCGATTTGAGAGCCGGGCGATGAGTTTGCTCCGTCGCCTGTCCCGTGGAGAGGCTCTTTTGTAGTTCCTTGAGGTAGACCTTGAAAGGTGTTGATTCCATAAGCTAACCCCTTCGGAGGGATAATCCCAACTCTCCGTCCATCCACCAGCGGACCTCTGGAACACGGAAGCGCGGAAAGGCGGATTACACGGAATCTCTTTCCGTGCTTTCCGTCCCTCCGCCTTTCCGTGTTCCAAACAAATGCGCATACTTATGTCCGCTGCCAGTGTTGAGCAGCACGACTGTCTCGTCATCGCCGATCCAATCCTGACGGCGGAGGCGCTGGAACGCAGCCAGCGTGGCCGCGCCTTCGGGACAGATGAACATGCCCTGGGTGCGACCGAGGAGCCTGGCGGCCTCCATTATCTCCTGATCGGATACGGCGACGGCGGTGCCGCCGCTCTCGCGCAGGGTTCGCAGGATCAGGAAGTCGCCCACGGCGGCGGGCACTCGCAGCCCGTCGGCGATGGTGCTGGCCCCCTGCCAGGGCTGGGCAAACTCGCGGCCCTCGTGAAAGGCTTTGACCATCGGCGCGCAGCCCTCGGACTGGACGGTCACCATGCGCGGTCGCTGCGACCCGATCCAGCCCAGCTCCTCCAGCTCGTCGAAGGCCTTCCACATCCCGATCAGGCCGGTGCCGCCGCCGGTGGGGTAGATGATGACGTCGGGCAAGGTCCAGCCCAGTTGCTCGGCCAGCTCGTAGCCCATGGTCTTTTTCCCCTCCAGGCGATAGGGCTCTTTGAGGGTGGAAATGTCAAAGCGGCCAAACTGACGCACTCCCTGGGCCGCGACCCGACCGCAGTCGGTGATGAGGCCGTCCACCAGGGTGACCTCGGCGCCCAGGGCGCGGCACTCAGCCACGAAGGACTGGGGCGCGTCACGGGGCATGAACACGTAAGCCCCCATCCCAGCCAGGGCAGCGTACGCGCTCATGGCCCCGGCTGCGTTCCCCGCCGATGGGATCGAGACCTCCTCTACCCCCAGCTCCCAGGCCCGCGAGACCGCCACCGCCAACCCGCGCGCCTTGAAGGTGCCGGTGGGATTCAGCCCCTCGTCCTTGATGAACAGGTTAGCGAATCCTACCTTTCGGCCCAGCCGGGCAGCGTGAACCAGCGGGGTAAAGCCCTCGCCCAGGCACAGGACGTAGCGGGGGTCGCGGATGGGGAGCAGCTCGCGGTAGCGCCAGAGGTTGGGTTCGCGCCCGGCGACCTCCTCGCGGCTCACGGCCCGGCTGGCTCCCTCCAGGTCGTAGCGGGCCAGCAGCGGCTTGTCGCAGGCAGGGCAGAGGTTCCAGAGGCGATCGGCCTCCAACTCCTGGCCGCATAGAGCACATTCCAGGTGGGTCAGAAAGTTCATCAATCCCCCCCCGTGACTGCCACGGCAACCCACTCCGGTGTCGTGCGCATAAACTGGGTCAGCACCAGCGAGACCAGCACGATGCCGATGCCAGCCAGAAACGGGGCCTGCGAGCCGAACAGCTCCCACACCGTGCCGCCAATCACCGGCACCACGATGGCCGCGATATGGTTGATGGTCTGCTCCACCGACAGGTTGCTGGTGATCTCTTCGGGCGTGACGGCGATCTTTTGAAAATAGGTAATCAGCGCCAGGTTGAAGCCGAACATGACGTTGTCAATCACATACAGGGCAAACAGCAGCGGCAGGTAGGTCACATAGGCGTAGCCCAGGAAGACAAAGGCCAAAGTGCCAAAGGCGACGCTCAACATCAGCCGCTCGCCCAGCCTGCTCACCAATTTGCCCACCAATTGCAGGACGTAGGTGTTGATCAGGCTGTTGATCAGAAACAGTGTAGCTGTGGTCTGGACGCTGATGCCGTATTCGCGCACCAGCAAGAAGATGGCAAAGGTGGTAAAGATGTGACGGCGGCTACCCATCAAGAACGAGAGGGCATAGTAGAGCCAGTACTGCCGCCGCACCACGACCCGGCGACGCGGCGGCAGGCCTTCTTTGCCGCCCCCCAGTGGCAACAGCAGCAGTCCCCCCGCAACGACCAGCCCACCCACGACCATGAACAACCGCCGATAGCCCCACGACCCTGCCAGCAAGTAGACCATGCCGGTGGCCGCGAGGGCAGCTACCGCCGCCAGGCTACTCAGTTGGCCCAATGCCTTGGGCGTGTGCTGCTTCTCTACGGCCATCAGCACCACGGCGTTGTTGCTGGGATAGAAGAAGTGGAAGCCAAAGCTCATCACCACCGTGCTGATTAGCAAAAAAGAAACATCGGTTGCCTGCCCGGTCATGAACATGCCGATGCCCAGCAAGACGACGCTCAAGGCCATGATGCGGACTTCGGACAAAGAGAGGGCCAGGAAGCCGACCAAAAAGCCCATCAGCCCTGGCAACTCGCGTACCGCCTGTATCCAGCCCATGCTCCCTGGCCCAACGCCCATCTCCTCCACGGCAAAGTTGTTGAACATCGCTTGCCACATGCGGAAGCCGAAGTAGAGCATAAAGTTGGAGACGACAAGGTAAACCAGCATCCGTCGGTTTTCTTTCAACGTTTCACTCATGCGATTGATTCACTCCTAAAAACTGCCACACGGTTACGTCCGGCCTGTTTGGCCGCGTACATGGCGGCGTCGGCGCAGTTGAGCAGAGCGGCTACACCTTGATTATTGCTGGCAACACCCACGCTGATGGTGATAGTGATATCACCCCGGTCGGTCAGGACAGGGACATCAGAAATACATTGGCGTAGACGTTCGGCCACGTTACGGGCACCCGACAAATCAGTTGCTGGCAGAATAATGGCAAACTCTTCGCCACCATAGCGACCCAGGATGTCAATATCGCGGATGCTTTCACCGCAGCGTTCAGCCAGGACGCGCAAAACCTGATCGCCGGCGGCGTGGCCATAGGTGTCGTTGACCTGCTTGAAGTGGTCCACATCGAGCAGGATGGCGGACACCGGGTGTCCGAAACGGCTTGCGCGGTTCAATTCGTGTTCGGCCAACTCGAAGAAATGGCGGCGATTGTACGTGCCGGTCAACCCGTCGGTGATGGCCAGACGTTGCACCTCCCCAAACAGCCGAGCGTTCTCCAGTGCGATGGCGGCCGCATTGGCCAGAGGCTGCAACCGCTTGGCATCCTCTGCCGAGAACTTGCCAGGGGTATCGCCGTCCAGTCGGAGCAGTCCCCGGACCTGGTCGTGCAGGCAGATGGGTATTACGAGATATGACCTGATCCAGGCTGTCTCGGGGAATACGACCCAGCGCGGTTCTTGACGTGTGTCGGAGATGATCAGGGATTGCCGCGATTGGATGACATCGAGATCCACCGTTAAGTCATCCAATGCCTGCACCAGACTGGAAACCAGTTCCTCGCCACCAAATTCCTCGTAGCTTCGCCAACGGGCGACACGCAGGGTGTCGTCTTCCAGCAACGTGATATTGGCCGAGCTGTAGGGGACAATGCGCTGCACCTGGCGCAGGATCTCGTCCAGCACGGCCTCGTGACCGATCAACGAGGTGATGGCCAGAGTCACCTCGGCCAGGGTTTCGGCCAGGAGGCGCTGCTCGCGTTCGGCCACCAGCAGACGCTCCCGCTCTGCCTCCGCTCGCTGCTTCTCCTCAACCAGGCGCCGCTGCTGGAGCACCCGTTCGATCACGGTGGGCAGCAATTCGAGATACCCGCCCTCTATATCCTTGACGATGTAATCGCCCGCGCCCAGCTTCATGGCCTCTACTGCGATCTGCTCACTGCCCGTGCCAGTGACCATGATCATAGGCGGGAGCGGACCCCGCGCAGCCAGGATGCGAATCACTTCCAGGCCAGTTTGGACAGGCATATGTTGATCGGTGGCCACCACGTCGTAGGAGCCAGCTTCATACATGGCCAGGCCCTCTTCACCGTCACGAGCAATGTCCACGACGTAACCCGCCCGCTCCAGCCTTTTCTTGAAGAGACGGGCCAAACCGGGATCGTCCTCCATGTACAGGATACGGATCGGTTTGGATTCGGCCATAACACTCACTCCCCATCCGGTATGGTGACCACCGACAGGAACAAGCCCAGCTTGCAGACTGCCTCGGAGAATTGCTCATAGTCCACCGGCTTGGTGACGTAGACATTGCAGCCCAGCTCGTAGCACCGGGTCACCTCACGGGCATCATCGGTGGTGGTCAGAATAATCACCGGGATGCGCTTCGTGCGCTCATCCGCCTTCATGCGCTGAAGCACCTGGTAGCCGTCCAACATCGGCAGGTTCAGATCGAGCAGCACCAGCAGCGGCGAGGCGCGCTCACTCCCCGCGTACTCACCCTCACCGAACAGGTAGTCGAGTGCCCGCTGACCGTCGCTGACGGTGATGAGGTCGTTCGTGATGTTCGAGCGACGCAGGTTCTTCTCGATCAATCGGGCGTGGCCTGGGTCGTCTTCTACCAGAAGAATCCTGACCTCTTGCATGCTACACATGATTGTCTCCTTCCGCGATATGGTTAGAGATGGTAAAGCTAAACGTCGTCCCCACCCCCAGTTCCGATTCGCACCAGATGCGCCCACCGTGGCGACGCACCAGGGCCTGCACGTAGGGCAAGCCCATGCCCTCGCCCGGCACATCCTGCCTGCCCACCCGGCGGAATGGCGCAAATACCTTGTCCATGTCCTCCGCTGCGATCCCGCGCCCGTTGTCACGAATATGAAACGTTGTCTCGTTGGGATCGCGTTCAGCGGTGATCTCGATCTCTCCGGGACGGTCGGGCTCGAGATATTTAACCGCATTGCCTAACAGGTTGCCCATGATCTGCTCCATCGAGGTCCGGTCGGCGACTACCTTGGGCAATGGCCCTACCCTCACCTCCACCTGCCGTTCCTCGATCTGATGAGCCAGGCTCTCCAAAGATACCTGGACAAGGGCCTCCACATCTACCGGCTCTGGGTGGAGTTCGCAGCGGCCCAAACGAGACAACTTCAGCAGGGCGCTGATAAAGTGATCCATGTGGGTCACAGAGGAGTTGATGAAACCTAGAGCCTCGGGCACGTCTTCCTTCAAAGCCACGACCACATCCTGCCGCCGCTTCTCATCCAGGTGGGGCAACGCCGTTTCCATCGCGGAATCAACCGCTTCCAAAGCGAAACGAAGTTCCGTCGTAAAGCCCTTGAGGTTGACCAACGGGGCCCGCAGGTCGTGGGAGACAATGTAGGCAAACTGCTTGACCTCCTCGTTGGCCTGCTCCAACTCGACGGCGTAGCGCTCCAACTGCTCCTCCGCCCGTTTGCGCTCGGTTATATCGGCGGTAAAGCCGACCATGCGAATGGGCTGCCCGGCCTCATCCCAAAGCGCCTGTCCTCGAGCACGGAACCAACGATACTGGCCCGATTTGGTGCGTAGTCGCTGCTCCACGTCGTACAGTCCCCGATCCTTCAAGTGGGCCTCTATTACTGCCCCTGTATGCCCCCCGTCGTCTGGATGCAGAAGTGAATCAAACGTGTCAAAGTCAACGTCGAGTTCATCATCAGCATACCCCAGCAACTCCTTCAAACGCGGAGACCAGTAGAGTGAGTTGTTTTGAATATCCCAGTCCCATATCCCGTCATTTGAGCCCTGCACGGCCAGGGCAAACCGCTCTTCACTGACCCACAATGCCTCCTCCGCCCTCATGAGTTCATTGATCTCGCGCGTGATCCCCGCGAGCCCCACGATCTGGCCACTGGTGTTGCGCAGTGGGACTTTGGTGGTCAACGTCCAGTTGATCTGCCCGTCCTCCAATTGCCGACTCTCAATCAAGCCCATGATCGGTTCACCTGTTGCCATGATACGCTGATCCTCAACTAACGTCTTTCGACCAAACTCCTCGCCAAACAGGTCCACATCGGTTTTCCCGATGGCCTGGCTCATCTCGTCCAGGTTCAGGTCTCGCATCATTTTACGGTTGATTCTTATCAAGCGGCACTGCCGGTCTTTAAAGTAGATGCTGTCCGTGATGTTGTCCATCAGTGCATCCACAAGCGCCTTTTCATCCCGCAGCGCCTCCTCCGTCCGCTTGCGCTCGGTGATGTCGCGGATAATACCCCGGAACCCGGCGGTCTCACCTGTGGAATCCCTTATCAGAGATACGGACGCCTCAACGAACCTCCTGGTCCCGTCTTTTCTGATCACCTCCCAATCGAATACTTTAGCCGGTTTCCCTGTTCGGTAGACCGCATTAAAGGTTTGATACACTATCTTGGCGGTCTCGTCATCCATATACTGTCGGTTATTCATGCCCATCAATTCATCTTCGGAGTATCCATGAAGTCTGCACAACGAATCATTAAAGAAGGTTAAGTTCCCAGCAAGATCAACCTCGTAGTAGCTGTCTTCGATGCTCTCGAGGATCGTTCGGTATTTCTCCTCGCTCTCCCGCAGCGCCTCCTCCGCCTGCTGACGCTCGGTGATCCCTAAGCGAAGCTGCTCATTGATCGCTTTCAGCGCGGCGGTGCGCTCCTCTACCATCTCTTCCAGCCGCTCAGAGTACTCCTTCAACGCCTCTTCTGCCCGCTTGCGGTCGGTGATGTCCTGTACAACGACCACTGTGGAACCGACTGCCTCTCCCTTCCACGGTTGGACCCGGACGAGGACATGACGTTTCAAGACTTCGTCATAGGCTTCGCATTGGGCAGGCTGACCCCGCATTGCCCCCTCCCACGCCTGTTTCCAGAAGGAGTCGAAATAGCAGGAAACATCCATGCAATCAGGATGTAGAAGCTCATGGACTTCCCGGCCCTTCACATCCACCACCCACCCCAGGTTCCAGGTCTCCACAGTCCGGTTGGCCCGGATAATGCGCCCTCGATCATCTACCAGGCAAATAAGTTCAGGGAGCGAATCGGCCGTAGATTCCCATTCCTCTTTTGCCTGCTCGGTCTTTCCCATGAGTTCTTTGAGCGCCTCCTCCGCCCGCTTGCGCTCGGCGAGCTCCCACTTCACCTGTTCGCCCAGGTCGTGCAACCGCCCGACCACAGCGCCGATCAGCAGTATGAGAACGGAGCCGAACAGACCTCCTGGGGCCATCATCTCCCAGGCCGTGCCCGTGACCAGGGCCGTAAGCAACATGTTCAGTGGAAAAGTCAGCAGGCCAGTGAGCAAGCCGGCCCGCATCCCAAAGAGCCACCCCGTCACAACCACTGGCAGCATGGCCAGCGCGGCCACTATTTGCCCCACCAAGCGGTAGAGGGGGATGAACACCAACACGTACGCGACCCAGGCCCCCAGGGTGAGAGTCGCCCTGCTACTTAACACCCGTTTTATCCTGGACATCGTCTCTACCCTCCTGTTCCTCTCCCTTGCGAATCCAGGTGCTGGGCCTAGCGAACTACTACCCATCACTCCAAGGCTTTAACGTTCGTAGCCGGAGTGTAGCGTTGGTAGTTGTCGCGCCCCCCGTCCTTCTTGGCCGCCGCTTCCCCCTGAGCGATGTTCAGCATTTCCAAAGTACGATTGTCCTGTCCATGTCTTCCATTTCACCACCTCCAGATTGAGGCAGCAACATCTGCTACCGGGCGGCAGGTGGGTAAAGTCTCGTTCTCCCTGGCTCTCTATCTCGCACCTTACACTTCACCGATCACTCGCAAAAAAGCCTCGACAACCTGAGGGTCAAAGTGCGTCCCCATGCAGTGGCGCAGTTCCGCCACCGCTTCCGCATGGCTGCGCCCCTGGCGGTACACCCGATCGTCGGTGATGGCTCCATAGGCATCCACTACGGTCAGTACCCGCGCTCCCAGGGGGATGGCCTCACCTCGCAGCCCGTCAGGGTATCCCGTCCCGTCCCACTTCTCCTGGTGGGCGTGGATGATGGGAATCACGTCGGCCAGCTTCGCCATCGGCGCCACGATCTCCGCCCCGACCTCGGGATGGCGATGCATCACCGCCCACTCCGCCTCGTCCAGGGGCCCCAGCTTGTGCAGGATGGCGTCGGGCACGCCGATCTTGCCGATGTCGTGCAGCAGCGCTCCCCAGCGGATGGCTTCGACCTCGGCCTCATTGCAACCTAGCTCTCGGGCCGTGGCTTCGGCCCAGGCGGCCAACCGCTGGCCGTGGTCGCCGGTGTAGGCGTCTCGGGCGTCCATGGCCTTGGCCAGGGCCAGCACGGCCTCGAGGTAGGCCGCTTCCAACTCAGCGTGGAGGCGGACGCGGTAGAGGGCGCTCGCCGCCTGGTCAGCGAGGGACGCTATAAAGCGCAGTTTGTCTGCGTCGAACGGCTCGCGGGCTGGACTACGGACCTCGCCCAGGGCCAGCACGCCTGCGCCCTCGTCGCCCACTCGAAGGCGAGCCAGGCAGAGGCTCTGGACCTGGTCGAGAAAGAGAGCCTCGCGCTCCTCGGCACTGAGCGCCGGGGCATCCTGGTACAGCACCAGCGGTTCGGCCTGACTGAGCGCTCGCCGGTAATGAGACGAAGCGGGAGGTGGCTCAAGCCGACCCACGTCCAGGTCGTGGGATAACAGGCGGACGGGGTAGGCAGCCTGGCATACGAAGTCGTCATCTTCGAGGATCAGAAGGCGGCAGAACGTGACGTGCACCGTCTCCACAGCATGGCGGATAATGCTGTCCAGCACGGCTCCCATATCGTCGGTGGCGACCAATTGGCGGCTCAACTCGTACAGAGCGTCGAGTTCCTCCCGCTGGGTCTGCTCGGCAGTGAAGAGCCGTGCGTTGTCGATGGCAACGGCGGCCTGGTCCGCAAGCGCCTGGCACAGACGGATTTCGACGGCTGTGAATTCTCGCTCTCGCTCGCTCTCATATAGTTTGACCAGACCGATGACCTGCTCACCGACGGCCAGTGGTAGCATGAGCAGTCTAACGATCTCGTCTTGTCGCATAAGGGCAACCTCGGCGGGGTCAGCGTCAGGATCAGTGACCAGGACGGTGGTGGGCTGGCGCCTCTCCAGCACGGCTCGGGCGGCCGGGAAATCGTCCAAGGCATAGGCAGTGCCTGGCCCGTCGACGTATTCAGTATCGTCTCCACGCCACTCGATCCAGATGACGACCGCATCGGCTTCCCGATCCCAGCGGGCGAGGGTACAGCCAGCCACCCCGATCGCCTTCACCATCTGCTCAGCGATGATAGCCAGCACTTCTTCGAGATCAAGCGTGGACGACACAGCCCTGCCTGCTTCCAGTACGGTAGACAGCTCCATAGCTCGTTGCTTGAGCTCAGCGGTGCGCTCTTCGACCCGTATTTCCAGCGTTTTATTCAAGCGCTTGATGGTTTCTTCCGCCCGCTTGCGCTCGGTGATGTCACGCAAGACAACCAGCCGGCCGGTGAGGCGGCCACGCCGGTCATACAGAGGCGAGATACGCAGGTCATAGATGCGCTGCGTGTCACCTTCACCCAAGACGATCTCTGCGTGCGCTTCTGCCACACCAGAGTAGTTTTCGACCAAGTCGGGCCGACCCGCTAATACTTGGGCTGCCGGTTGCCCAATGGCCTCTGAGGCCGGGCGTCCGATGATTCGCCCCACAGCCGGGTTGAGGTCCACGATACGGTTCTGCACGTCCAGCACGATCACACCATCGCTCATGCCTTCGATGACAGCATCGCGCGCCACCGGCACGATGTCTAGCAACTGGAAGTAGAAGAGTCCCCACGCTACCGCCAGACAAGACAATGTGAAAGCAAAGGGCGTCAGGTCCAGGTGGGGAAAAGGACTCGAGCCAGAGACATATAGCGCGTTCCCCACCCACGGCGTCAGCGCGCCAATCAGCAGAGCGCCGGCCTGTCCCCGATACAGGTGCGGCGAACGAATGAGCGCCCGGATGAGCACCAGTGTGCCGAGCAAAAGCAACAAGTAGGAATACCCTATGTTGACCCAGTACCACGCGCTACGAGTGAAGTCCATCACCGAGAACGAGCCACTGGTGTCCAGCCTGATGTTGCTCCAGATCAGAGCGTGGACGTCGTTGGTCCAGACCAATAGCAGGGTGACTAGAGGTTCAATAGTCAGCAGAGCCACGTTGCAGCGTGTCAGCCACTTCTCTCGACCGGTGTATTGGAGCACAACGGCCAGCCACGCCACGGGCACCATGACGATACCCAGGTACTGAACCCTGGCCCAAAAGACTTTGGCCGGCAAATCAGCGCTCCCCAGTTCCAATGCGTACCCCAGCGACCACACGGCCACAGTCAACGCGAGCAACACGAACGGCGTTGCCCCAGGCGCAGGGCGGCGTCGCCATGCAAAGAACGCGAGAGCAGCCGATACAACTGCTGCTCCGAGCAACGGTAACACATAAGGGTTGTATTGCCAGTGCGTCATTCTCCCTCCTGCCGTTCCCCTGGCCAATAACCGATAGCTAATAGTCTATGGCTTATGTCATCCGCTATTTGCTACTTGCCGGTTGGCCTCAACCCCAGGTCAGCATACAGGGCGTCGAAATCGAAGCGCTCATTGAGCATCTCCTGGAAACGCTGCACCTTCTTTTCCTGATGGAGGCGGGTCTTGCCGAAGAATTGCTCGATGATCTCTACCGTGGTCAGGGTGTCCTGCTTGGTCAAGATCACCGGCACCCCCACCTCCTCGGCCCGTCCGAGGATGAGGGGACTGGGGTAGAGGTTACCAGTCAGGATGAGACACCTGGTCGAGGTCTCCAGAGCCGCCAGTTGAATGTCGGAGCGGTCGCCGCCGGTGATGACGGCCTTGTTGGGTTTGCGGCGGAAGTAGGTCAAGGCTGAATCCACGTTCATGGCTCCAACCATCAGATACTCCACCAACTCCTCACCTGCTTCGGGAGAGCAGACGATTTCGCCACCCAGGCAATCAGCCAGTTGGCCCACGCTGATGGACATGAGCAGCCTCTCCTGAGGCAAAATAGCGAAAACCTTGACGCCCCGCTCCTCCAGATAAGGCTTGACCATCTCCTGGACAAAGCGCATCCGTTGGCGCGGCACGGCGTTGATGACGGTTCCGATCATGGAACCACCGAAAAGCACCTTGGCCCCCAGGGCGTCGTCTACCACCAGGTCGCTGGTGTACTTGATCACCACCAACTCTTGAGCCTGCAGGAGGTTGGCGACCAAGGGTGTGGACAGACCAACCAGAGAACCCTCCATGCAGTGCGCCCCCCCTTCCAGGATGACCACATCCTTCCCCTGGGCGACTTTGGCATGAGCCTCCATGAGCCGAGCCACGAAGTCGGTCTTCTCTTCACCCATCAATATACCTTCCACCACCTTGGGCATCAAGACGATGGGAGCGATGGCTTCCAGGGGTTCGGCCAGATCGAAAGCCTGTTTAATGAACTGGGCATCCTCGTCAACCACCCGGCCAGCCACCTTTCTGGCCGTGGTGCTCACCGGCTTCATGTAGCCGATGGTGAAGCCGTCGCGTCTGAACTTGTTTCCCAGGCCGATGCAAAGAGCCGTCTTGCCCGAAAACGTCGCCATTGAAGTTATGTATAGCGTATTCATACTCCATCTCCTTTCTTTTAAGCGTCTTAGCGTCTCAGCGTCTTGGCGTCACAGCGGCTCAGCGTTAGTTGTGAGTGCGGCCTTGCTTGATTTGCTTAGTGAATGTAGTACTCTACTTCCGACAAGGAAGCCCTGGCTAATAGAGAAAGTGCCTGAATTCCTTGAGATACTGTTTTCCAGAGCCCTCAGCGATGTTGGCAGCCACAGACACCACTGCGCGCCGCAACTACGACGTCAACCCGTAACGCTCTTCTTTTGGGAAAGCCGTGCTGGCTTCGTAGATCAGTACCACCAGGTCATCAGCCTTCTCCCAAGCCATGATCTTGCGAAAATCCCTCATAAACCCCTCCTTAATCAGCGGCTCAGCGGCTTAGCGGCTTAGACGCCTAGACGCTAGGATGCTGAGCCGCTTGGACGCTTGGACGCTACGACGCTAACACCAGCCGCATGTCAACGCCTACCACTCCCCGACCTGCCTCGAAGACGATGAGCGGGTTGATGTCCATCTCCATGATCTCAGGGAAGTCGGTCACTAACTGCGAAAGCCGCAGCAACGTATCAACTATGGCCTCGGTATCTGAGGGTCGCT
>Ga0268281_1001392_pt1 | contig 14169 bp, 13 predicted proteins | sample saktaG_10_FD_190134 | JGI IMG/M metagenome (GOLD analysis project Ga0268281, IMG submission 190134) | Saline water microbial communities from Sakinaw Lake, British Columbia, Canada - sak_2011_5_24_50m | ecosystem: Environmental > Aquatic > Non-marine Saline and Alkaline > Saline ... | reverse complement strand
GTGTCGCGGGGCTTTTCAGCGCAAGGGGTTTTAATATCAATTCGCTCGCGGTAGGAGAGACAGAAGACCCCAGCGTTTCCAGGATGACCATAGTTGTAAGAGGAGATGATAAAATATTAGAGCAGGTTAAAAAACAGCTTAATAAGCTGATAGACGTTATCTATGTTAAGGACTATATACGAAAAGAGCACATAGATAAAGAGCTTATACTCCTTAAGATAGAAGTGGATAAGAAAAACAAAACAAAGGCCCTTAGTATTATAAAAAAATCTCCGGCAAATATTGTGAAGGCAACTATTGATACGGTTACGGTTGAGATGACCGGCACCCAGGATGATATTGAAAACCTGCTGGCAGCGCTTGGGGATAAGAATTTTAGGATAAAGGAAATGGTACGCACTGGACGCGTAGCAATGGAGCTGTGATGGAGATTAAGCAACCGATAATAGATTATTTTTCAAACAGAGAGGATATTTTATCTGTTTATCTTTTCGGGTCAATAGTTTCTGGCAAGGCAGATAAGAAGAGCGATGTTGATATTGCGGTTTTTTTAAGAAAAGATGTCAGAAAAGAAGATTACGCGGAAAAGATCATATTGATGACAGATGAGTTAAGCCGGATCCTTGACAAAGAGATAGATATAGTGGTTCTAAATAATGCCAGCACTTTTTTGAAGTTTCAAATTATAAAAAATGGTGTAAGGCTTTTGGAATGCGAGAGGATAGATAACCGTCGATTCGAAGCAAGCGCTATTATTGAATATTTAGATTTTCTTCCGATAAGAAGGAAGATGGAAGAGTCTCTTATAAACTATATCAAAAAAGGAGCCTAAAAATGGTAGACCGTGATATTGTTATAGCTAAAATAGCCAATATCCAAAAAAGCCTAAACAGGCTCAAAGAGAAGCAGGGCATAGATGCGGCTGATTTTTTAAAAAACAGAGATATCCAAGATGTAGTACTTTTAAATCTCCAAACAGCTATACAAGGATGCGTTGATATCGCAAGCCATATTATTTCAGATAGCGGATGGAATATTCCAGGCAGTATGGCAGGGTTATTTGATATTTTGTGCCAAAAGAAGGCAATAAGCGAAAAGACAAGAGATATTATGAGGCCTATGGTTGGTTTCAGGAACCTTATTGTCCATGAATACGCGGAATTGGATATGAGTATGGTGTATGATATTTTTTATAAAAAGATAAGCGATTTCAACCTTTTTCTAAAAGAGATAAGTCTTTTTGCAGGGCTTTAAAGTGTAACATACAAAACAAAGGAGCGGGAAGGCAATGGCAAAGATATACTATGACAAAGACGCGGATATCGATATACTGAGAAAAAAGAAGGTTGCTATAATAGGTTACGGAATACAGGGAAGGGGCCAGGGCTTAAATTTAAGAGACAGCGGCATTGATGTTATAGTCTCGGAACTTGAAAACACGCCTAACTATGAGCAGGCCTTAAAAGACGGATTTAAGCCCGTATCCGCAAAAGAGGCGGCAAAGGCCGCGGATGTTATACAGATTCTTACACAGGACCATGTCCAGGCAGCGGTGTATAAAGAATCTATAGCAGGAAATCTAAAGCCCGGTAACGCGCTTGTCTTCTCTCATGGATTCAATATTCATTTCAAGCAGATAGTGCCCCCTGCTGATGTTGACGTGTTTATGATAGCCCCTAAAGGCCCGGGCGCTTTAGTACGCAGGATGTATGAAGAAGGTAAAGGTGTCCCCTGTCTTGTCGCGATATACCAGGATACAACAGGCAATGCGCTTAACGTGGCGCTTTCATACGCGAAGGCGATCGGCGGAGCGCGTGCCGGTGTTATAGAGACAACATTTGCCGAAGAGACAGAGACCGATTTATTCGGTGAGCAGACAGTGCTTTGCGGCGGGGTTACAGAACTTGTAAAGGCAGGATTTGATACTCTTGTAGAAGCAGGATACCAGCCTGAGATTGCCTATTTTGAGTGCCTGCATGAGCTTAAGCTTATAACAGACCTGATATACCAATACGGGATACAAGGTATGAGAAGCCGTGTATCAGATACAGCTGAATACGGTGATTATACAAGAGGAAAGCGCGTAATAAATAAAAAGACACGCAAAGAGATGCAAAAGATATTAAAAGAAATAAAGACAGGAAAATTTGCCAAAGAATGGATAGATGAGAATAAAAAAGGCAGGCCTAATTTCAACAAGATGAAACGGGCTGATAGCGCGCACAAGATAGAGGAAGTAGGAAAGCATCTTCGCTCTCTTATGCCATGGATGGGGTGATTGGTAATGAGAAGACACATAATAATACATGATACGACATTAAGAGATGGTGAACAATCACCAGGTGCTGCCTTGCAGAAAAATGAAAAGCTTGAGATAGCTCTTCAACTTCAGCGCTTAGGCGTTGATATAATAGAGGCAGGTTTTCCCATAGCATCCCCTGACGACTTGGAGGCTGTAAAGCTTGTAAGTAAAAAGATAAAAAGCGCCGGCGTGTGCGCCCTCGCAAGGTCTCTTAAAAAGGATATAGATACTGCTTATGAGGCTGTTAAGCCCGCAAAGGCCGGGCGTATACATGTTTTTTTAGCGACAAGTAAAATTCACATGCGGTATAAGCTCCAAAAGGCAGAGGATGAGATATTAAGGCAGGCAGTCTGGGCTGTAAAATATGCCAAAAAGTATATAAGCGATATACAATTTTCCCCTGAAGACGCGTCACGCACAGAGCCTGATTTTCTTTTTAAGGTGATAGAGGCGGTTATAGACGCGGGTGCTAAAACTGTAAACATACCCGATACAGTGGGTTATTCAATACCATCTGAGTATGGAAGGCTTATTTACAATATAACAAGAAGAGTCCGCAATATAAACAAAGCAATAATAAGTGTACATTGCCATAATGATTTAGGCCTTGCCGTCGCCAATTCATTGGCAGCTGTCAAAAACGGGGCCTGCCAGGTAGAATGTACTATAAATGGGATCGGAGAACGTGCCGGAAACGCCTCATTAGAAGAGATCGTAATGGCAATGAAAACACGCAAGGACTTTTTTCATAAAACCACAAATATAAAGACAAGATACCTTTATGAGACATCGCGCATGGTAAGCAGGCTTACAGGAATAATAGTCCAGCCTAATAAGGCGATAATAGGCTCAAATGCCTTTGCCCATGAGGCAGGCATACATCAGGACGGCATATTAAAAAAACGATGCACATATGAAATCATGCAGCCGAAAGATGTGGGTTTCGGAGAGACAAAACTTGTCCTGGGAAAACACTCAGGCAAGCACGCGCTTTCCGCAAGGCTTAAGAAGCTGGGCTTTAACTTAAAAGAGGCAGAGCTGGCTAAGGCATTTGGCCGGTTTAAAACGCTTGCTGATAAGAAGAAAAATATATATGACGAAGACTTAAAGGCCATTATTGAAGATGAGATGACTTTAATAGATGAAGTATTTAAATTAAAATATCTTTACATTGAAGGCGGGACCCAGCATACGCCAAAAGCCACAGTATGCCTTGAATATGATAAAAAAGAACATAAAGGGCAAGCTTCAGGAGACGGCCCTGTTGATGCCTGTTATAAGGCGATTGATAAAATAACGGGATTAAGAGGCAGGCTTATTGATTACAATATACGTTCGGCCACAAGCGGCAAAGACGCCTTGGGTTCGGCCTCCATAAAGGTTGCTGTAAAAGATAATATTGTCACCGGAAGAGGTACATCTACCGATGTTATAGAGGCAAGCGTGAAGGCATATCTTAATGCCATGGATAAAATCTCCTGGGCCCATTCAAAACGGCTTAAGCGTTGTCTTTAAAAACTCATAACATATAATCCATTATGTCGAAAAGATTTTCCCACAAGCTCTATGGACTGATAGGAAACCCTGTAGAGCACAGCTTATCCCCGTATATGCACAATGCCGCTTTTTCTAGATTAAATATAGATGCGGCATATCTTCCTTTCTTAGTCGAAAAGGGTAAGTTAGGGCCTGCCATATCAGCTCTTAAGCGTACAGGCATATCCGGATTTAATGTTACTGTGCCTTTTAAATCCGAGTGTATAAAATATCTTGATAGGATAGACCCTCTTGCAAAAGCAATAGGCGCTGTAAATACGGTTGTAAACAAAGATAGAAAGCTAATCGGATATAATACCGATTGCACAGGTTTTTTAAGAAGCGTTAAAGAGGATCTTCGTTTTAGCCCGAAGGGCAGAGATATATTCTTACTTGGCGCAGGGGGTGCTGCTCGGGCTGTTGCCTTTGGCCTTGCCAAAAGCAATGCAAAGACAATTATGATATATGATATTATGCCTTTAAAGGTAAATGCTTTAATAACTGATGTAAAGAAAAGTTTTCCTGCTGTTGATATTATAGCTTCAGGCTTCAAAGATATGCCACGTCTAATCCAAGGCTGCCGCCTGCTTGTAAATTGTACGCCTGTTGGCATGCGTTCAAAAGACCCGCTCCCGATAGAGGCTAAATTACTTCACAAAGGCCTTAAGGTCTACGATATAGTTTATACGCCTTTAAAGACAAGGCTTGTAAAGACAGCTGAGGGAAAATCAATAAAGGCGGTAAATGGTATCAACATGCTGCTTTATCAGGGTGTACTGGCATTTGAACTATGGACAGGCAGAAAGGCCCCTGTTTCTCTTATGAGAAAAGAATTAATGGATAACCTCAAATGATAATATTCATTGCAGCTATAGCAGGATTGCTGATAGGCAGTTTTTTAAATGTATGTATATACAGGATGCCTCTTGAAAAATCAATCATAAGGCCGAGGTCGCATTGCACCCAGTGTAATCATATGATCGCGTGGTATGATAATATACCTGTTATAAGTTTTATAATGTTATTGGGCAGGTGCAGGTTTTGTAAAAAAAGAATATCAGTCAGGTATGCAGCAGTCGAGATATTAACGTCTGCTGTGTTCGTATTGCTGGTAAAGCAGCTGGGCTTTAATGCTGTTACGCTTATCTATATGGCTTTATCCTGCGGCCTGATAGCAGCGACCTTTATTGATATAGACTATCAGATTATACCTGATGAGATAACCTACGGAGGTATGGTAGCAGGCCTTATTTTAAGTATTATATTTCCTGATCTTCATGAAGCAGCTAACAGGCTTTACTCATTAAGAAGTTCATTTTTAGGCCTTCTCTTGGGAGGGGTATTGATATACGCGATCTCCTGGATAGGGACAATAGTATTTAAGAAAAAACTAAAAGAGATAGGCGAAGAAACAGCTATGGGTGGCGGAGATGTGAAATACCTTGCCATGATAGGTGCTTTTCTTGGAGTTAAAGGCGTAATCATTGTATTTTTTTTAGCGCCTTTTTTTGGTTCAATTATAGGTATAATAGAGAAAATACGCAAAAAAGCTGATATAATACCTTATGGCCCGTATCTTTCTATTGCAGCTTTGATAACAATTTTATGGGGCGGCATTATTATAAGAACGCTTTTCCCATCAGTATTTTAACAAGGAGTAAAAAATGCTACGATACATGACAGCAGGAGAATCGCATGGAAAGGCCTTGGTAGCTATATTAGAAGGGATGCCTGCAGGGCTCAGGCTAGATACCAAGCTTATCGATAAAGAGCTTAAGCGCAGGCAGCAGGGTTATGGCAGAGGCGCAAGGATGAAAATTGAGTCTGATAAGGTTAATATCTTATCAGGCGTAAGAAAAGGCTATACAATAGGAAGCCCCATAGCTGTTATGATCGAAAATAAGGATTTTAAGATCGATACACTTCCTGTGGTGACCTGCCCGCGTCCTGGGCATGCAGATCTTGCAGGTGCTATTAAATACGGAGTATCTGATATACGTGACATATTAGAGCGGGCAAGCGCAAGGGAGACAGCTGTACGTGTAGCAATAGGCGCTATATGCAAACAGCTTTTAGGTAAGTTTAGTATAGATATTTTTAGCCATGTAAAATATCTTGCTGATATCGAAGCAGATATCGAAAACATGAGCCTTAAATCTATAAAAGATATCTCATCAAAGTCTACCCTTAATTGCGCGGATAAGAAGGCAGAGGCCCTTATGATAAAAAAGATCGATCAGGCTAAAAAGCTCGGCGATACCTTAGGCGGAGGCTTTGAGGTCATAGCGACAGGTATTATGCCAGGTTTGGGCAGCCATGCGCACCCTGATAGAAAGCTTGACGCAAGGCTGGCATTAGAGTTGATCTCCATACAAGCTATCAAAGGGGTTGAGTTTGGCGCGGGATTCTTAGGCACACAGTTACCTGGATCGTCATTCCATGATGAGATACTTCTAAAAGGTAAGAAAATAGAAAGATCATCCAATAATGCAGGCGGTATAGAAGGCGGCATATCGAATGGTCAGCCAATCAGAGTAAGCTGCGCCATGAAGCCTATCGCAACATTAATGAATCCATTATCAAGTTTTGATATAAGGACCAGCAAGGTTAAGAAAGCTACTGTTGAGCGCTCAGATACATGTGCATTGCCTGCAGCAAGTGTCGTTGGTGAGAGTGTTGTGTCTTTTGTAATTGCACAAGCTCTGTTAGAGAAATTCGGTGGAGATTCAATGAAAGAGATAAAGAAAAGGTAAAGGTAGGGGTAGAGGAAAGACTGCTATTGAGACACAACATCTTCACCTTTACCTATACCTATTAAACAATGAAGAATATCGTGCTTGTAGGTTTTATGGGAACAGGAAAAACAGCAGTTGGTAAGCTGCTTGCAGCCCGCCTTAACAGGCAGCGCCTGTGCCTTGATGATATGATAGAGTGGAAGATAGGAAAGCCCATAACCGAGATATTCGAGCAGGATGGCGAGGCATTTTTTAGAAAAATTGAAAAGGATATGGTAAAGGCCGCCTCTCATGATAAAGATGTTGTCATAGATGCCGGGGGAGGCGTTGTAATTGATGAAGATAATGTTAAGCGCCTGAGAGAGCATGGCATAGTTATATGCCTTAGGGCAAGGCCTGATGTTATATACGAAAGAACAAAGGGCCATCTTCACAGGCCGTTATTAAATACGCCTAATCCTGTCGAGAGCATAAAGGAGATGATTGATAAGAGAGAACAATATTATAACCGTGCGGATTACACAATAGATACATCAGAGCTTACGCCGGATGAAATTGTTGAACAGATAATAAGCATAGTGGAAAAAAAAGATCAGCATGGATAGTTTTAAAAAAGACCTGGTCCTGTTAAATATGGTACAGGGTATAGGCTATATAAGATTGAAGGTATTGCTGGATGAATTCAAGGAGCCTGGCGATATATTAAGGGCTTCTCTTGGTAAGCTCCGGTCTGTAAAAGGCATAGGGCCCGCGATCGCGCAGGCTGTTAAAGATGCCGGCTCAGACCATGATATAGATAAAGAAATAATGCTGATAAGCAAGGCAGGCGCTGAAGTATTGACAGTATTTGATAAAGGCTATCCTGAGAATTTAAAGAATATATATGATCCGCCGATGGTTCTTTATGTCAAAGGAAGCATCAGGAAAGAAGACGAGCTCTCTATCTCAATAGTTGGTTCAAGAAAGTGTACATACTATGGAATGAATATGGCGGATAAGATAGCGGGGCAGCTTGCTGCTGCCTGTGTAACTATAGTATCAGGCCTTGCAAGGGGTATTGATACATCCGCGCATAAGGGTGCTTTAAAGGCAAAAGGAAGAACTATAGCGGTTCTTGGAAGCGGGCTTGGCAACATATATCCTGCTGAAAACAGACCATTAGCGGAAAAGATAGCCCAGAGCGGCGCTGTTATTTCAGAGTTTCCAATGCAGATGCCGCCTGACAGGAATAACTTTCCAAGAAGAAACAGGCTGATAAGCGGGCTATCCAGGGCTGTCTTGGTTGTTGAGGCTGCTAATAAAAGTGGTGCGCTGATAACAGCTGATTTTGCCCTTGAGCAGGGCAGAGATGTCTATGCTGTTCCCGGCACGGCAGACAGGCTATCGTCTATGGGTACTAATTCTCTTATAAAGCAGGGCGCAAAGCTTGTAGATAGCGCGGAAGATATATTAGAAGAACTTAAAATAGGTAAGGATACTGTTTTTCAATAAAGCCAGGTAGCCTAAAAACGCATTACGTGTTTTTTTATGGTACAGGAAAGTATAAACATCATACCACTTCGAAAATTGCATTAGGTTATTGCCGAACCCCGAACCAAATTTCAGAATTTGGTTCGGGGCGAAGGCAATTTTCTTGAAAAGGACAGATAAATGAAAAAAGCGCTTGTTATAGTAGAGTCTCCCGCGAAGTCAAAGATACTGGCCAAATTCTTAGGGGAAAATTATGATATCGCGTCCTCCATGGGCCATATTATAGACCTGCCCTCAAGCGGGATGGGTGTTGATATAAAAAATGATTTTAAACCCAAATATGTGGTATTGCCTTTGCGAAAAAAAATAATGCAGGAACTGAAGAACAAGGCAAAGGGCAAGGAAATAATATACCTTGCCACAGACCCTGACCGTGAAGGCGAGGCAATAAGCTGGCACCTGGAGCGCGAACTTGTTTCTTGCCAGCAAAAGGCCCTACGCGTAGAGTTTCATGAGATTACAAAACAGGCGATAGAGTATGCCTTTAAAAATCCGCGCTCTATAGATATCAATAAAGTAAATGCCCAACAGGCCAGACGGGTGCTTGATAGAGTGGTTGGTTATAATCTCTCCCCTCTTTTATGGGAAAAGGTCGGCCGGGGTTTAAGCGCTGGAAGGGTGCAGTCTGTTGCTTTAAGGCTTATAGTTGAAAGAGAGCAGGCAATAAATTCTTTTAAATCTCAAGAATACTGGGAACTTGAAGCAGAGCTTAAGAAGCAGGGCGACAAGGCGGCTTTAGTGTTTGTCGCGAAATTAGCCAGCATAGATAACAAAAAGCCAAAGATAGATGATAAAAAAAGCTCTGATTACATTGTAAGCGGGCTTTTAAATACGGATTTTAAGGTATCACAGGTAAAAGAGCAGAAAAAAACAAGAAAACCTTTGCCTCCGTATACTACGAGCACCATGCAGCAGGATGCCTTTAATAAACTTCGTTTTTCAGCGAGTAAGACCATGCGCGTTGCCCAACAACTGTATGAAGGTTTGGAGCTTGGAGAACAGGAGGCAACAGGGCTTATAACATATATGAGGACAGACTCTTTGAATGTATCAAAAGAGGCGCGGGTACAGGCAGCAGATTATATCGGCAGACATTTCGGAAAAGAATATATACCCAAAAGCCCTGTTTTGTTTAAAAAGACAGGCCAGAAAACGCAGGACGCCCATGAAGCCATAAGGCCCACCTCTGTCAAACTATCGCCTGATATCATAAGAAAACATTTGAGTTCAGAGCAGTTTAAGCTGTATGAGCTTGTATGGAAAAGATTTTTACAGAGTCAGATGCCGCCTGCCTTATTTAATGTGCAGACAGTTGATATTATCGCGATAGAAACCAATGGCCAGAAAAAGTGTCTTTTCAGGTCTTCTGTGAGCAATATTCTGTTTGACGGTTTTCTTAAATTAGATGGCGCTGAAGATAAAAAAATACAAAATGTGCCGCATCTATCAAAAGATGAATCCCTGGTCCTGGTAAAGCTTCTGCCATCACAGCATTTTACAAAACCCCCTGCCAGATATTCAGACGCCTCCCTTGTTAAGGAGCTTGAAGAAAAAGGTATTGGAAGGCCGAGTACATACGCACCGACAATATCAACTATCGTAGGGCGCCATTATGTTGAGAGGCGCGCAGGTTATTTTTACCCAACCGAGGTAGGCATTGTCGTGACAGAGCTTCTTGTCCGGCATTTTCCGGATATATTAAACGTAAGCTTTACAGCCCAGATGGAGGCAGAACTTGATAAGGTTGAAGTTGGCGAAATGGACTGGGTGAAAGTGCTGAGCGATTTTTATAAGCCATTCGCGAAGGACATGTCTTTAGCGCAGGTCGAAATGAAAGATATGAAAAAGGAAAAGATCATAACGGATTACAAGTGCCAGATTTGCGGCAAGGCCATGCTGTTTCGCTGGTCGAGAAGAGGCGCGTTTTTGGGATGCTCAGGATTCCCAAAATGCAAGAACTCAAGGCCCGCGAGAAAGACAGAAGACGGCAAGATAGAGCTCGTTGAAGTCGAGACAATAGACAAACTATGTGATAAATGCGATAAGCCTATGATGGTAAAATATTATAACAGAGGAAGATTCCTAAGCTGCTCTGATTACCCTCGATGCAGGAATACAAAACCATATCCAACAGGAGTTAAATGCCCTCAGCCCGAATGTGATGGAGAGCTTGTCGAGCGCTCATCAAAGAGAGGGCCTTTTTACGGCTGCTCTAAATACCCTGATTGCAAGTATACCAGCAGAAAATTACCAAAGCAGGAATAGAATACCAAGATGCAGAGATATATAGATAAGTTTTTGAGGTACCTTGAAATAGAAAGAGAGGCCTCAAGGCATACAGTTTTAAATTATAAACTGGATTTAAACAGGTTCGCGGGTTTCTTAAAGGAAAAAAGCCTTGATAGCGTTGATTATCTTTTTATGAGGCTGTTCCTGGCAGAATTAAGGCATAGCAATATCTCCAAGGCGTCAATTGCAAGGATGCTTTCAGCGCTTCGGAGCTTTTTCAAATTCCTTGTAAGGGAAGGCCTTGTTAAGACAAACCCTGTTTCAGGCGTAACAACGCCAAAGAAAGATAAAAAACTGCCTCAATTTATGCAGGAAGAAGAGGTGTTTAAATTAATCGAGGCCACTGGTAAGGATATGCAGGGATTAAGAGACAGGGCCATATTAGAGACCCTGTATGGTACTGGGATGAGAGTATCAGAGCTTGTGGGTATGGATACAGATAAATGCGACCTGATTGGCGGCATTATCAGGGTATACGGCAAGGGCAAGAAGGAGAGAATGGCACCAATAGGAGAAACAGCGTCTGAGGCAATAAATCGTTATATCAATGCCTCAAAAGATATGCGCACACCGCGATTAAGGGCTGTTTTTTTAAATAGAAGAGGCGGCCGCCTGACAGACAGATCTGTCAGAAGGGTGGTTGATCGTTATATAAAAAAGATAAGTTTAAGAAATAATATATCGCCCCATACGTTAAGGCATTCATTTGCCACGCATCTTATGAACAGGGGCGCTGACTTGAGGTCTGTGCAGGAGCTTTTAGGCCATGCCAGCCTTTCTACAACACAGATATATACCCACGTAAGCACAGACAGGATGAAACAGGCTTATCAGAAGGCCCACCCGAGAGCGTAGATTCAAGCCCGTTTCTTGAGCAGGCCTGCCTGCCGGCAGGCAGGCGTGCTCAAGAAACGGGCTTACAGCGCTTCTGAAGATATCTATGAGTATATTGTATAATACAGCATTCACATTGTTTTTATTTTTTTATCTACCCTTCTTTTTATTTAAAAAAAGAAAGCGTAAGGGTATACGTATGAGGCTTGGTATATACAGCAGTGATCTTGTATCAAGGTTAGCAGGCCGAAAGAATATATGGATCCACGCGGTAAGTGTCGGCGAAGTAATAGCAGTGGCCCCTTTAATAGAAAATATACGCCAGAGACATCCTGGATGCAGGATAGTTTTTTCTACGGTTACAGAGACAGGAAACTCTGCCGCAAAAAAGATATTATTAAAAGATGACATAGATTTATACCTTCCTTTTGACCTGAGTTTTATAACGAGAAAGGTTATAGATTATATAAAACCGGTTTTTCTCGTTCTTACAGAGACAGAGTTATGGCCTAATCTTATCCTGACAGCGCATAAAATGAATGTTAAGATTTTTCTGGTAAATGGAAGGATATCAGACAGCTCTTTTAGAAGGTATAAAATCGCCAGGCCATTTTTAGCTTCCGCGTTAAGGAATATAGATTTGCTTTGCATGCAGACCGAGGAGTATGGCCAAAGGATGGCCTTGCTCGGGGCACATAGATCAAGAGTTGCCGTATCAGGGAACATGAAATTCGACAGCGCTTTTTTGGATGATATCTCTGACCAGCGTAGAGAAATTTTAAGGCAAACACTATGCCTGCATTCAGGTGAAAGGTTAATGGTCGCGGGCAGTACCCATCCCGGCGAAGAAGATATAATACTAAGCGCCTATAATAAACTTAAAACACAATTCCCCCAACTAAGGCTTATTATGGCGCCAAGGCATATAGAGCGTGCCCATGATATTATGAATATAGTTGAAAGGTTCCATCTTGACGCGGTATTTTTTTCCCGTTTATCAGAAGCGAGCCGGGCGGTTTCAGCTCATGTGGTAATATTTGATGTCATAGGCAGGCTCAAGGATCTCTATAGCATAGCTGATATAGTATTTGTCGGGGGCAGCTTAGTCCGAAAAGGCGGACAAAACATGATTGAGCCAGCTGTATTTGCTAAGCCCATAGTATTAGGGCCATATACCCATAATTTTCGCGATATAGTCGATATGTTTTTAGAAAAGCAGGCTATCGTGATTGCAGAATCAGAGGAATCCTTAGTAGTCGTGATAGAGGGCCTACTGAAAGATAAAGACTCAGCTAAAAGGCTTGGCCAAAAGGCAAGGTCTGTGGTAGAATCAAACAGAGGGGCCGCGGAAAGGACGCTCAAGGCTATAGAAAATGAAGGAATATTTTTATAATCTAATTACAGGCGAGAGACGTGTTTTTATTGGGCCTATTTTAAGGCCTTTTCTCTTGTTGGCCTCATTTTTATTCTTCATTGGCGTAAAGGCGCGCCTCTTTTTGTATAAAACCAGAATTTTAAGGCCCGGAAAACTGCCCGCGCCTGTAATAAGCATAGGTAATATTACATGGGGCGGGACAGGCAAAACCCCGCTTGTAGAGGCCTTGCTCGGGCGGTTGCATAATAAGGGGCTCAGTGCTGTGTTATTAACAAGAGGCTATGGCGAAGATGAGGATAAGGTTATATCTTCTAATATGCCTTATGCGCGGGTTATAAGCGGAAAGCACAGGATGTCGAATGCCCTTAATTATTCCAAACACAATAAAGCCGATGTCTTTATTTTAGACGATGGTTTTCAGCATTTTAAAATAAAAAGAGATATAGACATAGTTACCATAAACGCGCAATCACCTTTTGGAAATGGTATGCTGCTTCCCGCGGGCTGTTTGCGCGAGCCATTAAATGCCTTAAGGCGCGCGGATATAGCTGTAATTACAAAGTCAGATCTTGTGCCAGGGCAAAGGCTTATTGAGATAATCTCCTGTGTGAAAAATATATCCAAGGATATCATTGTATTCCGCGCGAGGCATAGCCTTAAGTTTTTTCGTACAGCCAGCGGGCAGAAAATGCCGCTTGAATACGTAAAAAATAAGAGAGTAGTCTCTGTGTCGGCATTAGCGGATAATCGTTCATTTATAAAAACAATAGAAAATTTAGGCGCAGAAATCGTATCCAGCCCGTTTTATATTGACCACCACAGATACACCGAAGGTGATGTGAAAAGGGTATTAGAAATATTAAAAAAATTTCAGGCAAATATAGTTGTGACAACAGAAAAAGACTGGATTAAGTTAGGCGCTCTGATAAAAGGGCCCATAAGCGGCGTAGAGTTTTTGGTATTAAAAATGGAATTAGAGGTGGAAGAAGATGAGATTTTCTACAGGAGATTATCTGCTGTATTACCTGGCTAAGGGGTTTTCTCTTTTTTTCAGGAGAATGCCGCTTGGGCTGTCGATTTTTATAGGCAGAAGGATAGGTATTTTATTCATGTTTTTTAACAGGAAGCGTTACAGGATAGCGTATGCTAATCTTAAAGCAGCGCTTGGTAATGTGTATAGCCCGAGAGAACTCAAGGGCATATTAAAAAATACCTACGCTAATATAGGGCAGGGTATCGTAGAGGTATTTCTTCTGCCCAAGATAGGCCGCTCATACATAGAGCGTTATGTAAAATATGAGGATTTCGATATTACAAAAGAGGTTCTTTCGAAAGGCAATGGGCTTATATTTCTTACAGCTCATTTTGGCACATGGGAGATATCGCATGCGGCGCTCCCTTATAAAGGCCTTTCGTATAAAGGTATAGCAAGAGAGCAGAAGCCGTACCTTTTAAACAGCCTGCTGAATGATTACAGGCAGTCCCATGGGTGCAAGATAATTATGAAAGGGCCAGCTGTAAAAGACGCGTTAAGGACATTACACTCAAATGGCATAGTAGGCATGCTT
>Ga0268281_1001388_pt1 | contig 14191 bp, 9 predicted proteins | sample saktaG_10_FD_190134 | JGI IMG/M metagenome (GOLD analysis project Ga0268281, IMG submission 190134) | Saline water microbial communities from Sakinaw Lake, British Columbia, Canada - sak_2011_5_24_50m | ecosystem: Environmental > Aquatic > Non-marine Saline and Alkaline > Saline ... | reverse complement strand
CTAACAGGGCTTAAAGGGTTTCGTTCGGTTGCACCTCACTACACCCAAATTCAATTTCAACTCTGAAAAAATTCTCAGCTCCGTTTCACGAGGAGAATTTTTTCGAGGAAATTGAACTTTCCTTATCCCCGATGTTCAACGAAATTTCTAATTCTCCTAAAATCCCCGGTAAAAAAAATAGCTAAAATCTCTCTCTCAGCCATCCCCCGACCACCCGCCCCAGTTACGAGGTGCGCGCCTGTCCTTCGGACAATTTGTGAAACTTCGTTTCAATTTATCTAGAAATAATCTTTTTCCCACCGCCCAAAATACAAAGCTTTAAATAGTTAAAATAGCATATATAACCAATTATACCTATAATATGCTAACGCAAAAAGAAATAGAAGTTTTGAAATTAAAAAAGAAAGGATTAACTCAGCTAAAAATAGCAGAGAAATTGAATATTTCTCAACCATCTGTTTCATCTTTTTATAATAATGCATTAAAGAAAATCAATGATGCAGAAGAAGTTTTGAAATTGAAAAAGGAGTTGGGATTAAAATGAATAAAAAATATTTATTTTTAATTGGAATTTTGTTTGTTTTTATGTGGTTGCAATTTGTTTCTGCAATAGATGTCCCAGATTGTACAGTTAATCTAGATGCTCCTGGTTATTATGAATTAACTGATGATATCAGCTCAACAGCAGATTGTTTGTTGATTACCTCAAATGATGTAGAACTTGATTGTAAAGGTCATTCTATTTCTTATGGGGGAAATGGGGCAAATGGTGGAGAAGGGGTTAAAGCTATTCTTGGAACAGTTTATTTAAGTAATATAACGGTAAAAAACTGCATAATCCAAGATACAAATGCAGGAGGAACAACAGGATACGGGATTACTTTTACAAGAGTTTCAAATTCTCAGATTTATAATAATACAATACAAACAAACGGGACATCAGCAAATTATGGGATTTATATGTACATAGGAAGTGAAAACAACTTAATAGAAAATAATACAATAAATGCGTTGGGAACTACAACCACAAATTATGGAATTTATTTACGTGAACAAGCAAATAATAATATTGTAAAAAACAACAATATAACTGGAAAGGGAACGGCAACAAGCCACCCAATTTATGTTTACGGTTCAGATAACAACACAATCGAAGATAATTATCTCTCAGGATATTCAACATATCTTGACAATACAGATTCAAATATTTATGATGTTCTGCTTTCCACAGGTTCAAAACACAATACTGTAAGAAATAACTATCTTTTTATTCAAGCACCCGAAGATAATTTTGGGATTTATATTACAGGTAATTCTAATTATAATCAAGCATATAATAATACTATCCAAGTTAATGGGACTGCAATAGGAACTGGAAATCATGGAATCTATATTCTTGGGAGCGATTTTAATGAAATTCTAAATAATACTATTTATACAAATGGATATTCAACTATGTATGGAATAAGGTTGGGAACTGGAGCATCTCAAAATCTTATAAAAAATAATTTTATAAACACTTACGGGACAGGAGCATCTAATTATGGGGTTTTTCTACAATATGTTATCAATAATAATCTAACAGAAAATACAATTTATACAAATGGTCTCACAACAAATCATGGGGTTTCATTATCCGGTTCTTCAGAAAACAATATTGATGGCAATTATATCTCAACTTATGGGACAGCTACTTCCACTACTACTGCTAATCATGGAATATACCTTACAGCATCTATAACGAATAATATCCTTAACAATCGAATTTTTACAAATGGAACAACATCTGGAACTCCGAGTGCAGCAAATGGAAATATTGGAATTGATTTATATTCTAACTCTGGTTATAACTATGTTTATAATAATACAATACAAACTGATGGAAAAGCTCAGAACTGGGGGATGTATTTATACATTTCAAATCAAAATACAATTTTAAATAATCAAATTTCAACAAATGGGGAACTAACAGCAAATCAAGGAATTTTTTTATCCACAAGTTCAAATCTAAATGAAATATTGTATAATAATATCTCAACATATGGTTCAACAACAAACTATGGAATTTCACTTACTACGATTTCAAACAACAATCAATTTATTGGAAACAATATTATATCAAATGGTTCAATAGGAGAAACTACTACAACAAATAATTGGGGAATAACTCTTACTACGAGCTGTTATGGCAATCTTTTTGAAAATAATACTATTCAAACCAATGGAGGACGGTATAATTATGGTATATACTCCTTATTAAATTCAGATAGCTCTATTTTTAGAGGTAACAATATATCTACTTATGGAAATAGAAATAACTATGGGATTTTTCTTTCAGAGTCAAGAAACAATATTGCTGAGGATAATATAATTTCAACTTCTGGTTCCAGCGACATTAACTATGGTATTTATTTATACTCCAATGCAAGGAATAATTTAATAAAAGGGAATGATATTTCAACCTCTGGTACATCAACTTCTTATGGGGTTTATCTTCTTTTTCTAACACCTACAAGTTATCCACATGGCAACACTTTCCAAGAAAATAATTTTATAACTACTGCAGGAACAGAATTTAGAGTGGGAACTGCAGAAATTGACGATATAACTCTAATTAATCAAAATATAGACAGCTATCTTTTTACATCAACAGGAAGCACAGTTACTGTAAAAAATTCAACTGCAGGCGAAATAAATTTTCTGGAGAGATTAACTGGTTCTGGTTCTGGTTTTAGTAATTCAATAACAATCTCTGAAAATTATGCTTATGTTGATGGGAGTATTCCTACTTTGGCTCAACCAGCAGAAATAACTATTTATAATCGTTCAACAACAAGAACAAATCTTGGGATTTATAAAGACGGAGTCTTGTGCTCTTCTCCAGATTGCATAAATTTAACTTCAATGCAAGCAGGAAATGTTACATTCAACGTAACTGGATGGAGTGCTTATTCAATAAATGGAAGTGATGAAATTCCCCAAGTGGTTAGTTTAGTGGCTCCTGCGAATAATACAAATATCACAAGCCAAGAATATAGTTTTAATTTTTCTGTAACCGATGAAACTTCTAATCTGTTTAAATGTTATCTTTATATCGATGATATTTTATATGGTTCTAATGAATCTGTTTCAAAAGATATTGAAACAAGTATCTCTGCTTCTGGAATAACTGGAGGAAGCCATTTATGGTATATTTCATGTTTAGATGAAGGAAACTGGAGTCAATCTTCAGAGGTAAGAACAATACAAAATCTTATTCCCTCTGTTGTTTATAATTCTCCTGAAAATACTACTTATATTAACAATGAAAATTCTGTTCTATTAAATGTAACTCTGTCAGATACCGAAAACAGTCTTTTTGATGTTTGGGTTTACGGTGATGGGGTATTAATTAATGAATCAACAGGAATTGCTAATGGAGACTATACTTATAATTGGACAGGTTTATCTTTAGGACAGCATAATTGGAGCGTAATTTCTAGTGATGGTTTAAGCAATTCTACAGAACAGGTTTATTTCTTCAATCTCATAAATCTAACTTTAAATTGTGAGGCAGGGGGGCCTTATCAATCTGGGGCATTGGTTTTGGTTCATGGAAATGTGAGTAATGGAATCTCTGTTTTACAAAATCAGAATATTAGTTTAAATGTTTATGATTCTTCAAATAACTTGCTTGCTAATAATAATGTCACATCAGATTCTTCTGGAAATTTCCAAACAAGTTTTTCTGGATTAGTTGCCGGCAATAACACCCTTAATTCTTCTATTACATATCAAGGAATTAATATTTCTTGCGTTGATAATATTGTTGTTGGTGGAGGGGCATTAATTTCATTAGATAAAATAATTTCACTAAATAATATGACTGATACAACAATAAGCTATAACATATCACTAAAAGTAACAAATCTAGGCAGTTCTAGCTTAACTAATGGATATCTTGTTGATTCTGATTCTAGTAACTCTCCTTATTCTTTAGGAACCTTAGGTGCTGGTTCAAGTACAATAAGTAGTTACATAAAGGAATATACAAGAAACTCTACAACCTATAATTCAACTCTTTTAATTGCAACAGCAAATGGAACAGACTCATACTCTGGAAATGAAATTTTAGCAAATTCAAGCGAAATAATTTTAATTGTTCCTGCGTTGGGAATCGACCAGCAATTAACTTTGATAAAAAATGTATATTATAATTCTGAAAATTCTACAAGTGTAAATTATACTGTTAGTATTGAAGTTGTTAATTCAGGGGGAGAGGATTTAACTTCTATTTCTGTTATTGATACTGATTTAGATATCAACACAAATATAAATCTAAACATAAGTCAATCCTGGAATTATTCTAATTCAATTTTAGTTGATAAAGCTGCTTCAAATACTAATAAATTATTTGTAAAATCATCTGCAACAGCAAATGCAATCACATATCAATCTAATCAAATTCAAGTTAGAATACCTGGTTATGGTGGGCCTGCAGATGCAATTGTTTATGCTCCTGCATCTGTCCAAACATCTACAAGCCTTGATACAATAATCAAGATATTAAATATGAATCCAGATATTGGACAGGATTTCACAATTGATTATTGGATAACAAATGAAGCAGAAGATACAAATTATACTTCAGGACAGCAAACAATTTATGTTGCTGCCTCAGGTGAAACAAATTTAACAGCAACTTTAACCTCTCCTTCAAGTGCCGGAATATACCGACATAGAGCGATAGTTACTTGGGCAGGAGGAACAGCAACGGCTTATGATACTTTTAGTGTAACTGCCCCCTCTCAAGATGTTGGAGATACAGGCGGTTCTCCTGGAGGCGGAGGAGGAAGCATAACAGGAAGAGCAACAGAAGAAGTTGTTTGTAATCCTCCTTATATAAGATATGGATTAGAGTGTTGTCTAGACGCTAATAATAATACTATTTGTGATAGAGATGAAACTCCGGCTAGTACCCAACAAGAAAATAAAACAAAAGAAGATGGAACTATTGGCGAAGAAATTCCTAAAGAAGAATCTCAATTTTTAAACAATATCAAAAATGTAATTAGTAATATTGGAAGATTTTTCTCTTTAATAGGAAAAAATATCTCAGAAAATAAGAATTATTTATTTGTAGGATTTGGAATTTTGATTGTACTAACTGTTATATTCGGAATAATTGCTTTAATTAGGGCAATAATAAAAAGAAAGCCTAAGGATGCAACGAGATTAAAAGATATAATGGGAAAAGAAGTTTATGCTGAAAATGGAGATAAAATAGGAAAAATTAAAGAAATTTATCTTGAAAAAAATAAAGTTTATGGTTGGTTAATCAAGCCAGATAAGAAAATAAGTAGAAAACTAAGGAAAAAGAAATTGTTAATAAGGCATAAATATGTAAAATCTATCGGAAAGATTATGATAATAGAAGAAAAAGTTGCAGAACATTTAGACAAATTAGATTCTGATGTTAGATAAAAACCCCTCTCAAAAAAAGATTATTTCATCTTCTTTCTTAGAAAGAAAGAAGCAAAGAAGGGCGCGCACCTCAAATTTACTGGGATGGCTAAAGCCCACCTGAACTAAGAGAGATTTTAGAATTAATAGACGGAGAATTAGAAACTCACGAGGACGCTTTGTGCGTCAGCTCGTGTTTTTGATAAATCAAAAATCGCTGAACAGGGGATAAAGAGAAAAATCTTTTTGCTTCGCAAATTTTCTTCGTGAAAACCAGATTTTTCCCAAATTCTTCTTCCAGCTCGAGCCTGCGAGGTTCCGCTCCAGTCTCGAGGTCAGAAGAACTTTCCTTATCCCCGATGTTCAACTCAATAAGTGCAGATTTGTAAATCCCCCGACCACCCGCCCCTAGTTAGAGAGGGTTTGCCTAAGTGCTTCGCACAATTAGTCGCTTTCAGCGAAGATAAAAACAGAAAAATACTTCTTTTATCGGACCGAAAAACCCCAACAAAATTAAAATTTCGCCCAACAAACGATAAAAGATTACACTTCGTTTCATCCAAATATTTTTCAGTTTTTTATTTTTGAGATGGGGCTAAAAACATGAAAACGAAAACTTTATAATGCTCTTCTTATTTGTGTAAACTATGAGAACAAAACAGATTTTGCTTGTTGCATTTGCATTAATCTTAATGATAACTTTAGTATTTGCAGAAAATAATAGTTCATCTCCTGAGACTACATTAAATGAATCCCAACCAGCAGGAAATACAAGTTCTCCCTCAACTGACCAAAACACAAGTTCGCCTGCTGATGAAGGTAATACAAGTTCTCCATCAATTTGCGGAGAATTAATTTATTTTTGTTCAGATAATAGTCCTTATTGCAATTTAGTCAGGTCAGAAATTAATAAATACATTGATAATTCTGGATGTGTTGAAGTAAAAGAACACATTATTTCTGACTTTATGGATTTAAAATCAGATTCTTTAGCATTAAAATATAAGGTTGATTATGTTCCTGCATTTATCTTTATTAATGAAAATGGTTGCTCTGGCGAAGTTGGTTTTGGTGGAGCAACAAAATATGCAGACATAAAGAACAATATTGAGAATTTTGTTTGCGGACAAAATCCTTCGTCTCCTTCAAATCCATCTACACCCTCTACCCAAGAATGTCCTTCTTATACCTGTGAAGGAGGATTTAAACCAAAATGTCAAATAATAAATAATCAGTGTTCATGTGAAAGTTGCCCTTCAATTCCTATTGAGCCAAATGAAACAACAGGACCAATAGAAATTCCTGAACCTGAAAACCCTCAAACTATTCAATATGAATGTAGTGGATGTACTTTAGAAAAACAATGTTATCCTTTTGGTTATAGGAAGGATGGAAATTTCTGTTCAGATGTGAATAAACAATTTATTGGACAGAAAAAAGCAGATTCTTCTTGCGAAAATAATTTTGAATGTTCTACAAATTTATGTATTGATAGCCAATGCGTAAGTAGCGGACTTTGGCAAAAATTTGTTAAGTGGTTAAGTAGAATTTTTGGATAAGCCAAATACGACGTCCCATCTCAAACTTCTTTTTTCTAAAAAGAAGCAAAAAGTCGGCAAACCCTCTTTATTTATTGGGATTTACTGGAGTTCCCGCCATCCACAAATCTGCACTTACTCTTCGGAATTTTTTGCTTCACAAAAACCACTTGCAGTTATTCCTCGTTGCTCCAAGTATTCGCAAGAGTTGAACAGCGATTAAAACTCCGCTCCGTTGCACTTCGCTACGCCCCTCATTTCATTCAGGGGAAATTTTTTACTTCGTAAAAAACTCACGAGTGCTTTGCCTCGTGCCTTTCAGGTCTCTTAATTCCGAAGTGTTCAACGAAATTTCTAATTCTCCTAAAATAGACAAGTAAAAAATAGCTAAAATCTCTCTTAGCCATCCCCCGACCACCCGCCCCTGTTACGAGGTGCGCGCCTGTCCTTCGGACAATTTGTGAAACTTCGTTTCAGATTTATTTAGAAATAATCTTTTTTCCGCCACCCAAAGCAAAACTATTTAAGACACAATCTTTTTATTTTAAAAAAGAGGACAAAATGAAATTTTCAACCAAAGTAAAAACACTTCTGTATAGTATGGAAGTTAGCCATGGAATAAGAAGGGCTTTAATGGCTACATTGGGAATAATTTATTTTCTATCTTTTGGCTTTAACATTGTTTCTATAACAACTCTTTTTGCAGTATCAACAATCATTATGACTTTCTTTGAATTTCCCACAGGGGCAATTGCAGATTATGATTCAAGAAAAAAGTCTATGATGATTTCTTATTTTTTAATGTCTCTTGCTTTTTTTGGATTATTTATTTTTAAGAATTTTTGGTTTCTTGCAGGTTCATGGATATTAGGAGATATTGCTTGGACATTTTTTTCAGGATGCAGTAGTGCATGGTCTATCGATGCACTTAGAATAGGAAAACAAAAATCTAAAATCGTCTCCCTAATTTCTAAAAGTTATATTTTTGAAAAAGGAGGGCATATTATTGGAGGATTAGCAGGTCTTATTCTTATTTCAATTAATTTTAGTTTTATTTGGCTTTTCGTGTCTATTTCTCAAATGTTTATGTTCTTTGTTGTTTGGAAATACATGGAAGAAAGAAATTTTAAACCAGAAAAAGTTCAATGTAACTATCTTAAAAAATCTTTAATTAAAGCTAAAGAATCTTTTAGTTTCATTCTTCATAAAAAGAATAGAGAATTAAGAGTTTTAATGCTTGGAGACTTTGTAGGGATATTAGCTCAAAGTGCATTTTTTGTAGGAATGCCTTTATTATTTGTTCAAATATTGGGGTTAAATCCAGAGTCTCTTTCAGGAATCATCACAATTATTGCAGGTATAACAATTTTAAGTCCATTAATTGCTGAGAAAATTGCCAACACAAAAGGGATAAAATATTCGCTTGTTTTATTTGTCTTTTTGGAAAGTCTTTTTGTTTTTGGATTTTCATTGTCTAATTCAGTAATATTCGCAATTATTTTGCTCGCTCTTTTGAATATTACTCTTGAGATATTAAGCGTTGTTGGAGATTCAGCTTATCATCATGAATTTGATTCTAAAATTAGAGCATCATTAGGTTCTATAAGTAATGTAATCTGGGCAATAGGAAATGCAATTTCTGTTTTCTTAGCAGGTCTTTCAGTTTATTTCTTTGGTGTTGTTCCAACACTTATAATTTGCGGAATACTTGTTTTAGTAGAAGCATTAATTTATTTATTCGGATTAAAAAATAAAGATTAAACATTAACTTAATAAATATGCAAAATAACATTTAATTATGGTTAAAATAATTTATGAAAAATTAAGAGAATTTCTTGCGAATAGTGATAAATATCCAAAATGCAAGAAATACAAAAGAGCCCCTTTAATTCACGAGGGTTTTCCAGGCACGTTTAATTTAAGTTTTACAGAATATGATATGTTTAGAGAATTTGGGGGTTATTCGAAATTTCATAAAGACCAAATTTTTTCAACAATTCAAAGTTGTGTTAGACCTCAAGATATTTTAGAAAATTTAAAATATGGAAAAGAAATTTGGAAATATCTTGGAGTTTTTGAAATGTCAGATATTGCAGGACAGATAACTCTTTCAAAAAAAGAAGATATAAAGAAAATTCATACTTGGCAATTGAACAAACTTATTGAGTTATTGGTTGAATTGGGATTAAAGAAAGATAGAATTTTCCCGTCTTATTGTAAGGGTGGGGATGTTACAAAGATAACTAAGGGAAAATATACTTTTGATTTTAAAATACCTGAAGATATTTTAACAAAAGAGGCATTTCTAAAAGCAGGAATTCCAAAGGAAAACTTAATTCCCGATAAAACCCGAGATACTTTTTTATCTTTACATATTAATATGCCTACTCCTTGGGGTTACAGGAATGAAATAAACTATAATATTGGAACAAAAGAAAAACCCAAACTTTTAGATATTGCCACTTTAGAATATTTTTTATGGTTGCCAACTTACTCCTCTAAAGAAAAAGTTTCTAAAAATATAAATGGGCTTAAAGAATTTGAGCATACAATAAGCATTGGTGGAATTGGTGTTGAAAGATTGTGCGTTGCGGTTAATGGATTAAAGAGTATTCAGGAAGTAGATTACATTAATAAATTTTATGATTTCTTCAGAAAACTTTATCCTGAATTAACCGAAGAACAAAGGATAAAGGCAGGAGAAGTTATAAGGGCGTTGCATAGAATTTACGCTGATGTTGCAGAAGTGAAACTAAAAATTGGAAAGCAACAGAATAAAAAAATAAAATATTTCCTTCAAGTTTTAAACCAAAATTTATATGAGCCATTAGAAATAACTAATCTTGGAAGAAATAGAAATGAAAAAATAAGAACTTTTTTACAAATTGTTGGAGACAATTTAGGCAATTTTTCTGAAGAAAAATTAAAAAAACTTTTAGACCTAAACTCAAAAGTCCAGCCTTGGCATAAGAATTTATCAAAAGGGATAAAGCCAACAATCGCAAGAATAAAGATGTATTATCAAAGTCAAGATAGATTAAGAGTTAAGAGAAGCACAAAACCAGAAAAACATCAAAAGTAATTTCCCACCCCACAGATTATTTCATCTTCTTTCTTAAAAAGAAAGAAGCAAAGAAGGGCGCGCACCTCAAGTTTAATGGGATGGCTGAAGCCCACCTGAACTAAGAGAGATTTTAGAAATATAATAACGGAGAATTAGAAACTCAAGCCACGTTGCACTCTCGCCCCGATGGGCTCGGGTCGTTGAACAGGGGATAAAGAGTTCGCTCGTTGCACTTCGCTCTCCCAAATTCTTCTTCCAGCTCGAGCCTGTGAGGTTCCGCTCCAGTCTCGAGGTCAGAAGAACTTTCCTTATCCCCGATGTTCAACTCAATCGTGAGCCAAAGATAAAGAGTAAAAAAGTTAGTAAAGAGGACATTTTAAAACCCCCGACCACCCGCCCCTAAAATGTAGAAATTGTTGTAAATACAAAGTGAGCCGCCTTAGTGCTTCGCACATTTACTCTCGCTTTCAGCGAGGCAGAAAAACTTCTTTTATCCGACCAACGAAAACAATAAAGAAATTAAAATTTCTTCTAACAAAGGATAAAAGGCTTCGCCCAAATTTTTCTGATATAATTAGGGCACTTTTACCGAAAGATTTAAATACCACCATATATTACCTTGTTATATGGAGTTAAAAAATGAAAAATGACAAAAATACAAATAGACTTGAGCGAAGAAGAAGACAAAATTGTGGAAATTTACAAATTAGTGAACAATCTAAAAACAAAACAGGAAGCAATTAAAAAAATGGTAAAATATTTTAAAGCAGAAATTAAACCGACAAATCTAAAAGATAAGGAGTATTTCAAATAAAATGTTAGACATAACAGGGAAACAAGATGCAATAGCAATTAAGGAAGAATATCAAAATGCCTTAAATTATTCTCACGAAAAAGTCAAGAAAAAAATTGAATGGCTTTATGGTATGAACCATAAACTAAAAGATAATCTTGCTTTAGTTCAAAAATACAAAAAAGATATTGTTGCCGACGAAGAAGAAAAAGCAGAACTTTATGCAACATTAAATAATCTTTTAGTGAAAGAAACAGATTTTGAGAAAGAGATGTTAAAAACTTCTCAAAAAGGAAAGAAAAATACAAAGATTACAATAAAACCAAAAATAAAAGATTCTGATGTAGATGATTTTAGAATTAATGCAGTTCAAGAATATTTAGAAAAATATCCTGAATATGCTTCTAAATCAAGTTTCAAAAAGATATTAGATAAAATAACTGAAGTTGAAAAGGGAATTAAAGACACAAAGAAAAAACATAATCACGCAGTTTCTGAAGTTATGAGAGAACTAGCTTATTGGCCTAGAAATCTTTTGGAAGCAGAGGACTTAGTCAAAAGATTTAATGAGCAGATGAAAGAAGCAAAAGAAAAATTAAGCAAAATGAGATATTTGAAAGGTATTGCATATAAGCTATCAAGCGAAAGAGAAAAGATGAAAGTAAATATCCATACCCTTTATTACAGAATAGAAGAAATGGAGAATACCATAAAGCAATTTAAGGAAGAAGTTGCAAAAGCTAAAAGACAAGATTTAGAGGAGATGGAATATTAATATGGCTAAAGAAGAACTAAAGGGCGTTAGTGGTTGGTTATGGTTTTTTGCATTTAGCTTAACTGTTCTAACACCAATTTTTATCTTAATTAGTCTTTCCTCCGATTTCACAGATATACCCTTAGTCATATTTAATTTAATTTTTATCGCATTAGCGATTGTTGTTGGAAGCTCTATTTTTATGCAAAAAAAGAAAGCGATTATTTGGGCAAAAGAATTATTCACAGCTTATTTAATCATCGCCATATTTGATTTAATACTTTATTTTATTTTCCCCGTTGATTTCTCAAGTGATTATTTAAGTAATCCTTTCAGAAATGTCATAGTTTCAGTTATTTGGCTTCTTTACTTAAATAATTCTGAAAGAGTAAAAAATACATTCAAAGTTAGAGATGTCGATTGGAAGCGGATGTCAATAGTAATACTTATTGCAGTATTTGCATATGTTGCAATAATTCTTATCTCTATTTATTCTTCTCCAAGCACGACGAGTATTCAAAATTCTATATTAACAAATACTCCTCAAAATGTAGCAGTTACTGGAACTTTATCATCTAATTATGGAGAATATCGTGAATTTGCAGACCAAACCACTACCGCCCAAGTAGATTTACAATTTAGTAGCGATTATCCTATTAGTGTTTATTTTGTACCTTCTGAAAATGATTACGAAAATTTTATGAAAAATGAGGCATATAATTCGTATCAAGGTTGTTCTTTTGAAAATAAATATTCCTATGAAATTAGTTGTAATGTTAGCTCTGGTGGAATAATCATATACAATCCTAGTTCTTACACCGCAAATTATGAAATATCTTAACAGAAATCTTGGGTAGAGTATGCTTCATCGTTATCACTATAAGCAATTCCTATTCCTGCTTTTGTATACGTTTTTGTTAGTATATTTTCACGATGACCTGGGCTAGTCATCCATCCATCAACTATACACTCCGCCAAACTATCTAAATTCGTTGTACTTCCACAACCAACAACATCAGAATATATTGGCGTTAATGCTATATTTTCGGCTAGTCCATAAGTATAATATGAACCATAATCCTTCCTACAAGAATATCCGTGCCTATTACCTCTATCTGTCGGGTCTTCTCCTTTCAGATTGTCATGCGAGAAAAAATCATTAGTAGCCATGTCTTGACTATGTTCTCTTGCTATTAATGCAATTTTGTCATCCCAAACTAGAGGTTTTAAACCATAATTTACTCTTTCTTCATTTATTAGTGCATGAACTCTTTGCTCAAGTTCAGATATGTCTATTTGACTTTTTGGGTCTAATATTCCATTAACAAAACCCCCAAACCCAGAGTTATCTTTTTTTTGATTTGAATAGACATTTGATGAATCAGAAGAAGTAGAATCTAAAGAGAAATCTCCAAAACTGACAGGAGCAAATAGACTAAAATTTGTTTTATTGTAAGTATCAAAAACAGGATTTAGCACCGTGTCTTTATTTGTATAACCCTGCCAAAGCAAAAATATAACTAAAATAATTATTAGATATTTTAACCAGTTTCTTTGTCGTTTTAAGATATTTATCCCTTCTTTTCCTAATCTCCAAACGAATTTTATTGCAAAAAATAAAGAAGCTAAAATCAAAACTCCTCCTAATTTTATTATCCAAAGTTCAATTTCATTTAGTTTTATTGCATTGGAGTAAAAAATGCTAAAACCTACCAAGGAAGCCACAAAAATTAATATTGTAGTTATAAGATAATTTGCTCTCCTTCCAAAATCATACTTATAATGCTCTCTTTTTTTTAGCCAATAAACTAAATCTCCGTATTTATCAAGAAAATAGTTTTTTATTCTATCTTGAACTTTTGTTTTTTTGTTGTGTTGTTTATGTTTTATCTTTATTGGTCTATGTTCTTCTTCGTCTTTTTCTTCAAATTTACTACTTGTTGAAGAAGTAAATACATTTTTCCATTTCTCTTGACCTCTCTTTTTGTGTTCTTCTAATCCAGCACAATTATGAGATTCAGGAAGTATATGATTATTGCAATGTACCAAGCCACAATATTTACATTTATGAGGTAAAACTCCATCTATTTTCTTGCCACAATAATCACATTCAGTCATAAATAGAAGTAATTAGTCTAGTTTATTAAAATTACTAATTTTCAGAGAATCTTCTTTTTTAGAAAAAAAGAAGCAAAAAAGGCGGTGGCTCACAAAACAAAAATACACAACAATTTCTATTATTAAATGGACAGCGTCCCGCCGTCCTAAAGTGTCCTCTTTAAGATTAATATGGCTCACGACTTTGATTTTTTGCCTTCGGCATCGTTGCACTAAAAATCAATCCTTCCAAGTATTCAGGAGAGTTGAACAGCGATTAAAGAGTTCCGAAGTCTTGCAGACTTCTCCACCCAAATTTTTTCTTCAGCTCTGTTCCGCTTCGCTTCACGAGGAAGAAAAAACTTTCCTTAATCGCGATGTTCAATTTTTGAGAATGCCTACAAGTTAAAGTTCAAACAAAGAAATAGGAAATAATATTTTTTCTCCCCCCATAGGAGAGATGCGTACTTACTTTCTCTTAGAAGTCTTCTTCTTTTTAGCTA
>Ga0268281_1001386_pt1 | contig 14206 bp, 14 predicted proteins | sample saktaG_10_FD_190134 | JGI IMG/M metagenome (GOLD analysis project Ga0268281, IMG submission 190134) | Saline water microbial communities from Sakinaw Lake, British Columbia, Canada - sak_2011_5_24_50m | ecosystem: Environmental > Aquatic > Non-marine Saline and Alkaline > Saline ... | reverse complement strand
GGAATGGCGAAAGGACTACAACGAAGTCAGGCCACACAGCTCATTGAACCACAGAACGCCAATGGAGTATGCTTATACAGCCAACGGATTCTAAGTGTAGGTGCTGCTAAATGCGGGGGAAGGTCAAATTTAACCAAGTTGTTATTATCCAGTTCTATCCCATTTAGATCTGGGTGATCGTATGGCTTAATTTGCTGCGATTGCTTGTTGAGACCAAGGGACAATAATCTTTTTTGTGCGATTGCTCTATTGATAACTTGTGCCATTAAGCTTTCACTATCGATGTGGCCACATTTTTGAGTAAGTTCCTTGAACCAATCAGGCTGCTCCTCCATGTTTGCAGTAACAATACTTTCCAGTCTTGCTAACAGATCACGAAGAATCTCCCTAACATCCGACTTCTGTTCAAGTACATCTCTTATATAAAAGACTGGTGGGATGCTTGATATGGCAAAATAATCAACAATTTTTTCTGGAATTTCTATCATAGTTTAATATCCGAAGCGAACATTCCTACTGTAGAACACTCTGCAGATTAATGTCAATGTTATCCTTCTGTGCCAATTAGTCCTGCGAAATCCAGCCTTATTTTGGCCGAGAAACAGCCTTTAATCCTGTGTCAGGGTAATTCCCCTTGTTAAACATTTGTGGCCTTAACTCGTTTGAGATATAGCGCACGCGGACAACTTGCAGAAAACTAATACGGAACTTGATATGGAACTGACCTTTGTTTTATTATCTGTTTTTTCGTCTTCGTTTTCTCTACCCATGTATAAGTCGTACTTTTGATCGGTATCCAGCTAACTGGTGCACTGGCTATGATAATTCCTAGATGCGAAGTTCCAGATGTATTGACGACAAGGCCGTTCTTGAAAGCCGACCAGTTATAATCATCACTGGCTTTTATTTGTTTCAAAAGTGTATAGGTTTGCAATTTTGTATTGGTGTTGTCTTCCCACTCTTCATATTTGGCTGTACTATCTTTGTCCAAGCTTGATTTCACATCTGCAATTAATGAAGTGCCCAGCCCACCGGTTGTTTCAGGATGAAGCCTGGTATATCTTTTTGCCGCATCTGTGGGCTCAGCCTTGTCACTGTTTTCATCGTCTTGATAACCAAAGACGTTGCCTGACTTGGAATAAATAATTGTATATTCCGGAACATCGCCCTCGTAGGCTTTTAGGTCACCTGCTATCTTGGTGTCATATACATTAATGATCATGTCTGCCCATAGGCAATAATTATTTTGAATAAGTGGATAGTCAGTCAGTTCCAGTGTTATACTACTATTGTCGCTCAGTGGGGCTAAATCGTATCCAAAATACCACACATTATTGGCAGTATCGCTTGGAATACCTGGAAGGAATGATGTAGCTCTTTGTGTTATCAATTGCAGTGTGGGGCTGTTCCATTCAATTCTTGGCGAAATCTGCTTTAATTCTGGGGACGCTACTATTATCTCTTCGATAGTCTCTGTATAATTTTCGGTACGATATTCAGTTCTATACCGCGTTCCTGCCGTTGCATCAGCCTTTGGCTGTGGATTCCCCTTACAGGCAATGCTGATTCCACCCAAAGTTAAAGTCAGAGCACAAATTAGTAATGCTACGTTCCTCATTTATGTAACACTATTGCTCCGCTCTAGATATTCTACACCATCGTCCTTAGAAACATATAGGAAGCTGGTTGTATTCCGCCTTATTTTGGCCGAGAAGGCCTTTTACGTTTGTCGTCGGCCTAATTCCACAGGCTAAGCACATAGAGGCCTAAACTCGTCCCATTTACGGCCTGCTATTTTCACTGATTATTTCTCGTCAGGTATGGAAATGCTTTGACAAAGTCCAGTAATATGTGTAATAATATGATGAACAATAAGGGAACTATTTGTACGTGAGTTAACTATGGCAGATTTCACTTTGCGAGGCCGAAAATACACGGTTGAGAAACAGCAGGTCATTGATGCCGTGAAAGGTAAAGAACCAAGACCTATACAGCGATATTACATGAAGATCAAGGGTGTCAAATATCCAATCAAGCAGCCTGTTGAGCTTGCATTGAAGATACCGACGCCAGCACTCACTACAATTGATGCCTATCGAATCTTGGATAAGCTGGGATTCACGATAGAGCAGTCCGAAGGATAGCACTTTGGGGGCAGAGAAGTGGCAAGTGGTGTCAGTAGAATTCTGCAATATATGTTGGGCGCTGTCACAGGCTACCTATGTCTTGGCAGAATTAAAAGGCCGGGTAAAGAATATAAACAGGAATTCTTCCGTTATCCGGGCGTCCTAGAAGACATCGACGAATGGATTCAGGCACACAAGGACCATGACCTCTATTTCTGCCCTCATCTTCTGCTAAACCCCAGACGAAAGAAAGAGGAAGCCTGTGAAATTCACATTGTCTGGGCGGATCTGGACGAATGTGCCCCTGATAAGCTTGGCAAGTATGGCGAACCGCAGCCTAATGTCGTTATCCAGACCAGCAAGAGCCACTACCAAGCGTACTGGAAGCTTAAAAAGGCTCGCAAGCCGTCAACTATTGAAAACCTTAACCACAGGGTATATGAAGCCTATAAAGCGGATGGCTGCGACTCTTGCTGGGCATTAACTCATTTGATGAGGTTGCCCTATACCATCAATCACAAGCGTAAGATTCCCTTCAAGATGAAAACTATTGTTGATTGGGGATACTGCACCCGCAAAGCCTTAGATAATAAATTGCCTGCTTTAAAAGTTAAAGAGAAAGAGATTAAAGCCATCAACACGAGCGAGAAGCCATTCTGGAAGCTCGAACCTAAGCAAATGCGAATGTATGAGAGGCATATATGGTTCGACCCTGTTCCACAAGGCAAGCGGTCAGAGCGTATTTATGAGCTGGTAAAACTAGCTTTAAATCAGTTGAATTGCAATGACTCCGGGGCAATGAAACTTTTAATGGAACACCCTGTGTTAATTGATAAGTTCCCGGATGAACAGGATAGATTGGATGACATTAAAAGGTGCTTGATAAAACTTAGGAGTTAAAAGTAAATATGGTTAAATCAAAAATGGCAGAAGAATTGCTACAAACTCCGGCAAATAGAGAAAAAATCACTCACGATAGAATTGCAAAATATATCATGAAGCTCCGTACGTTCAGTACATTGGAAGAAACAGAGGAGATTCTTGTTTATAATCGCACACTTGGAAAGTATGAGTTTAATGGCGAGGCAGTTATTAAAAAGATGGCGGAGAAGATACTTGATGAGCAGGGTCTCAGCGCTAAGGCTACTAACCACTATATGAAAGAGGTAGTCGGGTATATTGCAAGAGCAACCTATGTACCCAGATCAAAACTTAACTCCTCAAGACATTTTATCAATCTTAAAAATGGCAGGCTTAATCTACGTACTATGGAGCTTTTGAATCACACTGCTGAATTTCTAAGTACGTTTAGGATTCCTGTGGAGTTTGACCTAGATGCTAACTGCCCAAAGATAAGGAGATTCTTAAGCCAGATTGTAGCAGAGGAAAATGTCCCCCTTTTAGAAGAGATATTCGGCTGGTGCCTTGATACCAGAAGCCAAATTCAAAGGACTATCCTGTTAATTGGTGAAGGTGCAAATGGTAAAAGTACGTTTCTTCAGTTACTGCAAGAGTTTCTGGGATCGAAGAACTGCTCTGCTATTTCACTACAGGATTTGTCAAAAAATAGGTTTGCTTCCTCTCAGTTATATGGCAAATTGGCAAATATACATCCAGATTTGCCTAGCACTAAGTTAACTGACTCTAGTTTTTTAAAGACGCTAACTGGTGGCGATACCATAACTGCTGAGAAAAAATTCAAAGATAGTTTTGAGTTTATTAACAAGGCAAAAATGATATTCTCTGCCAATACACCGCCAAATATTGCGGACGATAGCAAAGCCTTATGGCGCCGCATTATTATTGTGGATTTCCCCAATATCTTCATGGGTGAAGAAGCAGACCAGCAACTTCTTAAGAAATTAACAACACGAGAGGAGTTATCTGGCCTCCTAAATATAGCTATTGAAGGATTGAAAAGGCTCAGGGAAAAAGGAGATTTTTCGTACCCGCAAACCTGGCAGAAAACCCAAGAAAAATATGCTTATTTGGCCGACCCTGTGACAGCATTTGTGGAAGAGGATTGTGCTTATGAATCAGATAAAGAAATTAGCAAACAAGACCTGTACAAAGCGTATGTCAGTTTCTGTAAACGGAAGGGAGTAGCCGCAAAAAACGACAAGGGTTTTGGACATTCCTTAAAACAAAAATATCAGAGAAACATAGGGGAGAGGAGAAATAACTGGACCGGCATAATTCTTAAGAACCCGGTCTTACATAAGAGAAGGTAACTGCAGGAACTATATTATTTACTTATATTAGTATTCTATTTAATAAAAAAGTTTACTTAATATAAAAGTATTGTGCAGTTTGTGCAGTTTGTGCAGTTTGGTGGAAAAGGCAGGTAGCCTGCTAATTTTATGTCTGGACTAGTTCTCGGAGTTAGCTCTATTTTCCGTGGCACTTTCGCGGTTTATCTCGCGTACCCGTCGTTTTCTCGGCGCGAAAACTACTGGCGCAATACTGGCGCAGATATTGGTGCGGTGTCGAGCGGTTATCGAACCTGTAATCCAGCCTGTGGCGACTGATAACTGCTGTTTTTTGCACCAATGCGCCACTCTTTAGGTCCGTAAAAACAGCCGTTGAATCTGTGCAAGAAGCTACTTTGAAAAACGTCCAATTCGAAATAGACCTATAACCTGGAAGTTATGTGTCCAATCGTGTTTTTATGCGAAGTAGCAAGATTTCGTCTGTTGAACTATATAAACTCTGCGTTATTGCATTTTTTCCAGTTTTGGATTGAGTAGCTTGTACAAAATCGCCATTTTCTCGACAGCCCATTTCTTCAACTCAGCGGTCTTTTCGCCTTCCATTTTCTCTATATACAGCTTGGCCCATGTCGGTCCCCAGTCTTTTTCAAACGTGACTTTCTCCCCAGTCTCCTTTTCAATTTCAGACTGGAATTTTTTCATTTCATCTAATAAAGTGCTGTTGGCCTCTTTATTTCCCTTTTCAAAATGAAGCTCCACTCCAAATCTATTTCGCGGGCGTCCATGAAATCCCCATTCGAAGTGCACGTGGCTCATTGAGGCGGGTATTTTGCAGTAGGAACGGCCGCCTGATTCATATGGTGCAATATGAATTATTTTCTCAAGGCTCTGGCTGATATCTTTGTAAAATTCAGAATATTCCATCTGTGATCGTGTCTGCGTCTTTTCACTGGCTTCCTTTCTATCAGCTTTGATAATGTATTCTTTTGCTTCAGGTACAGGGATTATTATGGAAGAAACAAGGCCTATCAAGTCAGCCTGGATTTTATACGGAGTCAATTTAACACAGGTTATATCAAGACCACATTTATTTAGCCATATAACTGAGGCCGTCACTTCAGGCCTGAATTCCTTTGCAGCTACTATTATTCGTGGTTTATCGTCCAATTCCTCGAAATCGTCATTATTGATAAATGCCAATAGTTCCTTCCCTGTTTCTTCATGATCCTTTTCCACATGATCGTGACTATGAAGGAATTCCCTTCTTAGCGTAACAACGTCGTCAAATGTAAGTGTTGAGCAATATGCTGCATATTTGATGGCCTGCAATTCTACATCTTTTCCACTATCGTCCCTTTTTAACTCGACAACTATCAATTTGCCGTTCTTATCAATACATAAGATGTCCAGGCGCTCTTTTGTCTTATCGAATTTATCATATTCGTTGGTGATAATTAGTAAGTCCTCTCCCACTAATTGGGGATGATCTAAAACCCACTCTTCCATGTGTCTTCTTTCCATGATGGCATGTGTCTTAAAGTCAGTTTCATCACTTATGGATAATTTGTCTGCCTTCTTATCAAATATAAATAACATGTTTGTTCATCCTCCAATTAAAGCCAGTTATTGCTTTTGTTCTGAATACCACTGTCACTTGGAACGTAGAGTATTTTTAGCTTTGTGAGTTGCTCTTTCCGCTCAGTCAAATAATCCCGTAATTCGGTATAGTAGTTTCTCATGTGGGATCGTGTGAAATCTAATTGGACAAAATTTAAGTAGTAAGCATGTTCAATCTTATTAATTGGATCCGTCAATTTCTTGATATCCCATTCAACCAATGCTTTGTATGCTTTTCGTTCTGGCCATATTTTTATTTCTACCGCAACATATATTTCTAGAAAATCCAAGAATTCTTTCCATGGTGTTTGCGGTTTCAATTTGGATATTGCTGATGTGTAATATGATTCGGGTGTCAAAATCACTAAATCGTAATGCCCCCTATCACCCTCATATAGTTCATGAGTAGGGAATTCAGCGCGTATCAGGTCAATTGCCTGCGTAGTTTGGAGGATTTGTGGCGAGTTGAGGTAGTGATAAAAGACCCAATGCAAATCTCTCTCGTTCCAATATCTGTTTAGATGCGCTTGAAATGTCTCAATAGTTCGCTCGATGGCATCTTCCACACCCTCGGTAATGCGGCCATCCTTTTTTTTCATCGTATAGCGTTTCCTTTGCGATTCGCATTTTATCACTTCAACTTACTAACTGCATTTTGGTTCAAAACGAAGATCTACGTGCCGTATACTTAACTAAGCTACGAAAGTATTGCTCAAGAAATAATCCAAGGAGTCTAAATGTAAATCCTGCTACCACCTTATTGAATCTGAAATGGACTAACAACCTGTGAGTTATAGGCCCGATTAAAATAAGATGCCTTCTCGAAATTAGAATATCTGGCAAATCAGTATAGAGTATTAAGCTGAAGTCAGGTAACGGAGGCATCCTTTTAGGCTTTTGTATTTGCTTTAGTATGCAAATACTGTCCACCCCATACGCAAAGAATAAAAAGGACGATAGTGGGTAATAGAGCACAGCAATAACTATCGCCCCAAAGTATAAGCAGTGCGAACAAACCTGCGAACAATATCAGGGCACCTACAGATACTATTAAAATACCAGACCACTTTTTTTCTTTGGATACGTATTGTGACCAACCTTGGAAAAGGATATTTATACCGATTCCAATTATTGTAAAGCCAGCTACTCTATTCTCTAGCCATGGATCGTTGTTTGCTGATTTTAGCCAGATGGCTATCCCCGTGATCAGCCATAATAAAACTGCATCAAAAATTATAATTATACCAAACCATTTTGTCTTATCATCGCCAAGTTTTGTTAGGCCTTGGAATAGCATCGTTAATCCCAATCCCGATACCACTATTACAGGTGCAAAGCTTCTAACAGCATTACCAAGCTCGATTTCCGACATGCCCATTACCTCCGATTTAGTTGAACTAAGGCATGTGCCATGTCTGTCTGATAGTCTTTTAATATGCCCAGCACAGCCGAAGCTACTGTTCCTTAACGCATTTTACCAGATTGCCCTATAAGAACACCGCTTGGTAATCCTATAGATCAGGATTCCAACCTTACGTGTCAATTGTATTTCATTGGTAATAGCTTCCCAGAACTGCCAGCTGTCTGCCCCTGATTGTCATATCTTATAGTCATGATTAACTGATTTAATGTATTTACAAAATTTCCAGGTAATGGAGTTGAACTCAGATAGCCTCGGCATACATCGGCAATAACACCCGTAATTTGGCTGCATTCTTTCTCGCTCATTTCCAGCTTCACTGATATTGGCTCGATCTTATCAATAAGAATTCCTATATCTAACCGGTTGCCTGATCTTTTATGGCATAAACATATGTCTCTGGCATCCCTGTCCGGTATAACTGCAGACCAAGGTAATTCATTTGAGTCTCTTTTGCCAGATTGTATGTTCTGTATTATTTTTGTAGATTGCATTTCGTAATCAAGTAGCGGTGGAGATTTCAGACCGAATAGTTTATTAGCTGCTTCAATAGCGTTCATTACTTTAAATTCCATCGTTACTGCTATTATCTCAATAGTACCGTCAATAAAGGTTAGAATTCCATAACAGTTCATGTCTTTTGTTCTTGCAGGCAACTTCCATAAGCCAAGCGCTAGATTAAATGCTGCGTTGATTACGTTCTTCTGTTTTAGTTTTTCAAGTGTATTTGCCGTTGAGTAAATTTGTTTAGGGTTGCCTTTTATAGCGCTTTCATAGACTGATCCGAACATCTGTCTGAATGTACCGAAGTATTGTTTCCTTCGTCCATTATTTGTAATCGTATAGTTCTTTATAAACATACCGTGTTTAAATGTCACGTTTCCGGCATCTTTGTACTCGATATAATCTTTGGGGAATACTGGTATAGCATTAATCTCTGTTTCATCTTGCTTGATGAGGTAGCCGTTCGGTGCACCTGCATCATGCTCACTCGTTGTGACAACAGAAAGGAGCACAGAATCTGATATAGTTGTTAAGCTTAATAATATTCTATGATCCTTTAGGGATATATGTGAACATAGGTTCTGACAGGCCAACCAAAACATTTTGTATACTGCTTCATTGCTATGCCACCAATATTTGGGTGTTTCCAGTGATAAGCTTTTCATATCTATTTTTGGTATTGCTGCAGCAGGAAGATCATCTAAATTAAGAAAATCATCTTTGGTCTTTTGCAGTGTAAAAGTACCAGCAGATACCGTGAATAGATGAGTGGGGACTGTATTTATGCCATAGTTATCTTTAAAAACCATTATGCCAGGAGATTTTACACATTGTTCAGTCATCCAGTTTACTTGTTTTCCAATATTGAATAGCACCAGAAATGTACTGGTTCTATCCCATGTAGTCATGCTGCATCCAGTCGTCAACAATTTTTGATGATTTAACCGATCCCATTCTGATTTACCTTCTGGCCGTACGAACAGATATGGCAACGTACTAGGGTCAAAATCAAACTTACTATGATCAAGCATCAACCTTGAAGCAGTTTTCCAGAAAGGATCAAATGCTAAAGTTAATTCGGTTTCAACACGACTAATTACCTCAACTAAAAGAGGGTCCGTATCATATTGTTTTATTAACTCATTATAGCGTTCTTGAGAGAGCATTCTTGTAATTATTAGCCCTCGTCGTAACGATTCTTTATTCAAGGATATCTTGCTATTTTTATTTGTATAGACATAGGCAGGAAGGCAATCCTTACTGTTTGTATACATTATTATCATGTCATCAGGTTCTTCAGGTGTATTAAATTTAAAAACCCTTTCAATGTCAGCTATTATGGATGGCTTATTAATATGGGTACTATTGTTTTCCATCATGCTATTTATAGTTTTTTTCCAAGCTGGAGATTGTAGTTCACTAATTATCCGGTGGTCTAGCCCACTCCCGTTTATATACTTTTTCAAGGTATTGCGGATAAAGGTTTCTTGTTGTTCGGTAAATGCAATTGGAGCTAAATATGAGCAATCTTCTTTCCCCTGAAAATTTCTTTTCAGTGTCACAAGCGATCCTTCTTTGAATTTCTTAAGAAACTCTCCTTGCATAGTGTGGATTTGAAATGCGGGTAGAATAAATAATGCTAGGTCACCTTGCATATTAAAAGCTAACATCGCGTCATGTCGTGGTATTATTTCTTTCTGAGTAGCCCAAATAAGAAACCAAAGGTTGTCTTCGAATCCGCTGAATATATCAAATGATGACGGTGCGCCAATTTTATTCTTTGTAAAAATATCTTTGAATATCCCCATTGTTTTACCCCCACAACATTACATGCGAATTCTCAGATATGCGTAATAACTAGTTATTTATCGCAAAGGATAGATTTTAGTGTGGTATTTGTCAATTGAATGGAAAATTTTCTTTCCTTATGTGAACTTATCCATTTAGATTTCCCGTTATTTCTCTTATTATCAATTAATTAAAGCTAAGAGGAGGGAAACTAAATGGCAACCCAGGTCAAGAAGGTAAAATTACTCTCAGCAAGGGAACTGGCTGTGAAGGCCGGTGTGTCTCCTGCGGTGCTCAGGAAACTCCTTCGCAAAGAGTTCAACAGGACAGGCAAGGTACTAGTCGAAGGCAATCGCTCTGAGTACCGCTTTGATCTCAATGATCCTGTGACTAAGAAGATCATTGCCAGAGCCAAGTAACTCAAAGAAGAGCCGAAAGAGACGCAGGTGTCGGACGAAGCTGCATCAGGGCCAGCCAGCGAAACGAAGGCAGAGGAATAGGACGATGGCTAAGAAACAGGCTCTAGATTTGCACTCTTCTCTCCCGAAGGTCGCAGGTTCAAATCCTGCCCCCGCTACCAACTCAGTAAATGGAAAGGCAGAGCTTTTGGCTCTGCCTTTTTGTTCGTATAATAGTTGTCCTTCGGATTATTTGTTCTACAGCATCACATTTCCTTTCAATATTTCATATTCAGATGGATTTTCAAGGCTGTTTCTACTTCGTGAAAGTATTCTGGCGGCAACGAACCTTTGAAGCTTACCAGACGATATTTATCTACAGTCCGAACTTGATTAGCCATTATCCGTGAATCGGCAATAAGCCCGGCAACACCGTTGGGAACGAGAACCTCGAAGGGATACCGTTTCCTGACGGGCTGACTGGTAATAGGAAGAATGGTCACTGTCCGGGAAAACTTGTTGTTGATATCATTGGATACGACCAGCCCCGGCCGGCGCTTGCCAGTTTCAACTCCAATAACCGGGTCAAGGCTAACGTCATAAATATCACCATACCGGGGAAAACCTCTATCGGGAATAGACTTAGGCTCACCTTTATCTGTTATCGTGGCCATTCCTCCAGCGTAACCCCTTCCCATTCCTGGTTAATCTCAGCATTCTCAGCTTGCCTCGCTTGATAACCCTCTATCAGTGCCTGTCTGAGTTGTTCCTCTTCAAGCTCTTTCAGCTTGCAGGCTACAGCCGCGGCCACGAAGGCACTGCGCTTGCGCTTGTGGACGCGAGACCTCAATGCATCCGCGAGATCTTCAGGGACCGTAAAGTTGATTTTTAAAGTCTTCATAGCCAATAACCCTCTCAATTATCAGTTGGTAATCCACCTCTTTACCTTAATAACTACTTTATACCTACTGCTTATCACTACTATCAGTAAGTATAATATCTGTATTTGAGGAGGTCAAGCGATTCTCAAAATCGAGAGCTATCCCACAATAGCTTTATTAAAGATGAGCTCTCTGGCGTCTGAGAGTGAGGCATTACAGAGTAGTATACGCTGTGGATGACAAGGCCCATCTTGTAACAGCTCTGAAGATAGCCGTCTATAAAGAAGCCAGCGACAAGAACCTGCCAACCAGTTGACAATAAGTTGACAATGAAATATGGAATAGTTTACAATAGGTTGACATAGAAGCACATAAGAGCTGACAAGAAGTTTACAATATGATCACCAGAGATAAGCTGTTTGAGTTAGCCGGGAAGAATGATAAAATCTTTGCCGCTCAGTTGGCGAATCAATTTGCGGTTTCCAGGCAGTATCTGAACCGCTTGATAAACGAGCTCGTGTCAACGGGCAAGCTGATCAAGGTCGGAGAAACAAGAAATGCCTATTATGTTATTCCTGAATATGCGCAGCAGCACCCGGATATCCTGCCGGCACGATATATTAAGACCTACAGCAATACTTCTTTGGAAGAACATATTGTCCTGAGCCGGATAGAGCAGGAGTATCCGCCGCTCAAAAAGCTCCCTGAAAATATCCGAAGCATCTTCACTTATGCCTTTTCCGAGATGTTCAACAATGCAATAGAGCATTCACAATCAAAGAAGATAGGTATCGAAGTTGCCACACAGAAAAAAAGACTATTGTTTAGAGTAGAAGATTATGGAATCGGTGTCTTTCGGAATGTTATGAGGGAACGGGGCCTCGAATCAGAGTTTGAGGCCATGCAGGACCTGCTGAAGGGTAAGACCACTACCGTGCCGAAATCTCATTCGGGAGAAGGGATATTCTTCACGTCCAAAGTAGGAGACAAGTTTATTCTGGACAGCTACGGATACCAGCTGACGGTGGATAATGAATTACCGGATGTATTTATGGAGAAGATTCAAAAAGTTAAAAAAGGCACCCGGGTTACTTTCGACCTGAGCGTATCATCGTCGATCCACCTCAACGATGTTTTCAAAAAATATACGATCATCGGCGCCGGAAAAGACCATGGTTTTGATAGGACGGAGATCAGGATCAAACTCTATACCATGGCGGGCATATACATTTCGCGCTCCCAGGCGCGGCGCGTTCTCGCAGGGTTGGATAAATTTAAAGTGATTGTATTTGATTTCGATGAAGTCTCAGTTGTGGGACAGGCGTTCGCTGATGAAATTTTCAGGGTTTTCCATCATAAGTATCCGGCTATCACTCTGGAGACGGAGAATATGAACGACAGCGTTGGTTTCATGGTCGAACGGGCTATTGTTGAAGCTAAATTAGAGAAAGACCGTTGATCTTGACACCGGTACTATAGTCCCGAACTCGTATAAAACCATTGACAAATCCTGCCTGCACAAAGCAAAATATGATTGTATCCGGGCCGCGAGTGGTTTTATGTGCTGTGTGCCTGATTGTTGAAAATTTTTTATTTGGCAGGTGGTGGTATGAGTATCAGTATTCGCAGGTTTACAGGCTATTTGAGGTTGCTGGTGTGCATTGCAGTGGCGGTTGTCGCCCTTTTCGGCACCGCGGACATGGCCGCGGCCGCCTCCGTATGGACCGGCCTGCCGCAGATCAAATCCTTCTCCGCCTCTCCCATGGTGCTGCAGGACGGCGCCTCCGCTGTCTACTCATTCGAGGTCAGTAATGCCACCAGCGTGCAACTGATCGAAGCGGGCGAGGTCATCCGGGAGATCAATAACCCTCCCTCCACGTCCTGCAAGGGAATCGTCAGGGGCAGGACAACTTACCAGATACGCAGGGGTGCCGGCAACAGCTTTGAGGCTGTCCTGCTGGCATCCAACCCGGGCGGCAGCCAGCAGAGGAAATTGACGCTTTCATTTGCCACCAGTCTGCCACTGACGACAGCCGCCCGTGTTACAACACCGTCAGACAACGCCTCGACTGGATCCAGGAAACCCGAGTGGCTGGGCCAGGCCTCCCTGGCGGCGCCCGGCGGCCTCTCCGGCCAGATCGTCGCCGCCTACCCGCCGCCCTTCGAGAAGTGTCCCAAGGGCTGCGATTATTGCCTGCAGCCGGATGACGCGGCCGCACGTGGATTTTCCAGCCAGTGTTCCAAAAACCCCTGCTACTACTCACCCGATAAACAGCAGTTCTGGTATTGCTATAGCAAGCCTGATACGGTCTGGTGCTGCCTGGATGGCAAGGTGGTTGAGATCACCAGGGAAATATGCAGCCAGAAGGGCGGTAAGTCCTACGCCACCGAAGCCGAAGCTCTAAAAGGCTGCCAGGCGCCTGCCGAGTGCTGGTGCTGCGCGAACGGCAAGGTCTTCCAGTCCACGCCGTCCCAGTGCACGCAATACGGCGGGAACTGCTTTACCAGCGAGAAAGAGGCTGTCTACGGCTGCCAGTCAAAGGTCTGGTGCTGCCTGGACGGCAATGTTGTTGAGACCACCAGGGAATCATGTGCCCAAAAGGGCGGAACGGCCTACACTACCGAGGCCGAAGCGCTCAAAGGCTGCCAGCCGCGCGGCTGGTGCTGTCAGGACGGGAAGGTAGGTCCAACCCTCCAAACAACCTGCCTGCAATCGGGCGGCCGATGGTTCCTGACAGAGAAAGAGGCCATCAACTCCTGTGCGGCGGAGATCTGGTGCTGCCGCGATGGCAAGGTTATGCAAACCAGCAGGGAGCTGTGTGCCCAGATGGGAGGATCGAGTTACAGCACCGAGTCCGAAGCCACCAGGTACTGCCAGGCCGCCCAGGCCTGCTGGTGCTGCGCCAACGGCAAGGTCTTCCAGTCCACAGCTTCCCAGTGCGCGCAGTACGGCGGCAGCTGCTATACATCCCAGACCGAGGCCACCAGGTACTGCCAGGCCGCCCAGGCCTGCTGGTGCTGTGCCAACGGCAAGGTCTTCCAGACCACAGCTTCCCAGTGCGCGCAGTACGGCGGCAGCTGCTATTCAACCCAGAGCGAGGCCACCAGGTACTGCCAGGCCGCCCAGGCCTGCTGGTGCTGCGCCAACGGCAAGGTCTTCCAGACCACAGCTTCCCAGTGCGCGCAGTACGGCGGCAGCTGCTATTCAACCCAGAGCGAGGCCACCAGGTACTGCCAGGCCGCCCAGGCCTGCTGGTGCTGT
>Ga0268281_1001373_pt1 | contig 14323 bp, 15 predicted proteins | sample saktaG_10_FD_190134 | JGI IMG/M metagenome (GOLD analysis project Ga0268281, IMG submission 190134) | Saline water microbial communities from Sakinaw Lake, British Columbia, Canada - sak_2011_5_24_50m | ecosystem: Environmental > Aquatic > Non-marine Saline and Alkaline > Saline ... | reverse complement strand
ATGGGCAGGTACTCGGCGAAGATGGAGTAGTCCACCGGCAGCGTGCCCCCCACGCCGAAGCCAGTGATGCCCCGCAGCAGGGCCAGCCACAGGTAGCTGGGCGACAGGGCCGAGAGGAAGCCGAACACGGAATCAATGAGCACCGTGGCCTGGAAGCCCGTCTTGCGGCCGATGTAGTCGGAGATCGTGCCCCAGAACCAGGCCCCGACCAGCATACCCAGGAAGATGGCCGTGCCGATGAAGCCAGCCTGGCCTTTGTTCAGCCCCCACTCGCTGATCACCGCGGGCAGGGCGAAGGAGATGAGCAGCACCTCCATAGCGTCTGCCGCCCAGCCCACGCCGCAGATAATCATCAGCTTGCGCTGAAACCGTCCGAAGCCGACCTGCTGGATCGCTTCGTCGAAGGTCCATTCTCGTGGTGTGATTTCGGCCATGATTGAACCCTCCTCCCTCCTCAGCAGTTGTTTTACAGACCCACCTTTCCTTGGATCGCCCGCACGAGATTCCACGCCAGCTCTAAATCCGCCTTTATTTCCTCGTGGTTGTACTCGGCGGGTGGCCCTGGAGGGTAGCGGTCTTCGATATAGTATCTCGTAGCCTTCTCGCAAAGCTCGATAAACGGCTCGTACAGATCAGCCTCGAAGTTGGCCACGAGGGTGAGCAAGGTATCCAACTCGTGGACCCACGGTGGTCTCTCCCCTTTGAGAACGAGATAGCCTTTCAGGTACTTTTCGATGGCCTGCTGGATATGGTAAGCGATAGCGTCCGTGTATCCCTGCTCGTTGTAGAGCAATTGCGCCGTTTCGATTTCGCGGTCTCCCCGTTCGAACCACTCCAGCGCTTGTTGCTTCAGCTTCTCATCGTTCGATTGAGGCTCACGAACTTCCATAGAGCACCTTCCCCTTCTCCAGCACCTCTTGGATGAAGAAGTCCTTGATGGCCAGCCTTTCCTCGAGCTCCCTGGGTGTATAGACGAGAGGTGATATAGATACCGTCCTATTGCGGTCCCTCACCAGCCGTTTGACTTCCATCCACCTTTCGATAGGTCGTTTTTTGGTCTCCTTGATGATCAGTAGATCAATGTCACTGTTCTCATCCGGTTGGCCATAAGCGTGGGAACCGAAAAGGATGACCTTTTGCGGCGAGTACCCTGCGACGATCTTTTGTAAGATGTCTTCTATGAGGTGCTGAATTTCATTTGTCTCGTTCATCTCGCCTATTCTCCGTATGCCAAGACAATGCCGACTCTCCTCGCAGCCATACCCGTGGGAGGCTTATCAGCTTCAGTATCTCTTCCCTGGTGTACTCGCTCAAGAGTGCTCCCTTTTCGGAAGCCACATCGCCCGCCAGTTGTCACCTATGATCACGTGTACAAGCGGAACCTTCGCTCGTCGCTGAGACGTGAGTCCTGCTCATGGATGCGGCCACAGATGCAGCAGCTCAGGTGTTCGGCGAAACTGTCGTAGATGTTGGGATCAATCCGACCTGGCCGCCAGTCGAAGGCAATTTTGATGCGTGCCATGGTAGCTCTCCCTGTTCTCATTTGTTGGTTGAGGCACTGGTGCAGGCCCGCGCCTGCCTCGGCACCTGGTTGCCCTCAGTGGTTTCGCAGAATCAGAGGCAGGTACAGACTCTCAAAACCAAAGTCCTGCCAATCGTAGGCAGCAATCACCCACACGTCGTCGGCGATCTGGGCGGGGATGCCGCCCACTCCGAGGTCCACCAGAGAGACATGGGTCACGGTATACGGCCCATCTACACGCGACCGGCGGATGTCCCAGCCATCGAAGCCGAGAGTGACGGTCTGCGTGCCGGTGGCGAGGACGGCGTACTCAAGGGCATGGGCAACGGTTTGCCCTGAAGCGACGAGATCCGCCGAGAGGGTATAGGTCCCTACCTGGGTTGCCATCACGCCGATGTCAAGTGCCAGGGTGTCATCGAAGCCGTCACCGTCCCTGTCCTCAGGCCGGTCAGCGTAGGTATCAGCAAGCTGCGCAGCGTAAGGGGCAATGGCCAGCAGTTCATCCATCTGCCGGGTAAAGGCCGTGCCGCTGTCATCACCCACAGCCGTGAAGGTGGCTTGCAGATAGCCCGGCGCATCGGGGATCGTCCAGGTAGCACCGTAGACACCGCTTCCGAGGTCGTTGAGAGGCAACGTCTCGGTCACGCCATCGGAGCGAATGAGGGCGGCCTTGACGGTAGCGCCGGTAATGCCGCCCCAAGGCCCTTGTAGCGTGCCAGTAAAGGTCGCTGTCTGGCCGACCTCATAGAGATTGGCGTCGGTGGAGATGGAGAAGGTGCGTGTCGTCTCCAGAGCGGCAAAGAGCAGGTAGTCGGTGCCAGTGATGCCTACATCGCCAGCGGTGATGGTCGCGGTGTAGAGCCCAGGCACTGTGGTCGTGAAGGCATAGGCGGCAAAGGGAGGCATTGCGTAATCCCCCAGACCAGTTGTGTAGGTGACTACATCCGGATGGGCATCAGCGTAGGCGGGGGTGATGACCTGCCCATCTGGCTGAGTGAGTGTGAAGGACGGTGTGCCGGTGAGCCAGGAGAGGTAGAACAGGGAATGATCGCTGGTGTCTACTTGCAAGGTGTGGTTCACGCTCTGACCGCTGCCGAGATGACCAACCACATCAACCGTGGTGGCGGATAGGGTCGGCTCCGTCTGCGTTACACTGAGAGCTAGAGTGGTTGCTTCGGTGCAGTCGCCCCAGGCGATGCAGCGGAAGGCCTGACTCTCAGGCCCGCCAGATGCTTCAAAGTAGGAGGGATGCCCAACACCACTCGAGTGGGTCTCGTTGGTCCAGTAGCGGCTGGCCGCCGGCCCCAGGACAACGTTCAGCTTTGTAGGGTAGAGCCAGCCTACGGCGCTGTAGCTGCCAACCACTCCATCGTTGCGGCCGTCGAAGGGCAGGAGAAGCCAGCCCAGGGGGAATGGTGTCTTGGTACCGCCGATAAAGCTGTAAGCGACGCCGTCGCGGTTGGGATTGAAGAGGTTAAACCAGAGCATGCCGTCGGTAGTGAACTGGCACAGGGCGGGTTGCCACTCGCAGATGAGTTCTTCGGCGACAGGTGCCTTGAAGTAGGCTACGAGCTTGAGGAGGAAAGCGCTGTTGATGCCAGCGCTAGGTGAGCCCAAGGTGTAGAGCGCGGCTACACTGTCTCGGCACTCATCTAGGTTGAGGCAAGCCCGGCTGACCAAGCCACCCATACTGTGGGCAACGAGGATGACCTTCTGGCCAGTTTGTTGCCGCACGCTGGCGACCTGGTTCTTCAGGCATTGGGCGTTCACTTCGATGGGCGGCGTGTATAGTGGCCCTGTATCCAGGCTGGCGATCCAGACGTCGTAGCCAGCGTCCACAAACCACTGGGCCATCTCGCCAAAGGTGTGGACCACGCCTGGAGCCAGGAGTTTGACCCCTTCGCTGCACTGGCGCGTATCACTGCCAGGTAACCCTTGCCAGCCATGCACCAGCACCACCGGCGGCTTGTCGGTCGGAGGGCAGATGACACCAGTGCTCTTCAAATCACTAATGCCGGCCAGCCAGGTCTGGAAAGCAGCGTCCGCTGGTTCGCACAGGTCGGTGTTTTGGAACCAGAAGCGATACAGATTGGTGAGGTTCGTCAGGGTCCCCGGCAGCGCCCCACTGAACTGGTTGCTATTCAGCCGGAGGTGTTCTAAATTGGTCAGGTTGCCCAGCTCTGGGGGTATGCTGCCGCTCAGTTGGTTGATGCGCAGGTCGAGCGACCACAAACTAGCCAGGTTGCCCAACTCTGGGGGTATGCTGCCGCTCAGTTGGTTGATGCGCAGGTCGAGCGATCGCAAACTAGCCAGGTTGCCCAACTCCGGTGGTATACTGTCGCTCAGTTGGTTGTCCCACAGGTAGAGGTATTGCAAATTGGCCAGGTTGCCCAACTCTGAGGGTATGCTACCACTCAGTTGGTTGATGCTCAGGTGCAGGTATTGCAAGTCAGTCAGGTTGCCCAACCAAGTGGGTATGTTGCCACTCAGTTGGTTACTGCTCAGGTCGAGCGTCCGCAAACTAGCCAAGTTGCCCAACTCTGTTGGTATGCTGCCGCTCAGTTGGTTGAGGTTTAGGTCGAGCCGCTGCAAATCGGCCAGGTTGCCCAACTGCGGAGGGATGCCGCCGCTCAGCTGGTTGTTGCTCAGGTGGAGCGACCACAAACTAGCCAGGTTGCCCAACTCCGGTGGTATGCTGCCACTCAGTTGGTTGCTGCTCAGGCCAAGCGTCTGCAAACTGGCCAGGCTGCCCGACTCTGGTGGTATGCTGCCGCTCAGTTGGTTGAGATCCAGGGAGAGATACTGCAAATTAGTCAAGTTGCCTAACTGCGGGGGTATGCTGCCACTCAGTTGGTTGTTTTGTAGGTAGAGATCTTGCAAACTGGTCAGGTTGCCCAACTCCGAGGGTATGTTGCCGCTCAGTTGGTTATTATCCAGGTCGAGATGATCCAAATTAACCAAGTTTCCTAACTCTACAGGTATGCTACCACTCAGTTGGTTGATGTGTAGGTAGAAGTCTTCCAAATTGGTCAGGTTACCCAACTCCGGGGGTATGCTGCCACTCAGTTGGTTATTTTGTAGGTAGAGATCTTGCAAATTGGTCAGGTTGCCCAACTGCGCGGGTATGCTGCCAGTCACTTGGTTGGAGCCCAGGGAAAGTTTCGTGACATGGCCTGCGCCGCATGTCACGCCGTACCAGTCGCACGGCGTGTTGGTGTCCAACCAGCCGCTGTTGTTGCTCCAGTTAGTGCCGTCCGTACTGTTGTAGAGTGCCACCAGGGCTTCACATTCCGCCTGGGGTATCTCCGTTACGTCATCGCAGGAGAAAGTATCCAGCTTTACCTCCAGTCGGGGGGCAGCGATGCTGTCCAGAGGCAGGGTGGCCAGGATGAGGAAAGTGGTTAGGGCCAGAGCAGCAATTGTGAGTGTTGCGTTAATGCGTCTTTGCTTCATGATACTTTCCTCCTTCTTGCGGCGGTAGATGAGAGCCTCTATCCTCTCACCCTATCAATCCTCGTCCTCTCATTCCCGTAAACCACCTCCAACTCCCCTCGCCGCACCACCTCATCGAACCTGGCCAAGCCGGCGGGGTTGAACCGCTGATGCCACTGAGAGCACTGAACACGCTGAGGGGAGCACCACTTTCAGTGGCCTCAGTGCTTTCCTTTTGATGGCGGCCTGTCACCCCGCATAGCCCACAGGAAAGGAAGTGCCTCTGCGATCCTGACACCTCGATACTCGCCTTCTAATACGTCAAAGTGTGCATCGTAGGTCACCAGATAGTCAGCCCGACCAACAACGGCACAGGCCAGGATGAAATCGTCGTCAGGATCGGCGATGATGACGGATTCCACGTCCGAGGGCTTGACTTCCACATAGGTAGCCAGATCACGCAGTTCGACTAGCAGGCTATCTTTGTACTCATCACCAATTCCTCTGGCTGAGAACTTCTCATCAATTTCAACCAGCAGGTCATCAGAGTAAAGTAACTCAAACTCCTTTTGCCGCCAACGTCTCAGTAGTTCCATCGTGGGGCTCTGGGGGTTCTTGCTGAGATGAGCGGCCACGAAGATGTTCGTATCGAAGACTGCTCGCAGACGCTGTCGTTCAGTCTCCAACGGCGGCCTCCCGCTCGTCGTCTATAGCGATGCCCTTGCGGATGGCCTCAGCTCGTGCCCGCTCTATGGCCTGCAAGAAGACTTTCGTACGCTCCTCGGATGACAGGTGACGCCACGCCTGAGACATCTCTTCCACCCGAGCCATGGTGTCCAGCGTCTGCCGCGAGACCGGCCTGTTTGGGCGGAAAAGCCGCTGACTTCCGTCGGGCATGGTAAAAGTCACGGGAGGGATGATGAGCAGCAAATACTCAAGGATAGCGTGTATCTCGTCTACCTTCGTTTCCAGATGTTCGATCTTGTATCGCACAAAGTCAATACCTGTCAGAATGTCTTGTTCTGCATGCATTGTCTTTCACTCCTTTCACCTGATAGAATCTCACCTTCTCGTTCCCATAAACCAAATCCAAGTACCCCTTCTCCCGCATCCGCTCGAACCTGGCCAGGCTGGCGAGTTTGAACTGCTGATGCCGCTGAGAAAACACTGAAGACGCTGAGGGGAGCACCACTTTCAGTGGCCTCAGTGCTGTTCAGCGCGGCCAGTGATTCCAATGGTTGCCGCTCCAGGCGGGGCGTAGCGGCGCATAGCCTGTTCTGCTCACCCCGCACAGCTAGGGGCTTGTCGGAGAAGACTTCGGAAGTCTCCATAGTAGCTCAAGCCTGCAGGGATTTCAGTCGATTTCAGGTAGTTGATGCACTAAGAGTTCTCAGATCAAGACTTCCGAAGTCTGGGAGCACGCCCTCTCCGACAGGCTGCTAGGGCTGCCAATTGTTAATGTGCTGGCCAATCTCAGCACCCGCTCTTTGCCCACGGTTAGAAACGTCTGTGCGGCAACCTACTGCCGTGCCTGCCGGGTAGACGGGGCACCCTTACCTCGCCTATAGACGCCCCCGACTTATTGAGAAGATACCAATATCCAATCTCTAATCTCCATCGTAATGTCACCGATTGAAGTAATGGTAGACGGCCTCTGAGATGCGGGCCATGAGCGGGGAGCTAACCTCCCACTCCAGCCAGTCTGTGTGGTATAAGTAGATGCACAGCACGTAGTCACCACCCGGCGTGAAGACGATGCCGGCGTCGCCGTGGGAGTCCCCCACCCAGCCGTGTTTGTGGGCCACTGGTGTCCCCTCCGGCACCCCAGCCTCAATGAGCGCGCCGATGTGGTTCTGCGACATCACGTCGAGCATGGCCTGGCACTCGTCGGGGGTCAGCTCGTCAGGATAGGCGGCGATGAGCGTACCGCCTTCGTCGGCGCACTGGTAGATCATCTCCAGCAGGCGGCCCATGTCCTGCGGCGTGGTCTGCATGAAGGGGTCGGGATTGGTGCTCACGTCGGTGCGCTGATTGGCGGGGGTGCTGATGTGCTGCGGCAGAACGTCCTCGTCGTAGGGGGTGGCCATGAAAGTGTTGACCAGCCCGATGAGCTTCATCGTCTCGTTAAGCCTCCGCACGCCCTCGTAAGCATCGCCGCCGCCGATGGTGTCGCGCAGCAGAAGGTTGGCGGTGTAGTTCCCGCTGAGGGTCATGGTCTCGGTCAGGATCTTAGTGGTGTCAGCGTCCGGTGGGCCGCTCAGGTGCTTATATGCCTCCATCATGATGGCGATTTTGAGAATGCTCATGCCGGCGTAGGCCACGTCTGCGTCGTCGCTGAACTCCTCGCCGGTAACCAGGTTCTTGACGTAGATGCTGTAGAAACCTGGAAAGTCCGCCAGGATACCCTCAATCATCTGCCCCATCATCCACAGGCCAGGCTCGCGCGGGGACGGGCCCAGGTTCACCACCAGATCCACCTGGCGGTCGGTGGCCGAGTTCAGCGCGGCGACGACCAGCGGTAGAGAGACCTCGATGTCGAGCCGCTGGTCGGGCCGGCCCGGCACGAAGGCCAGGGTGGCGGCGTTGGCGTTAGGCTCTTGCCGCGGACGGTCGTACTCGTCGGCGATACTGGTCAGGAAGTCCTTCAACTGTTGCTCGTCGTAGCTGGCCGGGAGGGGGATGTCCGCGGGCGGCGCCTCGTCGTTCAGGAGGTAATCGGCGAAGCCCGCCCAAAAGCTGGTCTCCGCCCTTGAGCTATTGACTTCCTCTAACATCTCGTCGGCCTTGAATTGAAAGCCGACATCCTGCGGGTGGAGGAGAAGGCTCTCGTTCAGGTAGTTCAGCTTCACCGGTTGCGAGATAGCTTCTGCCAGGAGTTCCATCGCTTCGACCTCCCATTTGCCCCCCATGGGAATGCCAGCCAGTGAAACTCCTGGTGGAATCTGATTTCGATAGGCTCGGTAGTCGTTCAGTTTATAGAAGAAAACGAACACGACAACTATCAAGATCACGAGAATCGCAAATCTCGACGTTCTCAAAATGTCCTCCTGTTCACCTCGGTCAGGTAACTTCGGCGAACGAAAGCCCCAGGCTGAAGCTGTGGGGCTAAAAGAGCAAAGCCCTTCGGACTGACTCGTAGCCCCATAGGGGCGTTGTTCTCTCAGCGCGGAGGGTCAGCCCTGCGCTTCGTCTGGCGGCCAATCCGGTGGCTGGCTCAGAAGCTCTTCGGCCTCCTGGGCCAGGGCGTCTGGGACCATCACCCGCACTTCACCCAGGCCATCCACGGTGATGCCCAGCACCACGCCTGCGCTCTCGTAGTCCAGCAGGGCGGGGATGCCGGCGCTTTGCAGCTTGGTTTTGATGACGTGGGCCTCCAGTTGCCCGAAGGCGATGTAAACCGTGGTTAGTCCAGGCCTATTCGCTCTCTTATGACCTGCCATCGTGTCCCTCCTCTCGACCTGTAGTGAAAGTATGCCACAATCTTCAGAATAAGTCAATTAGAACACGGATGGGCAGGATTTGCGGATTTCTCCTCAGTCTGGGTCTTTTTACTCGTTAATCCTGCTGATCCGCTGTTCTTTATTTGTCAAGGCGGGGGAAAACTGGTATAATTAGTCTCAATATCATAGAATCCAGGAGGACTTTTTTGATGTTCGTGAGAGAGACCCAGACGGCGACGTATTGGCAGGAATTCGTCGTTGACGACAGGGATCTCGATTACCTGTATGAATTGTTCTTGGAGGACGACAATAGGCCTCGTACCAGTGACGATCTTACTTTGGCCCTAATTAGAAGCCGCTGTGAAAAAGAGGAAGCTCTCATCAAAGGGGAGCTGGCCAGGGGGACTCTTTTTCAACCAGGGGAGGGCTACGAAGTGGGAGAGCAAATTGTCTTTCCTGTTCTTGGCTATGCCCTGGGTTCCGTGGTTGGTGCACGACCGGGCTACAACCCGAAATACGGCGAATTCGACGTCATCCAGGTGCGCTTCGAGGGCGAGGAGGAGACGAGGGAGTTTGCCTCGAAGCTCGACTACCCTCACAAACTGAATCGTGAGGAAGGGGAGTTGCTGGAAGCCGAGGGGATAGCGTCGCCAGTCGAACTCTACGACCAACATGGCTCGGATGTCCAGCGGAAACTGTTAGAGCATTTACGACTCAGTGGTGATTTCGCGAGCTTCCGTGGTGAATGGTTTCTGAAAGGCTTGTTGGCTGAGATCCATGAGGGACACCTGAACATCGCCGAGGCCATGCTTGATGTGAAGGGTATGCCGCTCCCCACTCAAGAATTGCTCCGGGAGCTGGACCTGCTGACGAAGATCGCTCCGGCGGCCCAGATTTTCTCCCTCAACTGCGCCCTGGGCCAGGATGAGCGCTTTGATGACGTAGGCAACGATGATCAGAGCCTCTGGTTCCTGCGACGTTTGGAGCCCTCTGAGATCGTTCATCTGCCACCACGGTTGCGTTACACTCCGATTCTATACGATAGGGCGAGCCTCAGTGAGGAACTGCTTCGCTGGGAGATGGAGCTCGACGACGAGATCATGGAGTCAGCCGCCCGTGGTACAGAGGAGGAAATCTCTAGCGTAACCATCATCCTTAACTATCCCCACCGCCGGGTAGGGACTATCCCCTTGACGAGCAAGACAGAGGGCTTTTTCCCGAGGGGGAATACCGAGCGTATGATGGTCACTCTCGTAGATGGGCGGACGGGCAAACAGATGCTAGGATGGGTTGTTCGCCAACACAAGTACGTCTATGGCCTCAAAGAGTGGTATAATGAGAATGATATACCCGTGGGGGCCTACATTAAGCTGGAGAAAACCGACGATCCTCTGGCCATTGTTGTGGATTTCCCCCGCCGACCTAACAAACGCGAATGGATCCGAGTGGCTACGGTTGCGGGGGGAAAACTGGCGTTCGCCATGCAGATGAGGGCCATCGGCTGCGAGTACGACGAACTGATGGTCCTGGGCGAGAATAATCCGGCCCAGATTGATTCCCTGTGGATGCGGTCTGAGGAGGACGGCAAGCCCATCTCCGAACTGATGAGCGAGATATTTCCTGAGTTGGCCAAGCTCAACCCCCAGGGCACTGTTCATGCCAAGACTCTCTACAGCGCTATCAACATGGAGAAGCGCTGCCCGCCGGGGCCGATCCTCGCTCAACTAGCCAGCAAGGCTTGCTTCATGGCGGTGGGCGATGGCTATTGGGTCTACGATCGGGAAGCTCTTTAGCTCAAGGCTCAGCAGGTCCAAGATTGACTCTACTGAAAAAAGCTCCCGCTGAGGCCTATAGGACAGGTCTAAAGCTATGGTCAGGTGGATCAAACCGGATCTAGAAACCAAGTTTCACATTGATTTCGATTGGTGGGAAAAAGAAGGACGCGACCTGCGCGTCTATCTGCAGAGCCATCTGTGCCCTGAGTGCAAGGTGATATACGCCAACCACCGTGGAACTGCGGAGGTTGATTGGATTGACTCCAACACGGCCGAGGTGATGCGGGTAGATGCCCTTTGGCAGTCCTTGCGCACTCACTGCAGCCAAAGGCCAGATTTTATCACCGAGAACACCCCCTTGACGGACGCTGTCTTTCGCGCCTTCCTGGCGAATGGCAACGAGCCGCTGTCCGTGGTGGAGCTCCACGAGATCCTGGGCAGACACACTGTGGAGACTATCCTGCGTACTCTGGGCAGCCGGAAGATTTACAAGGGCATCAGGCCCGTGCTGAAGTGAGGTCGGGCGTGGACCGCGCGTTGCTGAGGCGAATTCGGGAGTTGGCCGAAGCCGGGGACGGCATCGAAGTCATTGCCCTGGTCCGAGTTAGAGCTTTGGCCAGGGAGTTCGGCGTTTCGCCCAGGGAGGTGGAGCTAACGGCTCTGGAGGCCCACGTCCTGCCCCGTCGCTATCTGCGCAGCCTGGGCACAGTGGGGTGGGACGGGCAGATCAAGCTGCTACGCTCCACGGTAGCGGTGGTGGGCCTGGGTGGATTGGGAGGCAACGTGGTCGAGGGGCTGGCCCGCATGGGGGTGGGCCGGCTTGTCGTCGTTGATGGCGACGTGTTCTTGGACCACAACCTTAACCGCCAGGCTCTGAGTACTGAGGCTGGTATGGGCCTGTTGAAGGCTGAAGCGGCTCGCACTCGAGTCGGCGAGATCAATGCCGCGGTGGAGGTCATCGTCCATCCTGAGTACGCCACCGACGAGAACGCACCCCGGTTGCTGGCTGGAGTTGAGGTGGTCGTTGATGCCCTCGATCGTTTGCCCACCCGCCTCATGTTGCAGGAGGCGGCTCAGGAGATGGGTATCCCCATGGTGCATGGAGCCATCGCCGGCTACGTGGGGCAGGTGATGACGATTTTCCCTGGGGATGAGGGGTTGCGGGCCCTTTTCGGTGAAGGCAGCGTACCCCAGCAAGGCATCGAGGTGCAGTTGGGTTGTCCCGCTGCCACGCCCATGATGGTAGCTGCCTGGCAAGTGCAGGAGGTGCTGAAGATCCTTTTGGGTCAAGGCCAACTCTTGCGACACAAGATGCTTTTCATGGATGCCGAGGCGGGCACAGTCGAATTTCTGGAGATTGGGAGCTAGGGGTTGAGGTTCTTCATCGCTGGCATCATGCAGGGTTCCCGCGCCGAGGCGGACATTCATGACCAGGGCTATCGTGCATCCATCAGGGCAGCCGTCAAGGCTCACTTCACCCAGGCCGAGATCATTGATCCCATGGAACTGCACCCGGACGGTGGCGTGAAGTATGGGCCTGAGAAGGCCAGGCGGACTCTGCTGGAAATGGCCGCGGAAGCTGGGCAAGCCGACGTGCTCATCGCCTATGTCCCTGAGGCCAGCATGGGCACGGCGGTCGAGATGTGGGAGGCCCACCGAGCCGGCAAGCCGATCCTCACCATTTCGCCCCTGGCCGAGAACTGGGTGGTCAGGTTTCTTTCGACGCGAGTTTTCCCGTCCATAGGAGCCTTTGAATCTTTCGTAGCCGAGGGGGAGTTGGAAGAATTGTTGGAGGACTGGTGAGTTTGACAAGCTCGTCAGATTGAGTAGATGAAGATGCGCCCCTGTAGCTCAGTGGATGAGAGCAACTGCCTTCTAAGCAGTGGGTCGGGGGTTCGAATCCCTCCAGGGGTGCCTGGCGCAACCCGATGAAACAGAAGTCGAGTTTTGCAATAGAATAAGGTTGCCGTAGGACCCTCTATCCGGCACATGCTGGCATGGAGAGACACATACGTAAGGAGACAACAGCACAAATGAAGAAAGCTACATTACTCCTAGTTCTCATCTTGCTACTGACTGCTTGTCAAGCTACGCCGACGCCAGAAATCGTCGAGGTCACGGTGCCTGTTGAAGTAACGGTGCTTGTGACACAGCCGCCCCTGCCTACGTACACACCCTATCCCACCTACACACCCTATCCAACTTATACCTTGCCTCCGCCATCAATTCCCACTGATACATCGGTGCCGCTTTCCACTAATACGCCGGCCTCTCCAACCAACACGCAGGAGCCAGGGAGCACTCCCACCCCTACTCCCAGTGTCACGCAGACACCCGCGGTTACTTCCACGCTCACGCCCGGACCCGTTGTGCTGCCCAACTGCCCCAATCCCCTGGCCAGGCTCACTTATCCTACGGTGAACGCTGTTCTGAAAGGGGCTGTGGAGATCAGGGGCTCAGCGGAAATTGACTTCTTTGACTACTACAAGTTCGAGTTTCGCCACGAGGAGGCAGCCGAGTGGGCGTTCGTGCAGAGATTCGAGCACACGGTGATTGATGGCGTCCTGGGTGTTTGGGACACCTCGCCTCTTCCCGCCGGTGCTTATACCTTCCGCCTGGTAGTGGTGGACAAATCAGGCAACTACCCGGAGCCCTGTGAAGTGGAAGTGACTGTCGAGCACTGAGCAGCCTCTTGGCGCGGCGCCGAATCCCATGCGGGCGGCTTCCCTGCGGAGGCCGCCCGATTTCGTTATGGTCGAAGTCTCCGCCATCGAGTGGGATACGCCGCCAGGCAGGATTCGAGGTAGAACACACCTGGGGCGGCGCCACAGGAAGTTGGGAGCGGCGTAAGATTGACCTGGATGAGATGGAGATCATGGTCGTCGCCAGGAAGGCGACCGAAAGGAGTGATAAGACATGAGACGCTTCAGTTGGCAGGCCCTTTTAGGTTTGTCCCTGGTCATCCTATCCGCAATGCTTTATCTTCTTCATTATGCTCTCTTCAGGGATCCTCATCATATCTTCCTTTACCTGGTAGGGGATATCGCCTTTGTCCCCATCGAAGTGTTGCTGGTTACCCTGATCATACACCGTTTGCTGAACGGGAGAGAAAAGCGCGCCATGCTGGAAAAGCTCAACATGATCATAGGAGTCTTTTTCAGCGAGGTGGGAACCAGGCTGCTGGCTTTCCTTTCCGACTTTGACCCTGAACTGGATAACATCCGAAAGGAACTCATTGTAACCGCCGATTGGTCTGAGCAAGAATTCTCTCGTGTCAGCAAACGCCTCAGGAGCTACGACTATGTAGTTGATATCCAGGACGGGAGCAACCTGGAGGCTTTACACGATTTCCTGGTGGCCAGGCGGGATTTCTTGCTGCGACTACTGGAAAACCCCAATTTGCTGGAACATGAATCCTTCACGGAACTTCTCCGGACGGTTTTTCATTTGACCGAGGAATTAGGGGCCAGGGAAGATGTATGCCACCTGCCAAGCACCGATTGTGACCATCTCTCTAATGACATCAACAGAGTATACGGCTTGCTGGTTCATCAGTGGTTAGATTACATGAAATACTTGAAACAGCACTATCCCTACCTGTTTTCTTTTACCATGAGAACGAATCCTTTTGACCGGGAAGCATCGCCGATAGTAGGGTGAGCGATTTCATCATCCTGCACACCAACGACATCCACGGCCGCGTCGAGGGGATGTCGCGGATTGCCACCCTCGCTGAGCAGATCAGGGACGAAAACCGGGGTGTGCCCGTGCTCTATTTCGACTTTCCGCAGCCGGGGACGGCTGCGGAAGCTTTTTTCAGTAAACTCATGTTTGAACCGGCCTGAAGCTCCGTTCCATCACATGCCGCATTATCTCATCCACGCTCAACTGCTCGATGCCTAACTTGTCCAGCGTGCGCCCACGACGCCAGTAGTCGGTCTGGTGGATGATGCACGCCAGGCGAATGATGCTGTCCATCCCCCGCACCTGGACGCCGTACCGCTGCCCCAGCGCGGCAATGGGCACCAGGCTCATGGGCACGTCTTCGGTGATGTAGCGGTAGTTCAGCGTGGACGGGGCTTTGATGCCACGATAGCCGGGCTGGTTGTGGATCGCTTCGTATAGATTCGCACCGCTGGCGTCGTAGGCCATCC
>Ga0268281_1001368_pt1 | contig 14362 bp, 12 predicted proteins | sample saktaG_10_FD_190134 | JGI IMG/M metagenome (GOLD analysis project Ga0268281, IMG submission 190134) | Saline water microbial communities from Sakinaw Lake, British Columbia, Canada - sak_2011_5_24_50m | ecosystem: Environmental > Aquatic > Non-marine Saline and Alkaline > Saline ... | reverse complement strand
CAGGGCTGATCACTTGGGTTGTTATGGATATGATAGGAACACTAGCCCTAACATTGATTCCCTAGCTTCAGACAGCACCATGTTCCTCAACACATATGCTTCTTCGCCATGGACTCTCCCTTCTCATATCTCACTTTTGACCTCACTGCACGGAGTTCATCATCAAGTCTATTATGACAGAGAGAAAATGGATCCTTCCATTCTCACCCTGGCTGATACCTTACGACAGAATTATTTTCTTTGTTCTTCTTTCACTGGAGGAGGATTTGTCAGCTCTGTTTATGGATTCTCCAAAGGTTTTGACACATATCGTGATGGAGTAGGTGGAGTTTTTCAGCAGAATTCAGCTGAACTTTTATTTCGTGCTGTATCAGAATGGCTTGATAAAGAGAAAAACAAGAATTTTTTCCTTTTTCTCCATACTTATCAGACTCATAATCCTTATGCCTGTCCTTACCCATATAAAACGATGTTTCTTAAGGAAGGAGCTAAATGGAGACACATAGATTTAGTCAATTATCTTGGTGGGAAGCCGGGTGTTTTTAAGAAAGTTACTGAGGGAGAACGCCAGAATATTATTGGCCTATATGATGGAGAAATCCGCTACACGGATGAAAAACTTATAGGGCCTCTTATAGGGAAGCTTAAAGAGATGGAGCTTTTCGATCAGACGATGATCATCTTCACTAGTGACCACGGCGAGGAGTTTTATGATCATATGGGATGGGGACATGGACATAGTCTTTATGATGAATCTCTGAAAGTTCCTCTTGTCATTAAATTCCCAGGATCGAAATTTAAAGGAAAAGAGATCGGAGACATTGTCTCTCTTGTAGATGTCATGCCGACCATCTTGGAAGAGATGGGGATAGATTTTTCTGATTTAAGCATCGACGGCAGAAGCTTATCTCCTCTGATAAAAGGAAAAGAAAGAGGAGATAGAACATTTTTAGCAGACATAGGAAGTGATGTTTTGAATTCCCGTATTCCACAGAAAATCTCCATGAATATTGGAAAAAATAAACTCATTCTTAATAAAAGATTCAGCTCGAAAGATCTGGATTTTTTTCTCTATCCTCCTCCTGTTTTAATACCTGTTGAACTTTATGATTTAAAACAAGATTTGCTTGAAATTAAGAACACAGCTGATGAAAAAGCCGTGCTTGTTAACCAGATAATCCGGCAAATTAATGAAATCTATACCAAGGCAAAGAAGAGAAAAACATCCAGGCCGGAACCGGAAATAGATGAAAAATTGAAAGAGCAGTTGAAAGCCTTAGGCTATATTCATTAAAAAAAATCCGCTCGGTATACCGCTGGAAGAAGGCATGGTCTTTGCAATCGAGCCTGGACTTTATTATCCAAAAAAGGACTCGACATCCGCATTGAAGATACAGTCCTCATCACAAAAGACGAATTTGAGGTCTTAAGTAAAGATGTTCCCAAGGAGATAGATGAGATAGAAAAACTAATGGCAGGAAGAAAATAAGCTATTTTGTTTTTTGGATTTTTTGCATAAATTTTTCCAGGTCAATAATAAACCTTTTGTGAGAACCCTGGCCGATTATTCCCTGGTTGTCCCGGGCTGCAACTGAAAATTCAAGAGCTCGTCCTTCCTGTTTGATAAGTATGGCTTCAGCTGTGACCTTTTCTCCCACAGGTGTAGCACGCAGGTGTTCTATATCGACCTTTGTCCCTACGGTAGTCCATCCTTCCGCTAAATGGGTTTGAACTGCATCAAGAGCTGCGTTTTCCATTAATGCGATCATCATCGGAGTTGACAGGACATCGACTACGCCGGAACCGATAAATTTGGCAGTATAGGCTTCTTCGACAATAATAGACCTTGTAGCAGAAGTGTTCAAAAGTATTTTAAATTTCATATTCTTGTCTCCTTCCATTATGAATAATCCAAGTTAATTAATATCAAATAGTAAAATCGATGTCGAAGGATACTTATCTTTCCCTCACGAATTAGGGGAAAAGGAATATTTTCAAGCATAAAGTAATCCAGGTCACGGTATCCATAGGCCCTGCGTTTGAAAACCTTGATGTGGTTATTAATTCCCTCGACCTTGGCAGTGGAGACCCGTATACTGGGACACATCCCGGACAGTCATTACAGAGCAAAGATCCATCACATAATTTTCCATAGAGTGAGTATAATGTTTTTTCCTCTCTGCAATCGCCAGGTTCTCAAATCGTGTCTGCCGGCAGTTACGGCAGTAAAATCTCCTCATCTTGATAACAGCATATACCGGCTTGCAACCGATGGGTAAAGTCCGCAGCCTCCTCCAGCAATAACCTCTTTGGATTACCTTATAGGATTTACAATAAAAACAGCGCTTCTTGGCCCGAACCATATACAGGTATATGGCTCCTCCTTTAATTCGCATCCGTAAATGATGATAGCCATAAAGGCCTAAGGCATGATAAAATAACAATTAGGATATCGGTTTTTCCTCCTTTTTTTAAATAAAATCTTATTGAGGAATTTAAGCGATGTCCCCTCTCTCGTCAACCTAAAGTAGGATTACCGTGATGAATCTAATTAGACGTTTTGGCAGCCCAAAATTTTCAATTAAGACCATATTTTCGGGAAAATAAGAAGTGATCTCATTTGTTTAGAGTCAGTTGCACAGGTCTGACCCTATTTAGACCCTATTTAGCAGCTTATTTTATTCTGTGAGAAAGAGGGTATTTCTGTTGTGTTTGGTTCTGAGAAAAAAGTATCTGTAAGCGAATTTTGTTTATTAATAGATAGTAACTGAAATAAATCCTCTGTATAAGAGTTCTGATAAATAACCAAATATTAACCAAAATGGTATATAAGTCAATTTTACGAGTCCCATTATTGTCCATTTTGTCTTGTATTCCCAGGGACATTTCTTGATAGTAAGCTTCAGTATATATCCATATATAAATTCTCCTGCAATAATGACAAAAAGATAAATAAAGCCTCTAAATATAAAAGGAATGAATTTAATAGAATTATATAATGGTTCGATTATTAAGCCCAAACCTCCATAAAGTGGAAACATCCATAGGTAAGACCTGCCACGAAAAGAGATGTCTTTATATCTGATATAATCATGTATAGAAGTAAAAAATACTTCAATGCCAACCCCAAAAAAGCTGTATATGAAAAATAAAATTAGATATTTCATAACCAAATTAATAGTACTTTATAATTATTTTAGTATATTACAGGTATATGCTCAATACAGATTTTAAAGAGATTTTTAATCTGGGACGGTTCTATTTTGGGAATAGGGTCAGTTGCACAGGTCTAACCTAGGGACGGGGAGAGTTACGCAGAAGCTGAAAAAAGCAGACGAAGAATGGAGTTAAAAATCTGAAGGGAGCGCAGCCATACTCTCAGATTCATTCTGTTCCGATTTGCTTATTTTCTACTAAGTATTGGTTCTAGGGTTTGATGACAAGCGGTTATGTGGTTATAATCGTCTTGGTTAATAAATATGAAAATAAAAGAGAGGAGATAGACTATGCCCCGTATAAAACTTAAACCTTTAGATTCATATCCATTCAGCACCGAGATCGTCGTCCGAATCACTGACTTAAACTACGGAGGCCACCTGGGAAATGACAAGCTCTTAGCTCTTGTTCATGAGGCCCGCGCAGCTTTTCTGGAAGATTTTGATTTTACTGAGATAGACTGTGGTGGTGTCTCTCTTATCATGGCTGACGCAGCCCTTATGTTTCAAGGCGAGGCATATGCAGGGGATACTTTAAAGATCGAGGTAGCAGCTGGAGAACCGACTCGCAGCGGATTCCGCCTGTTTTACCGGATAAACCGCCCTGCCGACAGCCAGAATATCGCTCTATCTGAGACCGGCATGGTCTGTTATGATTATAAGGCCGGAAAGATCAAGCCTCTGCCAGAGGCGATAAAAACAATCTTTTAATGGCGTATGGCCACTCAAAAATCCATGTGATCATCACTTTTGTTCTGTTCGTCAACGGTGCGGGCTGCTGAACGCAGGTTATAGTGAATATGAATAGTATGAATAGTATGAATAGGGTCAGTATGAATAGGGTCAGACCTATGCAACTCATTGATATATTTTAAATTAATTCTTATTTCCCTCCTTTCTTATGCCTTAATTGGCTAATTTTAGGGTCGAAATCGTCTCGGTTAGCATATGTTTCTTCCTTTTTCTTTCCGAAATATTCTGGAGTTCATGGTAACCACTGCATTCCCATTTTGATGGATGCTTGACAATCCCTGCCTAGACCATTTTCCTTCTCTCTTAATTGGACGTTTTGGGGGCCAAAATTCTCAATTAAGGCCATATTTCCGGGAAAATAAGGAGTGATCTCATTTGTTTAGAGTCAGTTGCACAGGTCTGACCCTATTTACAAATTTAATCTCATTTGTTTAGAGTCAGTTGCACAGGTCTGACCCTATTTATTAGATCTGATTGATTCTTTGAATGTTTTCCCAGGAAGTGATATTGGAAGAACCATTGACCTTCCGTTTGGTGAAATCAGAACAGCGGCAGGGAATGATTCTATCTCCCACAAATGTAAATACTCCAGTGCAGGATGGTCTGTGTTCCTGTCTGTATTGATTATTTCAACTTTTACGTTACAATCCATAAAAGTCGCGTAAGATATCTGCCCGAAATCTGAAGCAAATTCTGCAGGAGTATCATCCTGGATAAAACAGTAGAACCTGTATGGAATTGGAATAAGATTAACAAAACCTACATCACGTACATTGTATATACAACCGAATAATTCAAACGTTCCTAGACAACACAGCAGGACAATCCCCAGAACTAGTTTGATTCTCGTTTTTCTCCTCACTCCCATGGATAGCACACAATAAATCACACGAAGAAATCCGATTAAGAAAAGGTACCAGGTACCGTTTTGGTACCTGGTACCTTTTTTATCTCCCGGGGCCCTTAAGTACTCGCGCAGGAAGAGTAATAATAGCTTTAAATAATCCGAAGACTGCATTCACTGTAATACCAAGAAGCCGGAAAGGGATTAAAAGGAGCCATACGATAGGATATAAAATCAGAGCCAGGAGAGCCAAAGGCCAGCAAAGCACTAATAGAATTAGCCACAATAAAAATTTTAACACCATTTTAATTTAAAGTTTAACAGCTTGAAGTTTTTCTAGTACGAATCAAAAAATTATTTTACAAGTCTTAAAGTCAACGGGTAACGGTACTTTTCGCCGCTGTTTGCTTTGATAGAAGCGATAATTACAAACACTACATCCAGTATTCCCAATGCGATTAAAAGAAAAATTCCAACCACTATAAGAATGAGAATGGCAGAAACAAGACAGTAGATAGATATTGATATCTGGAAATTAAGGGATTCTTTTCCCTGATTATCAACAAATGGAGACTCATCTTTTTTAATCAACCATAAAATCAAAGGGCCGAGGATATTTCCGAAAGGAATTATTAATCCAGCCAGTGCTATTAAGTGAGCACCCATTCCCCATGATTTTTCCTGTGCCTCAGTCATTTTGGCCATTTACACCTCTCTTTTTGGAATGCGGAAATGGGACTATCCTTTTCCATTAATTTTACTCTCTTTCAATATAATCTCCCAATTCCTTTAAAAATTTATATCACATGAGAAATTTGATGTCAAAACAAAAGGACTCATTTCTTTTTCTCTTCGCTGAAAAGACCGGAAGCTAATTCCTTACACATTAAATCCGGACTTTTCAATTTATGGATTCCTTCGAACAAATCTTTAAGCTCGATTATTTCTTCAAGGAGTATAAGACTCACTATCTGCTTATTTTCTGCAGCAGTATTGAATTCAATGATTTTCCCTTTCAGAAGTAGAGTTATAGAGATGTTTTCTTTTTTAATCTGATAGATATTATCTTCAAAATTCAACTTACAAGCAAAAAATTCTTCATTTCTAAAAGCCTGGAGTATTCGGGAGCAAATAAACTCAGTTATACGCACAGAAGGAAATTCAAGCTCAATATGACAACCTCCATCTTCTTCTTTAACCGATATCTTATTTCGTAAGCCGTTCCCACCTTTAAAGCTTTTTATAAGCACAGGGGGAGCAATAACACTGGCAACCAGAAGGGTCATTATGGCTACTCCAAACATATCCTGCCCGATGGCTCCAGCAGCAAGTCCTATGCTTGCCACGATCAGCGTCACTTCACCCCTGGGAAGCATCCCTGCTCCAACTCTGAAAGCTCCCCTAAGATTAAAACCCATGATAAAGGCAGGGAGACCGCAGCCCAACAATTTCCCTATTATTGCAAGAGCTGTGAAAGTCAGTCCAAAAAGAATAATTCCTTTCATAGCAGAAAAGTTTACCATCATTCCCATAACACAGAAAAATATGGGAACGAGAAACTGGTAAACCCCCTGCAGCCTTTCCTGGAGTTCATTAGATATATCCGTCTGCGAAAGGGAAAGGCCCATAATATAAGCTCCTATGATCATTGCAAGCCCCGCCATTTCGGCAAGACCGGCAAGAAAGAGTGCAAGGCCAAGCGCCACACATGCAATGGCATCATTCGACCTTAACCATTTCAATCCTTTTGAGAGCCGTTTTGCAAATATTATGCCCAGAACCGTACATACCAACCAGAACCCGAAAGCCTTAAGTGCAATAGCAGCAATTCCCCCCCAATCGATAGATGCCCCTTTTGACCCTATCTTTGAAATACCCACAACAACAGCGAGAAGGACAATCCCCAGAACATCATCCAGCACAGCCCCTGCAAGGATTGTAACTCCTTCAGGTGAAGACATCTTGCGTTTTTCGCTCAATATACGTGCCGTAATGCCTACTGATGTAGCCGTGGAAAGAGTCCCCATGAACAGTGCTGTCGGAGACATGAAGGAATTCACATTGGGCAGCAGCAGGACAGAAATCATATCCCCTAGGAAAAAAGAAAGAACAACTCCTCCTATTCCTACCATTGAACCCATAAAAGAATACCTTAGAAATGTGGGGAAGTCTGTTTCTAAACCTGCAAGGAAAAGAAGGACTATTGATGCAATAACCGCCAGGCCGTATAGTTCTGGGCTAACCGGAAGAAGAGTTTCTGTTTTAGGAAACAGAGGTTGGTTGAGGAGTGGGAGAGTAATTGACCCTATAAGGTAAGGTCCAATAATAATTCCGGCAACAAGTTCACCAAGAACCTTTGGCTGTTTCAGGTAACGGCTGAAAATAATTCCAACAACTCTAGCCGCAATCACAATCAGGGCAACCTGAAGAACCAGCTGAGTCATCAGATGACTGATATCAGGGCTGGCCTTATCAGCGGATGCTAATAGAGGCCCTGTACAAAACAATGTAAAGAACAAAAAAGAAAAACGCATTAGAAATTTTTACCTTCCTTTCAAGAAAAAACCCTGATTACTTCTTCGACTGTCCTTGCTGCAAGGAGCATCTGTCTTGCCTCAGGCTCCTTAAGCAGTTTGCTGATCTCTGCTAAAAATTGGATATGAGGGCCGGACCGGCTTAGAGGGGATACGGTCATTATAAATATTTTAGATGCTTGACCATCCATGGAATCGAAGTCCACTCCTTCTTTTTTCAATGCAACCGCTGTAATCAAATGATCCACCGAATCTGTCTTCCCGTGAGGAATGGCTATACCATTTTCCATACCTGTAGACATCTTTTCTTCTCTCGTTAAAACCGCCTCCAGAGCTGCATCTCTATCTTTTATTTTGCCTGACACTACAAGTTGATCTATCATCTCCTTGATAATGTCTTCCTTTGAACTGGATTCAAGATCCAAAAAAACATTCTCTTTACCCAACAATTTCTTCAAATTCATCTTCATTTCTAACTCTCAAATCTAAAATAGAATGCCAAATTTTTAAAGTCAACTGCCCATGAAAATCTGAAAAATTACAGAATTGTCGATCATGTCTATCCATTAATCCACTGGCAGTTATAAACCGCATATAATAAGGCATAAAAAGCGAAAGGTAAAGGACATTTTTCATGAATAGAATAAAAGATGAATTCCTCTCTATTTCTTATAGCCAACTGGCATGATGGACAGGGGTTCATGACCTGGTAAAGCACTTATCACCTTTGCCACTTCCTGGTCATTAAATGCCCCGACAATCCCTGCTCCCAGGCCAAGCGATCCTGCCTGAAGGAATATGTTCTGGCCTACATGTCCTACTTCAATAAGGGCATAACGGATACCCCTATTCCCGTACTTTTTGTTTATCCGCTTATACTCCGAGGTAATCACAAAAATTACAGGGGCTTGAGTCATCCAGTTCTGTCCGAGCGCTGCCCGTGCGAGTTCACCTCTTCGATCCCTCTCTGCTAACTTCTCGATAGAATGACTTTCTGGAAGATACCTATACACGCCTTCTGCCAGCCCTTTTACTCCTTTTTTCCCGATAACAGCATAAACATCCAGAGGATATAGGGCACCTCCAGAAGGAGCAGAACGCAGCCCTCTTCTCGTATCCGTTATTCCCTGAGCAGCCCACAGAAGCTGCGATAAATCAGAGACAGCAATAGGATCCGGTTTAAAACTTCTGACAGTGCGTCTGTTCACGATAGCCTCTTCAACGGATATTTTCCCTTCCTTTGACGGTGAAGGAAGCATTATTTTTTCCTCCTGCATTGTATTTGCAAAAATTGCCATCATAGACAATAAAGCAAATACTAAAATAAATCCTGTGACTTTCATATTACTCATTTTCTTAAACCTCCTTCCCATGACAGAAATCAAAACAGGATAACATATCAAACTTTTCTGAAAGAAATTGATTAAACAGACCCTCTGCCCTTTATTCCTCATCCCAGCGCTGTAGTTTATTATAACATAAAAGTTCAACTGTCTATTCCTTTTAAAAAGATTAAATTATCTTGATTTTTTTTACATCCTGCTATACGTTAAATCTGAAAAGTTAATAATTATAAGGAGGGCTTGGCAATGAAACGAAAAATTATTCCTCTTATTCTTATTTCTATTTTGTTTTTATTTGTAACAGGCCAATGGGCACAGGATGACTGTTCTAGCTTTCTTGTGACAAAGGGAGCCTCGAAGGACGGTTCAGTAATGATCACATATACATGTGACGGGGAATTTCTGCCGCATCTTGAATATATTCCTGCCCAGGACCATAAACCAGATGAATATATCGAAATAAGCGGCCGGGACGGCAAAATCATAGGAAAGGTAAAGCAGGTTTCTCGCACATACGCGGTCGTCGGATTAATCAACGAATACCAGCTTGCAATTGGCGAGACTACATTCGGAGGCCGCAGAGAACTGCGTAATCCGGACGGACTGCTTCATTATTTCTTTATGATGAGGCTTGCTCTCCAGCGTGCAAAAACAGCCAGAGAGGCTATAAAAGTCATGGCCGAACTTGTGGAAGAATACGGATATGCAAGCACAGGGGAATCCTTTTCAATAGCCGATAAGGAAGAAGCCTGGATAATGGAAATGATCGGGCCTGGAGCAGGAGGAAAAGGAGCTAACTGGGTGGCACTCCGGATTCCTGACGGGTATGTCTCTGGCCATGCAAATATGTCCCGCATAGGCGAATTTCCGCTTGATGATCCTGAAAACTGCATGTATTCCAAAAACGTTATCTCCTTTGCAATAGAAAAAGGATACTATGATAAAAAATCTGGAAAACCTTTCAGTTTCAGGTATGCTTATTGCCCCCCTGAACCTTCCTCTCTCAGAACATGTGCTTCCAGAGTCTGGAGCATGTTCTGCAGGAGCGCACCATCCATGAATCTGTCTCCGGATTTCCAACGCGGCGTGAAGGGAGCAAAACCGTACCCACTGTGGATCAAACCTGATAACAAGCTTTCTTTGCATGATGTTATGAATATTATGCGCGACCATTATGAGGGGACAGATTTTGATATGACAAAAGGCATAGATGCCGGACCTTTCGGGTGTCCTATCCGCTGCAGAGGACTTACCTGGGAAGTAGATGGAGTTAAATACAGCTGGGAGCGTCCCATTTCCACACAGCAAACCGGATTTTCTTTCATCTCACAATCACGCGGATGGCTTCCTGATGCAGTCGGAGGCGTGTACTGGTATGGTGTTGACGACACTTACACTACCTGTTATATCCCGCTTTACTGCTGTATTAACGATCTGCCTAAACCATTTACTATCGGAAATCTTCAAAAATTTTCATGGGATTCAGCATGGTGGGTGTTCAATTTTGTGTCGAACATCGCAAATTTAAAGTATTCCTACATGGTTAAAGATATACAGAAAGTCCAGACAGCTCTGGAAGGCAACTCATTAGCTCTCCAACCTGTTATAGAAAAAACAGCACTCGAGATGTTAAAGTCCGATCTGGAACTCACCGCAAAATTCCTGACGGATTACTCTGTCAGCCGCGGTGAACTAGTGGTTAAACGCTGGATAGAATTGGGAGAATATCTCCTGACAAAATACAACGACGGATATGTCAAAGATAAAATGGGCCGTCCCCGCGGAGTCGGATATCCATCCGAATGGCTGAAAAAAGTCATAAAATCCAAACCTGAACAATTCAAATTACCTGAATGGGATAGCAAAAAAAAGGATCAGAACTGACACACAACTGCTGTAGACGGATGGAAATAACACATGGGTAAAAGAAAATCTAAATTTCTCATATCTTTTGTTATCATAAGTTCTTCTGTATTTCTTCTAATAAATCAGGGTTTTTCCCTTGATGCTGTCCCCCTCGGCCAGTACCTGGAATATGCCCGTGCGTCTGCAGATTGGACATGGCAGCATTACGACGAAGTAATCGAAAAATGGAAACAACATTTTGATCCTGAAAGTATCTTCGGTTACCGTCCCCCAGGTGGGCTTCTGGAAACAGCGGTAATATATACATATTTGTATGAAAAAGAAAAAAATGCAGAATACGCAAAGCGTGCCAGGAAAATTCTGTTGAGATATGGAGACTTTCGTTCAATATATCCGGGCTGGGCTATTAAGAAACGCACAGATTACAACGGGAATGTTCCGGCACTTCCGGATTTTTTTACAGTTATGCGTTATATCCGTGCATACGACACTCTTCACCGGCTGAAAATTTTCACAGATAAAGAAAATTCAAAAATAGAAACGCTTATTGCCGAAAGCATGCAGTACCTTCTACGGAGTGCAGAATGGGGAACAATGAACCGTGCAGCGCTTCGCGCAGAATCTTTATCATGGGCTGTACGTGCTTTACCCAACCATCCGGACTCAAAAAAATGGGAAATGCAGCGGAAGGCTCTTGGAGATGACAACTGGGGAAACTGGGAGATCGAAGATGCCACCATTTATCACGGAGTCTGGCTTTATGCCCTCTGCGGCTATGCTTATTCCATGGGGAAAATGGAAGAACTCTTTAAAACTCCTGAAATGTATTATTACGCCAAATATTTTCTGCATTTGATGTGTCCAGAAGGGATAATCCCGGACTTTGGAGATGCGAACTGGCAGTCAAATTGGAACCGTTATCTGGTTTTCTTCGAGGCTGCCGCAAATCAATATAAAGACCCTAATATGAAATGGGCTGCTGCAACAATTTCGCATAAATTTATCGATTTTTCAAATCCTGCAAATGTTGGCTTAGGACTCATCCTATTAGATTGTTACCTATGGGGAAGTGATAAGATTCAGGTCTCCGCTCCCAAAGTTTTATCAGAAGAAGTCATGGAAGATGTCCAGGGGAAAAAAATCGTATTCCGCAACGGTTGGAACAGTTCTGCAACCTATTTACTATTAAATTACAGGGATGAAGGAGACGGAGGCTTAAATTTCCGTGACTATTTAAGAGACACAATCCCTGTGGAAGAAGAAAAAATGACCCATGGACATTCCGACGAAAACAGTATCGTACTGCTTATGTCAGATGGTTCTGTCCTTCTTCATGATGGAGGTTACAGGGATTACATGCCGAGCGGCCCTTTTGGTGCATACAGACAGGATTACTTCCATAACCGGCTGTGTGTCCGGGCGGAAAAAATCTGGATGGGACAGCAGAAAGGACAGTACCGCTACAGTATTCGCGAGGCAGTTCCGGAGCAGAATGTCCTAGATTTTCTCCACAATGCAGGCTCTTACCGAGAAATACGAACTCAAAAAGTCGATTTCCTGACACTCTTTGACTTCGATTACAGCCGCACGAGAGTAATCGATGAGAAGATGGGATACGAATGGGATCGTGTAATAACTTATGTAAAAGACTCAGAAATCTTCGTTGTTTTCGATATTTTTAAAGCACAAAACAAAAAATATTTCACACTTTCAAATCTCTGGCACACCAGGAAAATCACAGCTCAGGGAGAACACTGGTATGATACAGTATATGACAAAATCCAGAATAATAAACTTCCTGTTAATACTAATCTTCTCATTTTCTTTCCTTTAACACAATACAAACTGGAAGGTGTGGAATCGGAAAAACGTCATTATCAAGATGAACTTCTCATTCACCAGACAACTGCTCAGCATTTTGAGCTGGGTGAAACTGCAGGTTTTATAACCGTGCTAATCCCTCACCGCACAAACGAATCTCCCCAAAAGTGGGTTGACAGCATAAGCCTCCTCCCTGTCAAGGATAAAAGAGCCGGTATGGGGATCCAAATCAAGGTGGGCAGTAAAAAGATTTTAGTGTGTGTCAAAAACGACCTTCGCATGGATATGTGCCGTGACTGGCGGCGCCCCAGATATACATATGAATCGGGGAAAATCATTTATGGGGATCTTGAAACAAACGGCGATTTTGTCTTTGCATCTATTAACAGAGGAAAACTCAATTACACAATCGTCAATTTGACTAAAGCCTTTTTCAAGAATAATGTTCTTGTTGAAGCCAAACCTTCCTTTTTCGGATTGGCTTTCGACGGAAGCCCTGACAAAGCTGGCATCGGAAAAATGCGGTACTGGCGGGACGAAATTGATTTAAACCGCTAGAGAGATTCCTGCTGCTTTTTAAAGACTTCTTTTTGCAAATCACGTGCCTGCCGGAGAAGCTCTTTCAATTTATCTATAATCATTCTTACCTTGATATTAACCAGTTTCCTCTTCCCTACTCTCTGACTATGAATATTTTCTTTCAAAAACTTCTTCATTTCTTCGACTGTCATCCACTTTCTTAAAATTTCATCCTTAAAAAACTCCGATTCTAAAGATTCATAATCTTTGCTTTTTGCCAGCATGTTCTTTTCCCAGAGTGAATCAGTTCGCCATCTATCAAATTCTTCTGAGGCATCTTCTGGCAAAGGCCCCAAAAGCTTTTTTGCGCTTTTCATCGTCTCGTCATAAAAAGCCTCCCCATCTCTCAGCAAATTTCTGGCAAGACAATAATCCGGATAATTGAAATTATTTTTCTCCTGTAACAGATCTCCAAAAATCTTTGTAGATTTTGTCAAACATTCCAAAGCCTTTGAAGCTTTCAAATGAATTTTAATTTCATCACGCTTTTTCATCTTGTGTTTTCCCCTCTGGATATTCCTCTAACCAAACATAATTTCTCTCTCATTCCTGATATCTATTCCCATCATCCAGGATATCCTTAATCTGTACGAAAACTTATATCACAAGAAAAATCTCATGTCAAAAGGAATGAATAATCCACGTTCTCCTGAATTATTCATAAAAATTGCTGATAAGTTATTTAGATAAGATAAATTTGAGGGCATGTCTGCGCTCCACTAAGATTTTTAACGCCATTTCCTCCCCGATCTTCTCGGCTCTGCTGGAACTCCGCATGCTTATCTTAAGCAACGCCACAATGTCCCTGAGCCACCATTAACACCACCCCTTTGATTATACAGTGCTCACACATCCATCAGGCCCGACTTCCTCGGGTTCCCTCGAAGATCGACTCGTAAAGGCTAAATCTTTTAATGTCGCTTCCTCCATCCCCTCAAATTCATATGCTAGTTGGTATTATATTAATATTAGAGTCTACAAAGAAAGCGACTCCCTAAATCTTGCGAAATATCATGCTGATAAGCAGATATCATCAATGTTAAAAAAGGTATCGGCATTCTTTATGAATAATTCACGTGGACGTGGGTTATTCACGAGTCAAGCTTGCTGCAGATGCAAGGCACAGCGCATGAAGTTGTGGTCCTTCACCACGAATGGGCTGTAACGCAGCAGATGCAGTAAGATCGGCTCGCCTGTAAGGTAAAGAATGCCGATATTATATTTAAATTATATTATCGATATGATAGAGGATAAACTAGTTCTGAGACTTCTATGAAGAAGCATCCAAATTGGCCATATTTGTTACATGGTATCGGCATTCTTTATGAATAACCCACGTTAAGTTAAGATTTGAATTAACTCAACATAGGATGAAAAATCCTCAATCTTCGGTTTTAAGGCTTCTTC
>Ga0268281_1001364_pt1 | contig 14369 bp, 12 predicted proteins | sample saktaG_10_FD_190134 | JGI IMG/M metagenome (GOLD analysis project Ga0268281, IMG submission 190134) | Saline water microbial communities from Sakinaw Lake, British Columbia, Canada - sak_2011_5_24_50m | ecosystem: Environmental > Aquatic > Non-marine Saline and Alkaline > Saline ... | reverse complement strand
GTCGTAATATATACTTTTCTTGGTATCTGTTCTGTCATGCCATGAAAATGCAGAGCAGACCAGTGGCTTATAGCAGAAGGTTGAACCAAAGCCATAGCAATTTCAAATTCATGTACAGGAGTCATGCCGGGAAAAGATGATGAAATAACATACAGTCCCCTCTTAAGCCGGGCTATCCAGCCATTATTTGAAAGATGATACAAAGCTTCTACAACATAATTATCAGCCATTCCACAAGAAGATGCTGCTTTTCGTACATCTGCGATAGTAAATATCCTCTTCCCCTCTTCGTATAACTTCCTAACCATCTCTATACCTATTCGGGTATGCTTTTGATTATTTCTTGCATTCATAGGAGTCTCTCCAATTATTAATATTACTTATCTATTATTTTAGATATAATACTGCATATATTGGAGAATGTCAAATTATCCCTATAATATGTCTATCAATAAGGGAATAAAGAAAATAACAGTGGTTTTTACAAAACAAATAAAACAAAGCAAAGAAACAAAGGGACGGTTCTCTGTTTTATACTTTAAAGATCTTATTAACCGTAAATCCAGTTAATCTGGATACCTGCCTTAGTGAGCAGCCATCCAGTTCTTTTAGATATTTTAAAACCTTGTCTTGAATAATTGTAGGAGCATTTTGCAGTGTGACTAATTCTATTTGATATTTACTTAATACTAAATGTCTTATCTCTTTATCGGATAGAGTCTCTCTTTTTGTGGGTATCTCAAGGCATCGATCATTGTTTGGTTCTTGATTGAACCGTTTGAATCTTTCTATCGCTTTGTCCCTTTCTTGGTGGAACATTTTAAGGGCAAATTCGATATTGACTATCTTCGGTTGGTTAATATATTCATTATAACTACTCCATTGATAGGAGGCAATATCATTGGTCAATCCTGCTTTTAGGGGATTTTGGTGAATGTATCTCAACACAGAGAGGAAATAGACATCATCTTCCACCGGTTCACTCTTGTATCTGTCCTGGAATAGGTGTCCTTTTCGGTTATACTGCCAGTTGTACCAAGAGACATAGCTGGTTCCTATTCTCTTCATGGCATGAGGGAGAGCTTCTCTTTCTTCCTTAATTAATAAGTGAACATGGTTGCCCATTAAGCAGTAGGCATAGATTTCATATTCACTTTTTTTATGGTACTTAGCGAGAATGGCAATAAATTTTTCATAATCTCCATCAAGGGAGAAGATGTTCTGCTGATTAATGCCTCTTATCATGATGTGATAGATTTTACTTTTACTTTTTATTCTGGCTAACCTGGGCATATCAATTCCCCCACTGATAGTTTATAATACCGATAGGGTATTGTCAAACAAAGAACCGTCCCCTTGTTTTCTCCCCTTGTTTTCTCGTGAAACTTTTTATCGAGTTGGTTGAAAATGATGCATTGATATGATAAACGGTTGTTTTCACTTGCAAATAATGTAATTAAGAGTTATTTTAATAAAAAGAAGAAGTATCCTTTATTTTCTTTCCATAATACAACCCCAATGTTCTTTAATTGAAATGATATTAAGAGAGATTGGAGGTATAATAAAATGAATAAGAAAACAGATATGAACAATTCTCATACTTGGTATTTTTACAACTGGACCCTGCTGGGATGGCTGGAAACGGTGATTAAAGCGATAGCCTTGTTTATCGGTATACGGGCTTTCCGATTCAGTCTTAGCTCCCCTATTTGGTCGATACCCTCGGGGATACATTTGTTTCAATGGATTCTTTTGGGGATATTGACACTCGGTATATTTTTCGCCATCTTTAACCGCTGGCAGAACAAAGAAATCTCCTCCATGATTTTTGTGCTGTTTAACAACCTGGGACACTGGGGAATGTTGATTGCTTTAACAAAAAATACGGGATGGGAAACATTGCCGGTTTTTGCTTTCCTTATGATGTTGGGAGATTTGGTAAAGATTACTTTTCTAAAACAAAAAAACTATACTGAAAAAAATATTCCCGCTAGTGTATTCGTTTGGGGAACACTATTTTTTGCAGCCGGTTATGCCTTAATCGGTTTATTGACCTGGTTTGATTAATCTATAAATCAAAATGAAACTTTCTCTGCTTGTATATTTTGTGAAGTTGTGAAGCCTGACCCCACTATCTTTTACATAGCTTATTCAATCCCAAGCAATATATCGGTTCCTTCTATTTTAATGGGGTAATTGCGAAGATCATGTACCTTTACCTTGAGAAAAAACAGTTTACCACTCTGGATAACTTTCCCAGTTGTTACATCAAAGATAGAACCGTGTTTTGGGCAGATAATGTGGTTGCCATTAAGTTTTCCTTCGTATAGAGAACCTCCCATGTGCGGGCAAATGTTGTCGATTGCATAATATGAGTTTTGCATATTCGTCATAAGTATCTCTTTACCTTCTAAAGATATTTTCTTTTTTTCTCCTGCATTTAGTTCGTTTGTTTGAGCAACCTTAACATACTTCATGAAAAACCTCCTTTCATACTAAACAGATTATTTCTTTAACCCATTTTGACAGGTTCAGCAGCCGCATTCAAGCCGGCAATATAACCGAAGGTCAGAGAACAAAGGGACGGTTGTACTTACTTCTAAAAATATAGGAACGATTATTCCCTCGAACCGTAACATGATAAAGTGCTCCCTCGTAATGGCCCTTTGGCTTTCTGGCCATGACTATCCCCTATTTTTATTTTTTTCAGTATAACATTATTTTGTGAACTTGTGAAGCCAGACCCCACTATCCACTATCCCAAAGAAAGGGCTACCTTTTCAGGTTCAATCTTCATTTCGGCCTTCAATTTTTCTAAAAGAATTTCACTCATTATTTTTTGCTGTCCTACGAAATATTTTTAAAATTTCCCCTTTATATTCTTAAATTCGACAAAAGATTTAAAAATCCTTCTTTTTGAGAAAAACCCCCTCAAACCCTTATAAAATAAGGCTTTCCAACTACATCTAAAATAAGCCCTTTTAAGCGCCTATTTTAAAAAATATGATAAATCACTACAGGCAACCCAAAGAAACGCAGCTACGGCAATATTCGTTGAAAGCCTTATATTGCAAGGGTTTCAGACTGCTTAAAATGGGTTTTTAGCCGTTTTTAGCCTTATTTTCTTTGTATTTTAGAAGTGTCGCCAACATCCTATATAACAAAAAAACGCGGAAACCCTTATGTTTTATACGTTTTAGAGCCTTACTATTTTTCCCTATAAAAACTGATAATCTTCTAATTTTATATATATTTATCTCCCTTGTTTATGCCGTATTTTGTAATGACAGAGGGGAAATAGTGTAAAATCTGTGGAAAAATAGCTTCCTGAAAGCCTTATGTAATAAGGGTTTCAAGGGTGAGCTTCGTATTTTGATTTTAAGCGCCTATTTTGCCACAACCTATACTTTTACCCTCGGAAAATGAGTGTTTTTTGACCTATTTTTGCTTTCTCAAAATCCAAAAATGGCTTCCTGTAAGGGTTACAGAGTTTCGGGTAAGTCAAAAAAGGCTAAAAAAAATGTCGTAATTGCCAATTTTTCGAAAATTGAGACGCGTTTAAAGGCACTCTACGTGCGTTTAAAGGGCATTCCTGAAGGGGGTCTGAAAGCCTTGTAAACAAAGGCTTTTAAGGGAGGAGAATAGTAACAGAGAACATCCTATTTTTTCTATGGTTTAGCTTTCCATTTAACGAGGTCTCCTTTAAGACGTCTATCTATTATAGTAATACTTAAAATCTTAACCATCTGGTTTGTAAACTCTTCAGATACCATAGGTTTTCCGGGAAAAACTACCGAATTATTAACCTGGTACGCCTTCCCTATTCATCTACTTTAAAAGTAAAATATCAATTATCCAAGAAAATGAGATGTGTTCATATTTGTTCAAATTATTCTTTGCATCAACAATCCTGCTTGTCTAAACTTTCGCTGTACCTCTCGATAAACTTGGCCAAATTCAGGAATGGATGTCATCTGAGAGGAAAGACGTATTTGCCAAAGTTTTTTAAACCGAGGTTCTTTTTGTAAAAATTCTTCCCTTACATCGGTTAATTTTTTTCCTCGGAATTCCAACTTCTCTTCAACAGCCACAATCAACTCGGCAATATCCACATGCTGATTAGAAGTCAGATACCATATATCATAAATATCTCGCGGTTCGTTGCGAGCCCTATCTAATAAAGCAACAACTTTCTCTACAGCTATTTCTTTAATAGAATAGGTACGAATCGCCGCACCCTCAGGTAGATCCTCATATTCTTTATATCCCTTGAGAATTATTTTCTCTTCGACGGGATAAACAATTTTCTCCCTTATTGTAATATCTACCTTAACTTCCTTACCCGAAACACCGGGTAGGGGCCCTTCGTATCCCAAGAAAAAAGTGTAAGTGTTTTCATGGGTGTGTCGATCGTAATGGTGAAAATTTAGTTTGATACCTGAAGATAAATATATATACTTAAAGGCAACATCAAGATTCTTCTGGATATTCTTAAAGGTACACTCTTCTGCTAGAGTAAAATCAAGATCTTCTGAAAAACGATAGTCGGGAAAGTAACACTTCTTGATGCATGTACCTCCTTTGAATAAGAGAATATCCTTAAGAGGACTATGGGATAATCCTATTAAAAACCAGGAGAGACAATAGTCACGCTCGAGAACTGCCTCTGGAATACGTCGACCTCCTTTTCGTGCGAGTCGATTAGAAAGCAATGAAAGATTCCGCTGGGGTATCATCGGCTATACCCTCACTACAGATAGAAGTTCTTCAGGAGCTACATTAAGCTGGAGCCTCCACTTTCGCAGGAATTTTCCTTCAGGAGCTAAAAGTGGATCTAACCTTACATAAGTTTCTGTTAAATGCAAAGAAAGGATTTCCCAGTCTTCAGAAGTACCTATTTTGTAAAGTTCAAGTAAAAATCCAAGTCTACGGATAACAGCACCTACACCACTCTTTATTGCATAACTGATAAGTCGGTTCACATTTACATCCTGTTGACGCATCCAAATTCCTTTGGCTACTTCTGTCAGACCGCCGAAATATTCCGGTTGCTTAAGACCATCGATAATTGTTCGTTCAAGATCACTAACTCTTACTTTCTCTTGTTTTGTTACCCAATAGTCACTTATACCAAAAAAATATTTCTTCTGGCTATGGATAAATCTAAATTCAATACCCTGTGCAGTAATAGACCTGCGCGGTTTCAGGGTCGTTACACAAACAACTAATTGAGGCTGAGTAACCCCTCCATGAATTTCCATAGCTGTAGCATGGGAGAGAAAGTAATCCTTCCCGTCCATAATCTCACGAGCCACAACAAATGGGTTTCCTATATACTCGACTTCTTTCCCCAGCTCGAATGGGACTAAAATAAAAAGTCCTGGCTTTAAACGTGTAACAACTCCTCTATTTACAAGCTTACGGACAAAATTACGCGAGGAGAGTTCACTTAAACGAAGGATTTTCTCTACCTCCTTCAGGCGAAATATCGGCTTATTTTGCTCATAAAGCGTAGTAACCAAATGAGCAGCTTGAGGTCCAAGGGTTTTTTGTTTATTATTTTTATAATGCATTTCGTGTCCTCCTAAGACACATTTTACATTAATAATATAACATTATCAAGTAAATATTATATTTATATTACAAATTGTGTCCTCATGGGACACTATTTGCATTCATAGTATTATTTTTCATCTTTGGGAAATAATATCAATAAAATAAATTTCCCTTACACCTCACACCTCAAAAACCTCTCCGTCTGAAACCTGTACTATCTTCCGGTTAGATAAACCGCTAGAAAAAACGGGGGACGGTTCTTTGTTTCATGTCCTTAAGATTTTATTTTGCGAAAAACCGGTCAATCCGGATAATTGCCTTAATAAACTGCCATCGAGTTCTTTTAAATATTTAAAAATCCCAGTTTGTATTTGTGAGTGCACACAGATCTATTAAGAATATCAATAAATTTTCAATAATCATCATCTACAAATATTTTTTCTGCTGTATACCCCTTATATTCTTCTTTATTTTACTATTACTTATTCTTCTAGTTTCCCCGGGTATAAAAATCATCCCAGTAAAAGTTTACCTGGCTAACGGTAATAGGGGATCCTCAAACAAAGAACCGTCCCCTTGTTTTACCGATATTTATCTATTTTTAATGTGATGATAGTGGTATCGGGATCCTCAATAAAATTTTTTAAATGTGGAAAACGATTCAAAAAAAGACCTTCATGTTCTAATGGCGTCGTATTTACCATTTCGCCCATTACCGTCAATGCAACCGCATCTTCAAAATCGTTAAAATCGTTTGTTCTGCTGTCAATGAGTATGGAAACATAATGATGTTTCATTATATTGTCATATTTTCTGGTATGTTTGCTAGTGGCAAAAAAGATATATCTGAGGTCTTCCGAAAATGTATAAGCCACCAGGGTATTATAGGGTTATTTTCCACCCTGGGTGGCCAGTACGCCTAGTTTCTGTTGGTCGAGTAGTTCTTTTATTTTATTTTTAAGCTGTGGGATATTCCGTTCCATGAAAAATCAATCACCCTTAATGTATATGAATAAAGATAATCAATGATAAAGGTTTAATTATTTTGGCCGTATTTTATTTTCACTTAAAGTTATCTGCATTTCATGTTGTCATTGTAATGAAAGCATTAAAATATTACAATTAAAAAGGATAAATGATGGTTCCCATTTTTTGTATTTTATTTGATGATCTAATCCAATAAACATTAACCTCCTTTTTATGATAAAAGGAGGTTAATGTTTTCATGATTCAATATAGTGTATCTATAGATAGGAGTCTTTCTATTGAGTTTCAGGGCAAATCTGAGGCGTCATCTTCAGTTTACTAATATCATAGCCCCAATCTTCAGCTTGTTGAACCAGACCATCATAAATATTCGGTTCCATCTGAGGCGTCCGGGACAAAATCCATAAGTATTTGTAACTTGAGCCGGTAACCATGGCATAAGTATAATTTTCTTCATCCAGAGCGCTGATATTATATTGGCTGGAAATCAAAGGAAAAAAGCTGACTTTCAGACGTGCCGGTTCATTAGGATCAGGCACCCATGCTGTTCCGGTAATGTTGCTCAATTTGCCTTCCGGTGAATCTTTATAACCTTGATTAAACACTTGGATTTTACCGTTTTCCAGCAAAGTATAAGTGGCTGTTACACAAACCAAATTTTTAGCAAACCAGGTGGGCAGGCTACTGATTTCATACCATTTTCCGGTATATTTTTCCAGGTCAACAAAATCAACCACGGGAACTGTATCCTTAATCGATTCACCAAACAAGAAACATCCTCCCAATAATAGTAGTAATAAAGGAATCATAATTATTAATATTATTTTTTTCTTCATTTTTACACCTCCTTTCCGTAGGGTTCTACGTTTTTAATTAATTCTTCTCGGAACATTCTACTTTTAGCTGACTCCGCTGGTTCTTTTACCGGTAATTCTAAAAAAGGTGAACCCGTATCATATTAATCTATCTTAGATTGACTTTTTTTGCCTGATCTTGTTGGTATAATTTACAATATTCAGGCGCCAGAGATAACCATTGTTTGTCTTCTTCTCCCTGATTGGGAAAATCTTTAATCACCTCACCATCCAGCATTTCAACTATTCGATTGGATTTGGCGGCAATATGTCGCTCGTGGGAAATGATTAAAAAGGTGGTTCCCATTTCCTGATTAATTTTTTTCAATAAACCAAAAACTTGATCGGTGTTGACTGAATCCAGATTTCCCGTGGGTTCATCAGCCAAAATCAAGTCAGGTTCATTAATTAGGGAACGCGCAATGGCTACCCGCTGCTGCTGGCCGCCGGACAAATTATTTCCTCTGTTATGTATCCTGTCTTTTAAACCAACCAGCTCCAGCAATTCTTTTGCCCTTTTTACCTTTTTGGCCGGTACCAGTTGATGCTTTATCCAGGTGGGTATTAGGACATTTTCCAGAGCGGTAAATTCCTTGAGTAAAAAGTGAAATTGAAAAATAAAACCGACATGCTGGTTTCTGAATTCAGCCAGCTGATTACCTTTCATCTTTGCAAGCGGAGAGCCTTGATAATAAATAGTACCCGAAGTGGGTTGGTCCAGAGCACCCAGTATATTTGCCAGAGTGGTTTTTCCGCATCCGGAGGGACCGATCAAGGTGATAAATTCATTCTTTTGAATCTGTAGGTTAACACTCTTTAAAGCAATGGTCTTAACGACCTGACCATAAACTTTTTTAATTTCTTTTGCTTCCAGTAATATATTTTTTTCAGGCATTCCTAATCACCTCAATAGGATTCATTTTTGCCGAGCTGTTGGCCGGAATCACAGCCGAGACAATTCCGGCAATAGTCGTCACAATAACGATCAGAATCATTTGGGAAGGTCTTATTTCAATAGAGAAAACACTAACGAAAGTGGTAAAAGACCTCACCAGCATGACACCTAATAAAGCACCAAGTAAAGCACCCAATAAACCGAGAATACCTCCCTGGAAAATAAAAATCATTCGGGCTCCGCTATTTCTGATTCCCAGGGCTTTCAAAATTCCCAGTTCCCTTGACCTTTGAATGACCGAAATTCCCAGCACGCTGGAAATACCCAGAGTAACCGCCAGCAGGACAAAAATTTGAATGATATAATTGGAAAAGCTTTGACTGCTTAAGGCATTCAGCAGCTGAGCGTTTTGCTCTTTCCAGTTATCAATCTTAAGTACTTTTAATTGGTTAGTTAATTCATTGCTAATATTATCGGCGGCAAAAACATCTTCAATTTGTAGTTCAATTTTAGAAATATAGTTCTCTTTATCCAGTAATTTTTGTGCTCTTTTTAAATCGATAAAAATCCAATTACGATTAATGGACTCATTTTCAAAATCAAAAATACCTTGAATACTAAATTTTTCCCGAACATTATTGGCCAGAGCAATCACCACAATATCTTGGGGATTTAATTTAAAATCTTCTGCCAGGTCTTTACCGATAAGGATTTGATTGCCTTCCAGGGCATCATCACCTTTTGTGATGCGTTGGGAAATTTGATAAATTTGGTTCGCTCTTTCCAATTCCACACCTCTTAGAAGAATGGAAGTGTCTTCTCCTCCTTTGACTAAAAATCCATTCCCATCCAGAACCGGAGAAATTGCGGTGAATTGATTTTTTCGTACCAGATAATCCAAAATCGGACGCCAATCCTGAAAATCAGCAGATTCTTTCAATTGATTTTCAATAATACCGAAGCGGGAAGTTTCTTTAATATCCTTAAAGACATCACCGCTCTCGCTAATGGTGATATGAGCACTGTTTCCCAAGGTCTGTTCGATGAGGTTAAACTGCAAACTGGTAATAATAGCGCCTATAAAAATAATGACAGATACGCCAACCGCAATACCAATAACAATAAACAATGATTGGTTTTTTCCGTCAATTAAAAATCTTAAGGCAACGCGTAAAGAAAATAACATAATTCCATCACCTTATTCCACCAATATTACTTTCATCCCGGTTTTCAATCCTTCCGGTTCTAAAATAATTTCATTTGGGAGAACTCCTTCTATAATTCTGATTTCTCGTGCACTGGGATTATCAATTTTAATCTTTTTTTTCTGAACCAAACCATCCCGGTAATAAAAAACAAAATAATCATCATTTTCCTGGAATATAAACATTTGGGGAATAACCAGGGAATTTGGATATTCTTTGGAGATAATTTCGCATCGAACTGTCAAATTCTCAATTAAAAAATCTTCATCTTCCATTAATTTTACATTAATCTTGACCGTTCCTTTATTCGGGTCAACCGAATATGCAATATAATCAATATAGCCCTGGATTTTATTTTCCGGGGCAAATTCGGTGGATATCGAAACGCTTTGATTCAGATTAATTCGGGGAAGGTTTCGTTCATCCAGTTCAATTTCCACATACCTGCTGTCTTGCTTGGCGATAGTAAAGAGGCTTTCTCCAATCATGGCATATTCCCCTGGGGACTTGTATTTCTGAAGGACAATTCCATCCAGGGGAGAAAGAATGGTATGTTTTTTTAAATTATTCTTAAGTAGATCAATCCGGGCTTGCGCTGCTTTCATCTCTGCCAGAGCGGTTTCTCTTTTTGCTCCTCCTTCTGCACATGATTCCATAAAATTCTTTTGAATCAGGGTATTGGATTGCTGAAGTTCCAATTGATGTTTTACTTCTTCCAATCTATCAAGAGAAATGGCTTTTTGGTCGTAAAGTGTCTGATACTTCTCTGCTTTTTTTTGAAGTTCGTCTTCTGACAGTGTGGCCTGGCGATATTGTTCCCGAGAGGTGGGGCAGGTGGTGTTGACAATTTCATCATATCTTGATTGAGCCAAAGTATAGCTGGCTTCCGCCTGTTTTAGATCCAGATTAACATCCGTGTTGTCGAATTTTAGTAAAGCCTGTCCTTTTTTAAATGTATCACCTTCATCAGCATAAACATCGACAATTTTACCCGACACTTCCGTCTTCATTTCAGTTAAACCTTCCAGAAGAACCGTTCCGCTAGTTAATATTTTTTCAAAATAATTCGCCTGCTTAACCTTGGTAAAATTCACTTCTTTTGAGGTAGAGCGTTGGTAGAAATAAAAGGCACCGAGAACAATGACTAAAATAATGAAGATAATGAGGATTTTTTTCACCGGAAACCTCCTAATTTAATTATAATTAATGAGGTATTGGATAAATTGCTTTCTTTAATTTTAAATCTTTTCAACCCATTTTGCAAGCAAATGGGTATTTAATGAAAATAGAGTATGCATGAGATTTAACATATAGGAGGAAAAATAAAATATTTAGCATTCATTTATTTTAAATTTAAATTTTGTGTTTTTCCCCTGATCCCTTTCATTTCATCGGGATTATCAGGCCCTCAATAAATTCCTTCCATTCTTTTGAGTTTTTCTCTATATAAGTAAAAAGCTGCTTAACTCCTAATGGGTCATCTTGATCGATTCCGCAATGTATTTTTGCACTGGAGTAAGGCCACAAACATGGTTCCTAAGCTAGATTTGCCCTTACCGAATTTCTTTCAGGGAAAAATATTTTCTTCGGTCGGTATCATCAGCAAATATCTTTTGTTGATAATACCCTCTTTGGGTAATATAGTGCAGGTACCCCTCTGCAACGACTCGTGCTATTCTTGGCATAGATAGATTATAGGTCTACACAGAGTTGATGTCATTGAAAATGGGTTTGTCCACCTATTTTTTATTTTCTCCTTAGAGCTAATGTTAAAGAAATTAGGTGTCCTTATTATTCTCCCGTTATATTCCCTATTTACCTCCAAAATGTATCATATTAATCTTAATAATCATTTTGTCTTCATTAATTTGTATTTTTAATTTATTAAATCCCCTCGGGATTCCTTTTTTGAAATAATTAGTTATCCCTATTGGCTCTTTAGGTATCCCAAAAATGTAAGTATCAAGTTTTCCATTCCCATTTTTATCCTGAAACATAGATATAACATATTCCCCATTTGGCAGTATTTCATCTACTAATAGAGTAGTGGAAGCAGAATCAATCGTTAGTGCTTTGTAAGGTTTGTTATTTTTATAATCACTTTTGGAATTAAAAATAGCTATAATTATATTGCCTTGATTGGGCAATACTTCACTAATCTCAATAGTCACATTTAATGGTTCAGCAAAAATAATCATAGAGCATAACAACAAAAAGATGAGTAGAAATAGGATTTTTTTCATGATATTCCTCCTATTTATCTGCATAATTATCTTCTTTTTTCCAGAATGTCATATAATAGGCGAACTATTTCATTTACACTGGCAAACTAATATACCCCCATATACTTTATGTTTTTTCTCATTTATTCATTGTATTCTTCAATAGAATAAATCTTACTATCTTTATTATACAACATAAATATTCATCTAGTACACCTTGCCTATTTCATTAATTTAAAAATAAAATATCAACTGCCTAAGAGAATGAGAGGTGTTGTCCCTGTTTTAACCTCTAATATTTTTATTTAACCTGTTAAAAAAATTAACCCAATCATGCCAGTATTTGTAGCCAATAATGCACAGATTGCCTATATAAAATAAGAGAATATGAGCTTGGCCACAGTATGATTTATAAAGAACATAAGGTAGCAATACAATAAAACCTAAAAGAACTCCAAAAGCATCATCTTTAACTATTATTCCTTTTGATTTTAGAAAGCTAAAGATGGTGAATGTAGCCCCAAGAATGGTCGGTACTTCCCATGTTGTTAATACGGTCCATGCGCCAAAAGTAGTGGCAATTGCTTTCCCTCCATTAAACTTTAACATTGGAGAAAAGGCATGTCCTAAAATGCCAAAAAGAGCAGCAATGGCAATTAAATATTCATCCTGAACAACATCAGTTATCACAAACAAAAATAGCGGAAAGATTCCTTTAAAATATTCCAATATCAATGCTATCATACCAAACTTCATCCCTTTGGCTCGCCAGAGATTGGATGAACCTGGATTCCCATCTCCGACCTTACGCAAATCAACATTTACCAGTCTTGCTAATAGAAATGAATACATGACTGAACCGGATAGAAATTGCAAAACAATTGCCAGAAGGCTATACATTTATTTTTCTTCCTTTCCAGGTAACAGATCTTAGAATGAATTTTTTAAAAATAGAGCTTAGAAAAACGATTAAAAAAAATAAAAAGTGCAAAGGATAAAAGACAACATCCCAAAAGCTATAATTACCGGTTTTGCTGATTAGAATATATATCTGTAATGCATATAGAGGATAATAAATTAAATACTCAGATTTGGAGAGGCAATAAAAAAAAGAAGAGTATATACCACCAAACCATAAACATATTACTAAAAAATTTATAATACCAATTTGAATTGCACCGAAAGCCATATTTTTAGTAAGACCTTCAAAAAGCTGTCTTAATCCTTTTGGATACATACGAAACTTTATTATTTCGCCGCCCAATATATTGGTAACACCTATCCCCTTTTCTAAATAAATCTTACCAATCTTTAAATCCTCAACAACCTGATTCTTTACAGCAAGATGCCCGCCGGTTTTCTCATAGTCGCTCCTTGAGGTTAAAATCACTGGCCCAAAAACACCAATGGGATGAGGTTTTTGAAAAAGAGAAAAAGAATTTATTGAAGAGATAGCGATTAAATTAAAAGGCATAAGGAGGTGTTCGTAGAATTTTTCAAATCTCTGATATGGCCAAACAGAGATCAATCCACCATGTTTTATATATTCTGTGACCAGACTCTCTAGAGCTTCTCTGGAAAGTTCAACATCTGCATCCAGAAAGAGTAATAAATCACCGGCGGATTTAAGATAACCATTCCAGCACGACCAGGATTTTCCAATCCAGCCTTTTGGTGGTTCTTTTTTTAAAGATATAGTATCAACATCTATAAAAGAAGATGCGACAGATGCAGTTTTGTCTGTAGAATTGTCATTGACTACAATTATTTCGTAGGGTTTATAATTTTGAGTTTTTAAACCATTTAATATTTTACCTATATTGTGTTCCTCATTCATTGCAGGTATGATAACCGAGAGGCAAATATTTTTATTTTGGAGGTTTTTCGCCTCTAAAAATCTTATCTTTCTTAACCACAGTAACCATCCAATAATCCAGGAAAGAATGAGTACAAAATGTCTCATATGATAAAGCCCTTATAATTATTTATTTTTAACCTTTTCGATAGATTAATCATGATCATAGATCATGGGGTCAGTTCTTGCCATATCGCTTTTCATCTTCTAATCAGCATATTTGAATGCGATGTACTCAATAATAATACCATATACAATACCTGCTAGAAAACTCACAACATCATTAAAGCCCGTAGAACTATAAAAAGCAAAAGAAACGATTAAACCAAAAAGTGCCCCTCGGCCAATTACTTTTGACAATCCCAGGTTTCCACCAGCTAATCCAATCACCAAACCCATAATCAATCGATTGTACCATAAAGCAAATAAAAAGTAAGATTCGCTCTGAAAACCTGACCTTACATAGGCTCCAACGATACAAAACACACCCAAAACAGCTCCTGAAGTAATACATACTTTCATTCTTTTTGTCAACATATTTCCTTCAACTCCTAATCTAATGCTTTTTCATTCTTTAATCTCTAAAGATCTTATTAATCGTTAATTCTGTAACTCTGGAATTTATGAAAAATGATTACCAATTTCTTTAAAGCTATCAAAAACAAAGAGACGGTTCTCTGTTTTATACTTTAAAGATCTTATTAACCGTAAATCCAGTTAATCTGGATACCTGCCTTAGTGAGCAGCCATCCAGTTCTTTTAGATATTTTAAAACCTTGTCTTGAATAATTGTAG
>Ga0268281_1001360_pt1 | contig 14383 bp, 7 predicted proteins | sample saktaG_10_FD_190134 | JGI IMG/M metagenome (GOLD analysis project Ga0268281, IMG submission 190134) | Saline water microbial communities from Sakinaw Lake, British Columbia, Canada - sak_2011_5_24_50m | ecosystem: Environmental > Aquatic > Non-marine Saline and Alkaline > Saline ... | reverse complement strand
TTAAAAAAAATATTAACAAAAAATTTGACAACCCTTTTTTGAATATAAAATAATGCAATCAAAGAAAAATATATTTAAAAGGATGCTTTATTTAATATGTTAATCAATTTGTATATAATATTACTTATTCAAGTTCAATGGATAACTTCATAAATAGGCAATCCGCAATAAAATGGATGATTGGATGGATGAGCGGAAAAATCTGTTAGGCTTTGAAAGTTAAAAATTCAAGTAAATTTAGAAAGAAGATTCTAGTATGGCTGTAATATCAATGTTCTTCGGTATTATCTTGAAACTGAAATAGGAGTCTACAACCTATGAATCCAAGAATCAAACTCTGTAAAACCAAATCCTGATTATTCACTAACTTTGATATTCACTGATGATGAAGTTAGGATATTTGATATGAAGACATCCGCCAGCTGGCGGATTGGTATATTCAAAGAGTTAAAGAATATGAGTCTCTTCAATTCAGTAAAGCCATTCCTGGGAAGTATTCAATGGAAAAATGGACAAGACTTGTGTCCTGATACTCTATATCTTGAAAGCAAAAAAGCCTAACGGAGTAAATTTCTAAACCTGTAGGATTTATCCGTCAGCTGACGGATGAACTATCCAACGGGTCTAATGGTACAAAAAAACAAGAAAATTTAGAAATGAATTTAAAAATGAAAAAAAATGTATTGATTAAACAAATATTTGACAAATTTATTTTAATAAATCACATTTGTCATAAATTTTTTATTAATAAAATTTAAAAAGGATGTTTTATTTAATATGTTAATCAATTTGTATATAATATTACTTATTCAATTGGAAATGAAAAAAATAAGTTATGAAAAATTGCTAATGTCTTAAATAGGAATTTATTATGTTAACTACAAAAAAAATTTAGAAGGAAAACAAAATGAAAAAAATTCTATTAATTTTATCAATTTGGCTGTTTACAGCAAGTTTGGCATTTGGTGCATTTGTTGAAATTGGAACTGGGACAACTGCAACATCTTCAGTTCCAACTTATGGTTTATGGGACTATTCATGGTCGCAGGTTATTTACCTGCAAACGGAAATAGGTTCTGCTATAGACATTAATAAGATATCCTATTACGTTGGAAATACACCTGCAAACCATCTTTTGATTAATCAAAAGATCTACATGAAACACACAACTGATGCCATTTTTCCTGATGCGACTTATGATGATCCGGTTACTGCCGGTTTCACTCAGGTTTATGATGGAAATTTTTTATCTAATGGCAGCGGCTGGCATGACATTGTACTGGATACACCATTTTCTTACGATGGAACCGACAACCTTATCGTTTACTGGCAGAATTACGATGGAGATTACGTAATTGGTTATCCTACTTTCCGTTATACTTCGACAACTAATACTGCTAAGTACAAATATCAGGATGGTACTTTCCCGGAAATAACCGGATCCCTGTGTTCTTATAAATCCAATATCCGACTTCATTATCAAATTTCAGGTGAACCCGGCTACCCCAAAACCCCAAATCCTGCAATTGGTGCCACTGATGTAGCGTCATCTGGAAATGTAACATGGGATTTTGGTGTTGATACAGATACTTATGACTTGTGGTTTGGACCAGCAGGAAGTATGGTTCAGGTTGAATTCGGAGAAATTGCTGGAGCTTCCGGCAGTTATGCTTATTCTGGTTTAAGCTATGTAACGGGATATGAATGGCAGGTAATTTCTCATAACGCCACAAAACTAACAACTAATGGACCTGTCTGGAGTTTCACAACCGAATATCCATCAGGATATTTATTTGAAAGTTTTGAAGACGCATTTCCTCCTGCAGGTTGGCAGGTTCAAAATATTGTTGGTGACGACTGGGCACAATATTCTTATGGAAGTCCTCCCGATGGAAGTAAACAAGCCCGATTATATTACACATCTACAACAGGCGCTCAATCAAGACTTGTTACACCTAAACTTTCTATAACTCATGCGTATGATTTTATTGATTTCTATTGCCGTTATTATTCTGCTGGCACATTAAAAATTCAGTATTCTTCAGATGCAACCACTTGGACAGATCTTGAAACTGTAACTATGACAACTACTTTTGCAAAATATACTGTTGATGTATCTTCACTTGTTGTAAAAGGAGAGTATTACTTAGGGTTCTTAGGTGAAACCGGAACGGGCTATAGTTACATGTATCTTGATGCAGTTCATTATCCTCCAGTAGTACTTCTTCCACCAGGGGCACCATCAAATCCTGACCCTGCAGACGATGATATTGATGTTTCAAATACTGCTGATTTAACATGGACAAATGGATTTGCTACTGAAACAGTTGATGTATATTTCAGTACTAACGAAACATTAGTTACAGACAAAGATGCTTCAGTTAAAGTAATTGATAATTTGAATGTTGCAACACATGACCCTGGTACAATGTCATATTCTACTGAATATTTCTGGCGAGTAGTATGTAAGAATAGTGTAAAAGCAGAGACAGATGGTCCTGTCTGGTCATTCACAACAGAAGCAGATCCTACTTTAACACCTCCATTCATTGAAGATTTCTCAAGTTGGTACCCGACTAATTGGTCAAAAGCACAAGGTCTTCTTGGATCTCCGGTAACTTTTACTTCTACAACCACTTGTTATTGGTATGCGGATGGTTTTGCTAATGTCGGGACTACAGGTGCAGCAAAATGTAATGTTTATGGAACAAACCGTAAAGAATGGATGATAACACCACCTATTGATTTAGGAACAAAAACAGACTATCAATTAGAGTTTGATCTGGCATTAACTGATTGTGGCAATACAAATCCTCCTGAAAGTGTGGGTGATGATGATAAATATGCAGTTATAATCTCAACTGACAATGGAGCAACCTGGACTTCTGCAAATGCATTGCAAATCTGGGATAATACAACCACACCTTCATTTACGGATATTTCTACAACAGGTGAACATATTGTTATTGATCTTACAGGTTATACTGGTTTAATTATGCTTGGTTTTTATGCAGAATCTACTGTATCTAACGCTGATAATGATTTGTTTGTAGATAATGTTCAGGTAAGAGAAATTCCTTCGTGTCCTGCACCAACAGCATTAACAGAAACCAATATTGGAATTAAATCTGCCGATCTCGGCTGGACAGAAGCTGGCACTGCTACAACCTGGGAATACGATTATGGTTTGATCGGTTATGGGCCTCCTGCTGGTGCAGGGACCAGTACAACTTCTAAACCCGTTAACATAACAGGATTATCTGCAAATACGACTTATGATTGGTATGTTAGAGCAGATTGTGGTGCAAAAGAAACCAGTACCTGGGCCGGACCGAGTACATTTACTACTTCAGATGGAAAAGCAATAAATCCGGATCCTGCAAATAATGCTATAAATGTTGATGTTACTGCAAAAACATTTGATTGGGACGATGTAATAGATTCATTTGGTTATACAATCAAAATCGGAACTGCTACTGGTCTGTCAGATATAGTAAATAATGCTAATTGTCCTACAAGTACATACACATTCACCGGAGCAGACTGGGATTATAATGATGATTATTACTGGACGATTACCACCTATTATACTGCAAAAGACGTTGTAATTGGTGACGAATGGAAATTTACAACTAAATGTGAAGCAATATCTACTTTCCCATGGACGGAAGGTTTTGAAGGGATGGCAAGCGTGGGAGCTGGCGTAATTCCAGACTGTATGGCTGAAGATGGAGACTGGACAACAGCTGATGCACCTTTATCTTATAACAGGCAGCCAAGAACAGGTTCAAAATATATTTACACGAATTACGGTGCTGACGACTGGTTATTTTCTGTTCCTTTTGATTTAACAGTTGGAACATCTTATGACTTTTTGTTCTGGTATATTACTGATGGTTTAAGCGGGTGGACTACTCTTGAGGCTAAATACGGAACTGGTCAAACATCGGGAGATATGACTACTGCGATAGGAACTCCTGTTTCGGGTCCAACAAACACTACTTATGTTGAATACAGGGGAACATTCGCGCCTTCAAGTACAGGAACATATTTTATAGGAATTCATGTAGTTGCTAATTATGTCCCCTGGTATATATCTTTTGATGACTTGAGATTAGAGCTTACACCTTCTTGTCCTGCACCTACGGCTCTATTCACAAGCGACATTACAGATAATACAGCAGTTATGAATTGGACTGCCGGTGGAACTGAACCAAACTGGAATGTCGAGTATGGGCTAGACGGTTTCGTACAAGGTACCGGAACTTTGGTCGCTAATACGAGTAATCCTTACACTGCCACAGGTTTGTCTTCTGGAACGATGTATGACTGGTATGTTCAAGCCGATTGCGATGGTGGTACTTCAAAAGAAGAAAGTGCCTGGGCTGGTCCTATAACATTTGGAACAACCGGAGCTGGTACTTGTGATCATTATGTAGTTCTTACTGACGACTATGGTGATGGTTGGAACGGTGGTGCTCTTGATATTTACCGAAATGGAATAGTAGCAATTGCTGATTTAACCTTGGCAATTGGTGCTGGACCTGATACTACAGATGTTATAGCTAACGCAGGTGATAGCATTTTCTTTGATTATACAGCAGGTAGTTGGTCTTCTGAAAATGAATATGTGGTTTATCGTGCATGCGATAATCTTGAAATTGTACATCAAGGTGCAGGTGGTACTACACCCGGAGATGCAAGCATCGATTACTGTTGTCCACCACCAACTCTGGCAGTTTCACCAAGTCCGTATGACTTTGGTAATGTTCCATACAATAAAACACCTACTCAGGTATTTACATTGTCGAATATTGGAATAGGAACTGTAACAGTTGCCGATGCAGCTGCTATCACTCTTTCAGGTGATCCGGAATTCACTATCGTAAGTACATACTTCAGTAATGGAGAACCTGGACATCTTCCACCAGATGTGATCACTGTTGAAGTTCAATTTGCTCCCGGAGCTGAAATAGGTTATTCAACTGTATTGTCGGTTGTGTGGGCAGGTTCCGTCAAAAGTCAAACAAATGTAACTCTTACCGGTGACGGTTGTACTCCTGTAGCAAATGATGATTGTGTGAATGCAACACCAATCGTTGGTCCTTACCCTGTAAGCGGTAGTGGTTCAAATGAATGTGCTTATATCGATTGCCCGGGATTATTAGATTGGAATACAATCTGGTATGAAATTGATCTGCCTTATGGCTGTAATGATGTGGAGATTACGATCTGTGCTGTTGATACTGATCCTGCATCTGTAGGGATCATACTTATGGATGATTGTGCTTGTGATGATTATATCGTTAGACAAGATGGTCTTGGTGCCGGTTGGATTACATGCCCTAGTACCTTCCAGGGTTATAACATGATTTTCCCAAGCATTACAGGACCTTCGACATGGTTATGGCCAGCTTATTTAATTGGTGCAGATGGTGGCATAGCATTTGATTATGAAATAAATGTAACACCATGTGTAACACCAAATGCTCCTGAGGATGTAAGCGTAGTTGTTGCCGGATCTAATGTAACGGTATCATGGACATATCACTCTGAACTTACATATACGGTCTATAGTGATACCGATCCTTATGGTACATTTACAACTGTTGAAGGAACAGGAATTGCCACAGATCATCTTGATATTACTCCTATTCCAGGTGTACCTACATTCTATAGAGTAACTTGTGATAATCCTCCAAAAAGAATGTATTCTGATGGTATTGGAATTACTGAGCAAGCTCCGAAAGTTTATGCTCCAACAAGGACGGATCCTTCAAATCAGAGTAGGAAAAGAGAATAATTAATATAACCCGAACCGGTTTTTTAGCCGGCTCGGGATTGGTTTTAATATTATGCTAATATCAAGAATAAGTTCTGAAATATCATTTAGTTTACTCTAAAAAATTATGATTAAAAATATGTTGGAAAAATTCTCAAATAGTTGGAAACCGATGAATCGGTTGAAAGTTTCTATCTTCTTATTAACCACAAACTTAAGTTTGTGGTTAACGAAATATAAAAACAATAACCGTTTTAACGGTTTCTCGGTTAATCAATCTGGCTTTTGTAGAGTGGACTCATCTTTCACTAATGATTTTTGGTACGATATGATTTGTAAATTTAAAATTCGGAAGGTAAATTATTTACCAAAAAATGCTAATTTCAAAAATAGGTTAACTTATGCAGGCATTTTATGCATAATGAGATGTTACCGTAACAATTTGGAACTATCAAACTTATGAGTAATTCATTGTTTGATAAATTAAAAAATGTTAAAACAAAACAAATAAGAGGTAAACAATATGAAAACTAAAATTTGTTTGTTAATGGTTATGTTATTGCTGTTTTCAGTTAGTTCTATTTGGGCAATTCCTGGATCAACCTCAGAAAACAAAATTTCTATTGATTCAGGACAAATAAGTAATCAACAGTATGTTGCTTATAACCAGAGGGCAGTTATATACGATCAAACTGGCAATCCTTCAGCAGAAGGATTTATAGCTTCCCAAGATTTTGAAACTGCGTATGATGTATATGATTGCCAGGGAGCAGATGATTTTACTGTTCCAACTGGTGAGACCTGGGTATTTGATCTTGTTACTGTTTTAGGCACATTATCAGCTGGAATACCTCATGACTTAGCTAATATTTATATTTATTGGGATCTTGACTGTTTTCCAGAAGTAGCACTTTATTCTTATATGGGAGTTCATGCTTTAGATGATGGAGCTGGTAATCTGGAAATTCCTATACCATCAACGTCATTGGCAGAAGGAACATACTGGATTTCTGTTCAGAGTGCTAGTCCTTTTGCTACATATGGGCAGTGGTATTGGGGTAAGCAAGCAGCACCAACAATAGCGTGTGAAGCTATGTGGCAAAATCCCGGTGGCGGTTTTGCAGGATGTTTAACTTGGTGTCCATTTTCAACACAGTGGCCACCACCAGACTATTGGGATTATAATTTAAGTTTTATGTTATCATTAATGCCTACAAATGATGTAGGTGTTATTGATGTTACATCACCTGTTTCTGGTGTACTTACTAGTACAGAAACTGTTACGATCGAAATTAAAAATTTCGGTTCAGCTACTCAGACCAGTATCCCAGTTGAGTATACATTTGGCGGTAATACTTTTACAGGAACTTATACCGGTTCATTACCCTCTTTTACTACAGACACTTATTCATTTACCCAGACCATTGATTGCAGCACTCCCGGATTTTATTCTGTTGAAGCTTGCACTGATTTAACCGGCGATGAGGATGTCAGCAATGACTGTACAACCCATGATTTCGAATGCTTTGCTACTGATTGTACATGGGAAATATGGTTGTATGATGTTTATGGTGATGGTTGGAACGGTTGTACATTGGATGTATTAGCGGATGTAAGCATTGTGCTTAATGATGTAACAATGGTTGATGGTGCAGGACCTGAAGTATTTGCTTTTGGTATTTATGATGGTGGTACTGTATCAACTGTATTTACTGCAGCTAGCTATCCGGAAGAATGCTGGTATGAAATTTATGATAATATAGGTAATCTTATTATAACTAGCGGTCCTCTTGCAGGTGGTCCTCCTGATGTACTTATCGATCCTGCTGTTTGTGCCATTGCTCCTCCAACCAATGTTCTAATTACTCATGATGGTACTGATGTTGTCCTTACCTGGGATGCGGTTACCGGTGCAACTGATTACAAAGTATATCGTTCAACCGACCCTTATACTGGATTTACTGAATTAGTAGGTACTACCGGCGGCTTAACAACATATACAGACTCTGGCGCTGCAGGTACTAAGTATTTCTATCAAGTTACTGGATTTTCATTATGAATAAAGTAATTGTGGCTAATGTCAAAAAAAATATTTCTAAAAAATTTGACATTCAAGAAATGTTAATTTACAAAATGGCTATAAGTAATGTGTTAACAAAAAAAAGAAAAAATTATTCGGAGGAATAAAATGAAAAAGTTAATTGCAATAATTGCAATACTCGCTCTCGCTACTACTGCTTTTGCCACTGAATCTCTCCCGAGTGAGACTGTTGGGTTTGTTAAGATTGATGCAGATGTTGGTTATACTCCTTTTGGTTTGCCCTTCACTTTCTATGATGCAACTCATGCCCAGACAATGACCCTTGATAATATCATTGGGGCTCAATTTACTGGCGGTGCAGCTCCATTCCTATCAGACCAGATTATTGATATAAATACAGGTAACTATGGATGGTATAATACTGGAGCAAGTGCTTGGGCAGGCATGACCTCTTATACTGCAAATCATCCTAATTATGCTTATGTTCTTGTTGGACATCCCAATGTAGATATGTACCTTGCCGGTCAAGTTGATCAATCAACAATAAACTTTGGCACAATGGCTGTGGGTTATAATCCGATAGGAATAAGAGAAGCCGGCGATGTTATTATATCAGATTTAGACCTTGTTAGTTCTGGATTTACGGGTGGTGCAGCTCCATTTCTGTCTGATCAACTCATTGATATAAATACTGGTAACTATGCTTGGTACAGTACTGGAACAAGCACTTGGCAAGGAATGGCTAATATTACTATTGGTCATGCGTATTATATATATGTCCTGTCCGGACATACTCCATTTGATTGGACATATAATCCCACCGGCGCAAAGGCATCAAAAAGTACCGGTGATATCATTAAAGTAAAAGTTAATAAAAGGTAATTAATCTGAAAGGAGATTAAAATGAAAAAGTTTATGATAATATTCGCATCCTTAATGCTTATTGCGTCTCTCGCATTTGCTGCGGATGTCCAGAGACTTATGACAACTGACATGGGTGCAATGAATTTCTATGGTATTAAAGACCAATTAGGTGTTCCTCTTGCTGATGGTTGTTTGATTCAAATCATACTCGACGGTGGTGATGGTGTTATGTCTCCCGCTGATGTAGCAACCGGAGATCCAACAGGTGATGATCAATTGTGTTTAAATAATACTTTCTACCTGATGGCAGTCAATACTGGTGCATGGGGTTTCCCAGGTGGTTTGTATTGGACTGCATATTTTATGTTTGAGGATCCTATAGGTTCTCCTCCAGAACCTGTCGCAAATTGTGGCGATAATGTTTACTTGCGAGCATGGGATGGACCAACAATATCTGTTATTCCTCCTTATTCATCTTATTGTAATACATCTGTTATGCAAATTGGTCCTCCGTCAGGAACAGGTCCCGGACAAATGGACTGGCCACTTTGGGATGATACAAATTGGATAACTCTTCCAGTAGAGCTTTCCGCTTTCACCGCAACCTTTATGGATGGCTACACTTTAATCAGATGGGTAACTGCAAGTGAGACAGATGTTATTGGATTTAATATCTATCGTGGTACTGAGGATGAATATAGTACATCAAATCAAATCAATATTGAATATATTCCGGGACATGGGACAACAACAGAACCTCAATATTACGAGTTCCAGGATATTGATCAATTGATCTATGAAACTACCTATTATTACTGGCTTGAATCTGTGAACTATGGTGGTAGTAGCAATGTGTATGGTTCAATAGAATATACTCCTGAGGACGGAACTGGTGGATTTGAAGATGATTTTGATAATAATCAGCTTATGAACCAGCCAAACCCTTTCTCAAGCACAACCACAATTAATTATGCTATCAAGGGTATGCTGAAATCAGAACCTGTTAACATTTCTATCTACAACACTCTTGGGCAGTTAATTCTTGAAGATGTGGCAAAAAATGGGGTATATCAATTTGATGCTTCTGATCTTCCTACAGGTGTTTATTTCTACAGACTCGAAACTGAAAGTTATAACAACATCAAGAAAATGATGATTATTCGATAAGTTTGTTTAATCACATACCGTTTCCCGGGTTCATTTATTTGGACCCGGGTTTTTTTTATCCATTTAAGTCAATAGGACGCCAGTCTTCTTCCGATCCCAGTGAAATAGAAAGCAGAGATTTCACCCTGATGAAATAAAAAAAGAGATTTCATTGGGCAGGCAGGACAGATAAATCGGAATACGCCTTGGCTAGCAGATACACACAAATTGAACTGATTCACGCAGATAAAGAAATTTTTAACCACCAGTCTCCATTACACTTCGCCGTGGCAGGCGAATTATCACGAAACAATTTTAAGAATTCTTATATCAAAATTAAAATACAGAAGTAACGCAAGATTCCAATCTTGCGTACTCAACATCAGTCTTCGTTTCACTTCAGTCTTTTCTGCCAGCTGGCGGATCAGAGTGACAATATGTTTTTATTTGGAGTTGATGACTCCGTTGGCTTCACACATGAGTTGCAGGGTCAATTGCCCATAATTGACCTTTGCTTGAGACAATTGGTTACTTCTTAAATCTTAAATCGATGTTCGTTAATCTTCATTCAAAAATCCCGTCACGGAATGATCCATGACGCCTCAGTAATTGTTAGAGAGAGGAAACGAGTAATTGTAACTCAACATTCCGACCTGTCGGGGCGTAATGAAATGGAGACTGATGTTGAGTACGCAAGATTCCAACCTGTTTCACTTCAGTCTTTTCCGCCAGCTGGCGGATCAGAGTGACAATATGTTTTTATTTGGAGTTGACGACTCCGTTGGCTTCACACATGAGTTGCAGGGTCAATTGCCCGTAATTTACCTTTGCTTGAGACAATTGGTTACTTCTTTAATCTTAAATCGATGTTCGTTAATCTTCATTCAAAAATCCCGTCACGGAATGATCCATGACGCCTCAGTAATTGTTAGAGAGAGGAAACGAGTAATTGTAACTCAACATTCCGACCTGTCGGGGCGTAATGAAATGGAGACTGATGTTGAGTACGCAAGATTCCAACCTGTTTCACTTCAGTCTTTTCCGCCAGCTGGCGGATCAGAGTGACAATATGTTTTTATTTGGAGTTGACGACTCCGTTGGCTTCACACATGAGTTGCAGGGTCAATTGCCCGTAATTTACCTTTGCTTGAGACAATTGGTTACTTCTTTAATCTTAAATCGATGTTCGTTAATCTTCATTCAAAAATCCCGTCACGGAATGATCCATGACGCCTCAGTAATTGTTAGAGAGAGGAAACGAGTAATTGTAACTCAACATTCCGACCTGTCGGGGCGTAATGAAATGGAGACTGATGTTGAGTACGCAACATTCCAACCTGTTTCACTTCAGTCTTTTCCGCCAGCTAGCGGATCAGAGTGACAATATGTTTTTATTTGGAGTTGACGACTCCGTTGGCTTCACACATGAGTTGCAGGGTCAATTGCCCGTAATTTACCTTTGCTTGAGACAATTGGTTACTTCTTAAATTTTAAATCAATGTTCGTCAATCTTCATTCAAAAATCCCGTCACGGAATGGTCCATGACGCCTCAGTAATTGTTAGAGAGAGGAAACGAGTAATTGTAACTCAACATTCCGACCTGTCGGGGCGTAATGAAATGGAGACTGATGTTGAGTACGCAAGATTGGAATCTTGCGTTACATCACCAGAACAAAGCTTGGGTAATGTTAAGATAAGAAAAAAGAAAAAATTCTTCTCGGTTGACTTGTTAATCAGGATAAAAATGTATATTCTTCCATCCTCCATTAATTTATCATTGACTCCAAAAATTATGAATTCAAATTTTCTTCCAAGAAACGGAGGTATCATGTCTGAATTCGTAGATTGGCATAATAAAGAAATGCTGAAGAATGCAAAGGCAGCTCTTGAAAAGCACAGATTCGCCAGCAGGCGGAGAGTTCAGAATGAATGGGATGAGATAATAATTTAAAAAAATTACAAAGAATTGTCATCCTCGAGTGATCCCGATTTATCGGGTGAGCGAAGGATCTCCCCAGTAGAATTTACTAAGCTTTTTGCGAGATTCTTCCCGTCTTCATTTCCTCTTACTCAGCAGTTACATAATAAAACTTTCTTGCTGATTGTATTGAAGTTGTCCAACTATTATTGTTAAATGATCCTGTATGATCGAGCTCAAACCCGCTTTGTGGATAGTCAGATGAATAAATATGATATACACTAGCTCCAACAACTTCATCCCAGGAAATAGTTACTGATGTTTCAGAAACCACGATCGTTACATTAGTTGGGGCATTAAGTGGTCCTGCAATATGGAAACCAAGATAACCAAATGTATCTTCAGGATAAACTTCCCATTCGGAATCATTTGTATTTGTCCCGGCTGAAGAAGTCCAATCCGTATTTCCAACAGTGACAGTAGATTTTCTTACAATAGTATTATTTAATGTTGCATTAGTTACTCCAGCAACATTCCAGCCAGTTCCTGGGTTAGTGCCCTCTTCACCAATAGCATCGATGAGCGTCATTGTTCCCTCGATGTCTTTGGCAATTCCAACTGCATCATTACCATTCCAGTTGGCATAATACCAAGTTGTATCAGCAATATCTAAAATATCAGATGATGCACTTGGGTTAGCAATCACCAATACTCTGTCTACTGCTAAGTAACCTGATAATGTTAATGCCCGTTCGGGCCAACTACCACCGTTCTCAATTTTCCAGATTTCATATTCAGATAGGTTTATGGTTAAACCCGTTCCATTATAAATCTCGATAGCTTTATTATAGCTACTTCCTTCGATATATTCCGAAATAAAAAGGTCTGTTGTTGTTTGAGTTCCGGTAATGGAAAAGAAGCTATCGCTTTCATCAAAAGGATTTCCATCGTTTGCATCGGAAATTCTAATCTTATAATCACTTGCTATTGTCTGTTCGGAAGGAATATCCCATTGCCATAATCCGTCATTATCTGTCGAGCTGACAAGTTCGGAATAATCTCTCACAGGTTCCTTATAAAGATCGATCTTGACATTGCCTGTAAAATCGCTGGAAGTCCAGGTTATATCATAAGAATTTCCTCTCTCCCATTCCTCGTTGCCATTTGGAGAAGTTACTGTAATTGTCGGATTGACTGCATAATGACTTCCAATATAACTGAAAGTATCTACCGGATATTCATCCCATTCTCCGTTGGAACTAGGATATTGCGGTCCGCTTTGCGGTTCGGTTATAGTTGATTTTCTCACATAAGTAACATTTTCTCCAAAAGAAACATCACCGGGGATTCCGATCCTGTCTATCTCAACACCATATTTAAGCAAACGAACCTGGTCATTTCCATTGAAATTAATTACAAAATTATCAATATCATCAGCAACATTCAAAATCAAGGAATCTGCTAGTGAGTTTGCAAGTACAAAAACGTCTCCATTAGCTATTGTTCCGCTGTAATTATAAGTATTTCCCCACACATTATCACCATTTATATCTTTTTCCAAACTGTATGCAGAAAGGTCAACCGATGCTCCGGTTCCATTATAAATTTCAATTGCTTTATTAAAACTGCTTCCTTCAATATATTCGGAAATGAAAAGATATGATTGTGTCCCACTCAAACTAACGAAATCGACGTAAACAGGCAGATGGTCGGAAGCATAATAGAGCGCATTGGCAACCGAATCAGGAACTGCGGAATTAGTTCCGTCATTCACGGATTGATCAAAATGATCTCCATCATTTCCGTAGGAAGTGAAACTACCAGAAATGTACTCGATCCCTGAACCATTGTTTATTCCATAATTTCCAAAAATGAAATCAAATTTATCATCTAATCCACCACCAGCACCATAACCAAAGGCATCTAAACGAGTGGATTGTGTATGGACTTCTGAATAATAAGAATTATCGTGCCAATTTCCTACTTCGGAACATAGGTCTTGTGAACGTCCAATATTACTTGTTTCATTTGCAATGAATTTCTGATAACCATGTTCAGAACTGGTGTAAAAATTCATATCTCCTACGATGATAAATTCTGTTTCTGCTGAAAGCCCGTTCAGATGATTGCGAAGAATAGTTACTGCTGCTAAACGTTCTGCTTCATTAACTGAGCCATCAGAAGCTTTCAGATGGCAACTGTAAAATCTGATTGGATTTCCATCGATACTCAATACATACTCGGAAATATCTCGAGGTGATGTATCAATCTCATTCTGACTTACCAAGGTACCGAGAGAAGTCTTATAATACAGCATATTATTCAGATCAGTATCGAGGACAAAATCAGCTCGAGCATAACCTCCAATAGCATCATTTAATACAGAAAGCATCGCATTTGCACCTGCTTCCGAGACGATTTCCTGGCAGATTACAATATCAGGTTTGGTATTTAATAGAACTGTCTGGAAATCGGAAAGACGGGATGTTCCATCAAAATTAAGAGCATTGTAAGACATAACTCTAAAATTAGTATCAGCAAAAATATTAGTTACGAATGTTAAATTTAACATTAGGATAAATATCACAATTCTCGTTTTCATTTTCTTTAATCGGCTGTTACACGATAAAA
>Ga0268281_1001357_pt1 | contig 14393 bp, 10 predicted proteins | sample saktaG_10_FD_190134 | JGI IMG/M metagenome (GOLD analysis project Ga0268281, IMG submission 190134) | Saline water microbial communities from Sakinaw Lake, British Columbia, Canada - sak_2011_5_24_50m | ecosystem: Environmental > Aquatic > Non-marine Saline and Alkaline > Saline ... | reverse complement strand
GTATTTTATATGAGTGAACACTATTGGGAAGATTTTTAAAAAAGACAGATCTGTAACAGATCTATAGTGGTGGTGACTGGACGGAAAACCGGACTGCCGCGAAGCGGTTTAGTTCATGAAATATCTATCCTGCATCTTTGGTTTGAGAGAATTTATCGAGATTATGATACTATCGTCAGAAAATAACGTGCTGTTGATTAATGATATTCGTTTGCCATCGAGAACAGTATTGTCAAAAAACAAAGTGTAAACAGCTTTATTAACCTTCAATCAATATTTTAACCCCTGCATTAATGACAGCTGCTATGTCACTGGTTGTATTAGCCCTGTCCTGCAGTCGTATTATTTTTGATATAAGTTCTTTGCCGATCCATCAAGAACCTTCCGGACACGCTTTGCTCTGGCATTGCGAGTTAACGTTATAAACTTGGTTTATATTATGCGTTCTCCAGGATCTGCTTCCGTGTTCTGTTGTACATGTACTTCAGCGCTGTATTGGACATAACGGCGAGGGAGGTATTTCTGACGATTCGCTTCACGTCATCCCGGCTGATTTTCACGGTCCGGCCTCTGAAAAGATTCTGATCCCGTGAAAGTTTGGCCAGGGATTCCACCGCCATGAAAAGGGGCCAGAGGCAGAACAGGCGATAGCGTACGAGTGTCCTCGGGATGTCAAGGGTGTAGAGCAGTGCCTCATCCAGGTACGTGAGGGCGAGGTTGATCAGGCGTTTGTGAGCGTTTACGAAACCTTCCTGTTTCTTCTCGAATGAATCTTTGACAGGATCGATGCCCTCTTCAATAAAAAAGGAACGGGGAACATAACACCAGCCCCGCTCGCGATCCCCATAAAAATCTTTGGCGATGTTGGTGATCTGCAAGCCCAACCCGAAGGCAACACTTCTTTCCTGAAGCTTTTTTTTGATCTCCGGTGTAATCCTTTGGGAATTTTCTGAAAATATGGATGTGATCATGAGACCCACTGTGCCGGCGACAAAGTAGCAATAGCGGTCAAGTTCTTCCTGGTTCTCTAAAAAAATAATGCCTTTATCGGAGCCCTTTTCCTGGAAACTTGCCATACCGACGGCCATTTCCTTTACATGTGCAGATATAACGGAAATCATGCTGTCCGGAAGTCTGACAAATTCATTAAAGACGCGGATAGTGTTCATCAAAAGGTCAGATGAATCAGATTCTTGTTTAAAAGCGATATCTTTCAGGAAGTTTTTAATCTGATCTTTATAGTCAAGTGAGGGCGGAAGAAGCTCGGAATATTCGCACAGTTTTTGCATCTTAAAGGGAACAGGAAAACAGGGATCGTCTTCTATGGTGTCAGCTATACGACAGAGAAGATATGCCAGGAGAAGTCCCTTATATGAATTACCCTTGAGGATTTTTATATTTATGGCGAATGTTCTCGACACCCTGACGAGGGATTCTTCACAAAATGCAAAATCATCGAGCTTGCCGTTTTGAATCATAGTTGACCCTGATTTTTTTGATTATTCCGGCAACTTTAATTAATTACCCTTATCAAGTCAACGGAAATAATAAGAGTCTGTCATGAGGATATTGAATTAAATTATTAAGTAAGACCTTTGCAGAATGTTCAATTTTGTTCAAGTTCAAGGAAGACGAAAATTTTAACCACAGGAATATATTGGATATTTCGAGGATTAAAATTTGAGACTGACCCCAGAGGAATAGGCTCTGCATTCCACAGGGCAGGCGCAGAAATTGGGCAAAAGGGGGCGTTATGCAAAGGTCTCTAAGTGGGGGGCGGGGAGGTACTTGACCTCCCCGTGTTTGTACCTTGACAACAACCGATCATCGTCACCTATATTGGATAAGACAGATTGACCGGTTATGTCAGTTTAAGCCAGAATCGGAGGAGATTCGATTCTTAATATTAAGCTACCTGCATCTTCCGTGCCACGAACAAGAACATAGTACTTAAGTTTGACAGTCTCGTAAAAAATCAACGATGGCAAAGTAATCCCGGCATGTCGGGACAAATTCAAGGTGCGCCCTTCAGCAGGCTCAGGATAAACTCACTTGAGGAATAAGGCGTACTTACGGCACGTTGCAGCTTGCCCCCGTGAAAACGTGAGGAGGATACGGCACAACGCAGTCTCGCCCGGCGAGATTTACTAAACCATCAAGTTGGGAAATTGAATAGCATTTTCTGGAAATCTTATGAATATTAATGTGAATTCAATGAGAGATTCAGGAAACAAATGTCGAACATTAAGACGCTGATTGCATTAAATCATATTAGTTCAATTGGTTAGCATTTCGGCAAAGCTTGTCAACATTCGACATAATTGTCGAAATCCGTTGAGCCTTAACGATAAATAGTCACTATTTTAAGCTATTTAAATGTTATAATCTTTGGTATAGTACTTGCTGGATATTGTGATTGTGAAATAATAAACATGAGAGTTCATAGGGAGAGGGAGAGGAATAATGAAAAAAAATCTTGTGATTATGATGATTCTCGTTCTTTTTTGTTTTTCTGCTGGTTTATTTGCGCAAGAGCAGATCCAGGAAGAAAGAAATGATTATAAAAAAACGAACAGTAAGGACGGTATTCCTCTTGCTTCAATGACCCTGACTGAGAAACAAAACGAAACTATAGGTGAGATTAGTACCAGTTACAGCAATAAAATACTCCAGCTCAGAAGCGAACTTATAGTGAAGCAGATTGAGATTAAAAGCTTGTTGAGAAACCCGGAAACCGGCGAAAAGAAAATCCGGGCTATGGCTAGTGAGATTCGAATTTTAAATGATCGGCGTCAGGAAATGATGGTTAATTACCAATTAGAAATAAGGAAAATTTTAACTCCGGAACAGATCAGATCATGGTGTACCCTTGAGAATCCACCTGTCAAAAGAGGATGGAGACAGTAAAAATGAGCCAGGGGAAAAAATTAATATGGCAAAGCTCATCTCCTGAAGATAACAGACGTTTTCTACAGCCGTTAGCGGTGATCGTTGTAGTAATTGTTTTTGCTGCCCTCATTTTAAGTTTGGGGATCTCGTACCTGGGAAGGCTTGACAATGCTCTTATAGGTTTTATGGAAACAAGAGGGCTTGATATTGTAAGCACTATAGAAAAAGTAGCACAAGAGGACCTGGACTATCTTTACCACTCCCTCAGAAAAGAGAAAGGCAAAGATATATTTGTCCCCTTCGCCGATGAGGCATTTTCGCCGCAAGAATCACTTATAAGGAGCCTGGTAGATCTGGCGCGCGAAGTTGATGTTAAATGGAAGACGGAGGACATCAGCGATGAAGCTTTAAAAGATATTGCTGAGGAAGAAAGTCTGTGGCTTATAGCCGTTCTTAACAAACAAGGCAAAGTTGTTTTTCAAAGCAGGAAGTTCCCTCAGGAAACTCCACCAAGAGCACCTCCTGTTACTTCCAAACATGAAGAAATTATTATAGATTTATTTAATCGACTCGGCAAACCTGATGAAGTCGGCTACATTGCTCTTCGCCGAAAAGATGGAAGCGGTACTATCGTCGTTGCCCTGGATAATCAAGGATTAAGACACTGGAGCACCAAAATTGCTATTAAGAAGGCCATTGAGGAAGTAGGATGGGGGAAAGGATTGGCCTATCTTATGGTAATGGACCAGCATGAAAAGGTCCTTGGCCAGTCGGGTGAAATACCTGAAGAATCGAACAGAGGGGGTGTACTTGCTAAAAATGTCCTGAATGGAACACTGAACATAGCAAGCCGAAACGTTATTTTCCAGGGAAATAAAATTCTCGAAATACTTACACCAGTCCATCTGGATGGGAAGATTGCAGGATTTGCGCGGCTTGGCATGCAACGTGACAGAACAGACAACATACTTAAAGAAAACAAATATGCAATGTTCATTTCTACGGCCTTCATTGTAATGATAGGCATTCTGTCAATGTGGATTCTTTATCAGAACCAAAACAAGCACCTGGCAAGAATGGAGGAAATGGGAAGAAAGCTTCACCAGGCTGAAAGACTTTCGGCTCTTGGGCAGCTTGCTGCCGGAGTAGCCCATGAAATTCGTAATCCTCTTAATGCCATCAGTTTGGCTACCCAGAGAGCTCAAAGAGAATATGCTCCCAATGATGAAGAAAAGCAGAAAGGTTTTCGTCACATTACCGGAGTCATTCGTGACGAAATTAGACGTTTGAACGAAATTATTGAAGATTTTCTCACCTTTTCAAAGGGTCGCCGTCTGGAACTGCGCAATCATTCGATCGTTGAAATATTGCAACAAATCACAAATCTCATGGAAGAGGAGGCAACATCCAGGGGAATCACCATTAAAACCTCCTGGAATGATAATAATATTATAGTTTCCGTTGATGAAAATAAAATGAAACAGGCCCTTTACAATATTTTGAAAAATGCCATTGAATCTATTTCGGATGAGGGAACCATTTCAGTTTCCGTTGAATCTGACAGAAAAGATAAAGTAAAAATCAAAATTTCGGATACCGGTTCGGGTTTAACATCTGAACAAATAAATCGTATCTTCAGCCCGGAATACACGACAAAAGAAAAAGGTCTGGGGATGGGTCTCTCCTTAACTCATGAGATTATAAGGGGTCATAGAGGGGAAATTAACGTCCGGAGTGAAGCAGGGTCAGGGACGACTTTCGAAATTTTACTCCCCGCAGAAAGTGCATAAACTGAGACCTTTGCAAAATGCTTAATTTCGTTCAAGCTCAAGGAAGACGAAAATTTTAAGCACAGGAATACATTGAGTATTTCGAGGATTAAAATTTGAGTCTGACGCAGAAATTGGGCGAAAGGAAGTGTTTTGCAAAGGTCTTAAACTGAAAAAAGACGGGAAACGATGGAGACATTAAACATTCTTGTTGTTGAAGACGGGCAGTCGCAAAGGGAAATGCTTCGGGATTTCCTTGCTGGAGAAGGCCATGTCGTCGAGGAAGCTGAAAACGGAAATAGAGCAATAGAACAGGTTTTCGTAGGACATTTTGACTTACTGCTTCTTGATTATCAAATGCCTGGAATGAACGGGTTAGAAGTACTTAAGAAGGTCAAGGGTATTAATCCCCAAATAGATGTCATTATGATGACCGCCTACGGAACAATAGAAACAGCGGTAGAGGCCATGAAGAGCGGTGCCCTGGATTACATTACCAAGCCCATAGAACTTGATGAACTCAGTATGTTGATCAATCGAATTTCAGAGCGTCGGACTCTTATAAGGGAAAATCAGATCCTTCGCGAGAAGCTGTGGAAAAAAGGAATTACAACAGATCAGATTATTTACAAGAACCAGAAGATGGAAAGCCTTATCAATATGGTAGGAAGAGTTGCTTCCAGCCGGGCCTCTGTTCTGCTGCAGGGTGAAAGTGGCACGGGCAAGGAACTTTTCGCCAGATTAATTCATACGACGAGCCCCCGTTCAGAAAAACCTATGATTATAGTAAGTTGCGGCGCTTTGCCGGAAACTCTGCTGGAAAGCGAGCTGTTTGGTCATGAAAGGGGGGCATTTACGGGAGCGACGGCACGGAGGATAGGGCGATTTGAAGAGGCCGATGGCGGAACGCTTTTTCTCGATGAGATTGGGGAACTTACACCATCCGTACAGGTAAAACTCCTTCGATTTCTTCAGGAACGGGAATTTCAACGCCTGGGTGGAAATCAAACCATACGGTCCGACGTTAGAATCATCAGTGCTACAAATCGTGACCTGGAAAGTAAGGTTGAAGAAGGCACATTCAGAGAAGATCTTTTTTACAGGCTGAATGTGGTTGTTATGAATATTCCACCCCTTCGAGAAAAAAAAGAGGATATACCATTATTAATAAATCACTTTGTCGGTCGCTTTTCTGCTGAAAATGGCAAAAAGATTGAAGGCTTGAGCAGCGAGGCCATGGATCTCCTCTTAAAATATGATTACCCCGGAAATGTCAGGGAACTGGAAAACATCATTGAAAGAGCTGTAGTCATAGCCAGGGATTCTGTCATATCTGTCAAGGATCTCCCATTTAGAAAAATACCATCTCAATACCCGGACAGTCAAAAAATAAAAAAGGGTTCTTTAAAAGATTCAATCGAAGAACTGGAGCAACAATTAATAGAACAGGCTATGGAGGAAGCTGTCCACAACCAGACAAAGGCCGCCGAACTGCTCGGAATCAGTGAAAGAATGCTAAGATACAAACTGAAGAAATATGGGCTAAAGCAGTGATTCGTTATTTCTGATTATTTCCATGTACCAGTTCAATAACCGTTATCTCAGGCGGCGCCAAGAAGCGAACGGGTGGCCCCCATGTTCCCGCCCCCCTGCTCACATATAAATGAGTATTGTTAGAAAGATTGAAATAGCCAGAGTTAAAGGGATAACGTAACCGTGTGATGAGAGTGAAGGGGAAGATCTGTCCCTTATGGGTATGGCCGGAGAGCTGTAAATCGAAAAGACCCAGCAACTTTGTATCCACAGTAGGCTGATGTTTAAGCAGGAGTGTAAATTTGTCCTTTGGAAAAACTGAAAGCATTTCCCTTTCTGAGATATCTTTAGAATCTCCGTAGATCTTTTCAGCAGGGTCGTCAACCCCAATAATATTGATTAAGCCTGAAATGGTTAACCCCTCGCCTCTCAAGACTTTAAAACCTGATTTTGCTGTAAAATCAAGCGCCTCATCAAGTCCCGCATAAAATTCATGATTACCTGTAACCGCAAACTTCCCGTATTTTGGATCGATTTCTTTCAACATTTCTGAAAAGTGTCCAAGATTATTAATTTGCCCATCTACAAGATCGCCCGTTGACACCAGGATATCAGGGTTTTCAGCCTTTACCTTTCGCAGAATTTCTCTCAATCTTTTTTCACGAACGATCAGTCCAAGATGAACATCCGAAATCTGAACGATTTTTAGTTTACCGATCTCTTTCGGTATTTTTGAAGTCGTTATGACGACCCTTTCGGTGTGAATATTCTGTGCCTCAAAGTAGCCATAGGAAGATACAAGTACCGCAAATACCAGAGGTATGACACAAGAATGGAGGGCAGACGGTGTTACGAAAGAAAGGTCTCTGTTAAGGACAAATCCGGTTGCATAAACGGAGAAGCGATAGACATCAAAAAGCACAGCCAGGGAAAAGAATAAAAACACTATTCCCATCCATGAATATCCAACATAGGAAAAAAGGCGCGCTAAAGATTCATAGCCACTCCTTTCGAGTATGCGGATCACCACGGGAGCAAAGACCATGATCATCATAAAAAGGATAAGACATAGCGTTGACTTCGTTCCAGGTAAAAAGGAAGTCTTTACCTTGATAAACATGTAGAAATGAAGCCCGCCGTATATGAGAAAAAACGTCAGCAAAAAGAGAATCAGCGCAACCTTTTCATGATCTGCCTGCATAGATACTTCTTATTTTTTTCTTTCCTCGAATTCCTGGAGAGAATCCTGCCTTTCTTTTGTAGAAACACAGGCCAGGCAGGCCTCAATTTCATAGTCCATCAATGCCTCGAGACTCACTTCACCCCGTGCCATATTGAAACCCTTTTTAATCATTTTAATAGAAAAGGAAGAGTTTTCGGCGATTTTTTTCGCCATTTCTATGGTCGTCCTCATCAGTTGATCGAGAGGAACCGCCTTATTGACAAGGCCTATTCTTTCTGCTTCTTTACCGTCAATATACTCAGCCGTAAAAATCAGCTCTTTGGCTTTTCCCGGACCTATCAGATCCTGAACCAGTCTCATTGCTCCTCCCGTTACAGAGGATGTAACTCTGGCTTCGGGCGAACCGATCAAAGCCTCTTCTGCAGCGATCCGGATATCACAGGCAAGTGCGAGTTCGTATCCCGACCCTAATGCATAACCGTTAATCGCAGCGATAATCGGTTTTTCAAACCTGATAATCTTTCTCGATGTTTCTTGAAGCTCAACCAGGTAATTTCTATATTCTTCGATTGTTCTATCCTTTGAATCCTTCAGATCCGCTCCCGTAGAGAAAGCCCTTCCCTCTCCTGTAATGATCAAGACTTTTATTTCCGGATCATTTTTAACATCTTCCAGAGCGACCTGGAGATCGAGCCATAATTGTTTATTCATGGCATTTAAGACCTGGGGTCTGTTTAACTTAATTGTCGCAATACCTTCCTCTTTTTTATAAATAATGCATTCGAAATCCATTTTCTATACTATTCCTTTCCATATAAACAATAAGTAACTCATTGCTCGTTGCTCATTGCTTTATTGAATAAGCACCCTGGAATCCACTATAGATGCACCCTTTTCATGGACAATCACCGGATTTAAATCGACTTCCTGAATTTCAGGATTATCAATAGCGATCTGAGAGAGCCTGGCCAGAATTTCTTTAATAGCTTCAATGTCTTTCGGCTTTTCCCCTCTTACTCCTGTAAGGATTTTGTAACCTTTTATTTCCCGAATCATCTCCTCAATATCTTCCGTGGCCAGTGGCGCCACTCTGAATGAAACATCTTTGAGAACTTCAACGAATATTCCCCCCAGACCAAACATAATTACCGGACCGAATTGTCTATCACGCACCATCCCAATGATGCATTCCTGCCCCGGAGCAGCCATAGGCGAAATAAGGGTCCCCAGAATTTTTTCTTTTGCCGTTACCTTCTCGGCATTCTTAAAAATATCCCTGAAGGCATTTTTAACATCTCTATCACTGTTCAGACCCAGCCTTATTCCTCCTGCATCGGATTTGTGGATAATGTCAGGGCTGACGACTTTCATTGCCAGCGGATAGCCTATTTTTTTTGCTCCTTCTATGGCTTCATCGGGATTAAGTGCCAGGATCGCTTCCGGCAGGGAAATTCCATATTCTTGAAGCAGTTCTCTCGATTCTGTTTCGAGTAAATTGGCCCTTTTGTCGTTTCTGACTTTCTTAAAGAGCTTCTCGACAGGTACCCTTTTCTGAGCCTCTCCCCTGGGAATATCCATTTGGCTGATTTCACTCTGTTTCGCAGCAAAATTCATCAGTGCACTCATGGACTGAGCGGCCCTGTCGGAAGATTCAATAACCGGAATCCCGGCTTCTTTTAATATATCAAGGGATTTTATGGGGTCTCTCGCATAGCTTGTGTTTACAATAAGGGGTTTCTTATATTTCTTCACTAAATCGACCAGCTCTCTTGAGGTCTGTTCCTCCAGTTCGGCAATATGGGATGCAATGATATCATAGAAACCTCCAAAGAATCCGGTTATTAACAGCCCGTCTACCTGATCATCTTCCATGCAGACCTTCACACATTCGGTAATCATATGAGGATTTTCTTCTGCTGTTCCACCATAATCTATGGGGTTGCTGGCCGGCATGCCTTCAAGCAGGAAAGGCCTAATCTTTTCCTGAGTTTCTTTACTGAGGACCGGAACCTCCATTCCATGTTTCTCCGCATTATCTGCCGCAATCGAATTATCGCCACCCCCCTCCGACAATATGGCCAGTCTCTTTCCCCCGGGCATAGGACAGGTTGCAAATATATTCGCCATATCAAACAGTTCATCAGCATTGAATACCCTTATAATACCTGCCTGTCTGAAGGCCGCATCAAGAACGGTATCATCGCCTGCCAGTGAACCGGTATGAGAGGCAGCAGCCCTTGCCCCGGCGCTTGATCTTCCCACTTTCAGAGCAACAACAGGTTTTATCTTTGCCGTTTCCCGGGCGGCTCTGACCAGATCATGCCCCTCCCTGATTCCTTCGAGATACATCATAATGACCTTGGTATCGGGGTCATCTTTCAGGTAATCAATATATTCATGCAATTGAACCCCTATGGCATTGCCAACATTAATGATTTTGTTGAAGCCGCCTCCTTTCATCCTGGCAAAGTGTGTCAATGAGTCAATCACATTGCCACTCTGGGCAAGAATTGAAATGGGGCCTTTATTAATAGTGGGAATACCCAACATGTTGATGTCCGCCGAGGCGTTGAACATGCCGCTGCAATTAGGGCCTATGATATAAGCACCCGTCTTCGCCGCCTCATTCAAAATCTCCGCTTCGATTTTTTTCCCCTCTTCACCTGTTTCTCCGAGGCCTGCGGTAATGACGATAATACCCTTCGCCCCCATCTTGACGCTGTCCGCCACGGCGGAAACGACAAATCTGGGTGCAACGACGATCATAACCAGATCGATCTCTTTATCAACATCGGTAATAGCAGGAAAGGCCTTTCGCCCAAAAAGCTCGGCCCTTTTCGGGTTAATCAGATAAATATCTCCTTTATATCCCCCCTGAATGAGGCTTCTCGTCCGCCTTTCAGCGGCTTTGCCCGGAACCTCAGAGGCACCTATTACGGCAATGGATCGAGGATTAAACACCTTTTCCAATGATCTTTCCATAATGTATACTCCTTGCGGTTTTGTTACAACTGGTTGCGAAATATTGATTCCATATATGTTTGATTGATACGAATATCTTAATTGTTTTTTTTACACTGCTTCTGTAACGCGTCTCCTCCTTAACCATTGAAGACTTAAAACAACAATGAACAGGGTAAAACCAACACTATCTGTAACAAGACCTGGCTTAATCATAAGAAATGCTACGGTCAGCAGTATAATAACTTCATACCATTTTGTCTTGATAAGCAGGCAGGCCTGCACACCGGCTGCCAGGCATAGTATTCCGAGGGTCGCTGTCAGAAAGGCCGTTATTATCTTCCATGCACTCCCTATCATAAGTAATTCAGGCGCATATACGAACATAAAGGGAATTATAAAGCCAGCGATACCAAGCTGGAACGCGCTGATCCCTGTTTTCCATGGATCGGACTTGGCAATGCCGGCACCTGCATAGGCTGCGAGGGCGACCGGAGGGGTAATGTCTGCTCTTGTCCCGAAATAGAGAATGAAGAGATGGGCAGCAATTGGAAGAACGCCCATCTGGGCAAGAGCAGGCGCAACAAGTGATGAAATGATGACATACTGGGCTGTCGTCGGAACCCCCATTCCAAGGAAAATGCACGCAATCATTGTAAAAGGAAGGGCCAGATAGAGATGGCCCAACGATGCATCCACTACTAACGAAGAAAACTTGATTCCCAATCCTGTCATGGTAATAGAACCAATGATAATACCGGCGGCGGCACATGCAGCGGCAACCTCCACGGCACCTATAGCGCCTTCGCTCAAACCTTCCAGAATCAATTTGCCGAATTCTCTCGGTGATTCCTTTCTGATCATGCTCATAATGAATGAAGAAACAACGGTTGCGATAATGGCCCAAAATACCGCCCTTTCCGGTGAAAAATTTCTCATCAGGAAATAGATAAGAAGAAAAATTGAAAAGATATGATGCCACCCCATGGCAAAGGCAGTTTTAATTTTTGGCAGATCCGCCCTCGGAATACCGCTCAGCCCCAGGGAAACGGCCCTGAAGTGGACCTGCATAAAAGTCGAGAAAAAGGCGAGTGATGCCGGTATTGCCGCAGCAATACAGACCTTGTAGTAGGGAATTGCCAAAAACTCTGCCATGATGAAGGCAGCGGCTCCCATAATGGGGGGCATAATCTGCCCCATTGTAGAGGCGGAAGCCTCAACGCCGGCGGCAAAGTGAGCCGGATAACCGGTACGTTTCATCAAAGGGATAGTAAAAGATCCGGTAGTCACAGTATTAGCCACAGAACTTCCGGATATCATTCCGAAAAAGGTGCTCGAAGCGACGGCCGCCTTGGCCGGACCGCCTCTCGTCCATCCCGTCAGCGCAAAAGCAACATCCGTAAAAAACTGCCCCGCGCCTGTTTTTCTTAACAGGGCCCCGTACAGGATAAAGAGAAGAATGAAATTGGCAGAAACGCCGATGGGAACACCAAAAACGCCATCCGTCGAAAGGGCTAGATAAGTGGAAATACGTTTGATGCTATAACCTTTGTGTGACAGAACATCGGGCAGGTATGGGCCAAAGAGTGCATAACAGATAAAAACCAGGGCAACTATCGGCACGGCCGGTCCTGTCGATCTTCTTGACGCTTCCAGAACCAGGATTACCAGAATCGTCCCCATTATCACATCAACCGGCATAAAAGACCCGGCACGATTCAATATGGGGGTGGAGTAGATGAAGATCCAGACACATATGGAGACCGATACAACCAGGAAAATCCAGTCAAAGACGGACATCCTCTTTTGGGGAGACCTCTTTTTGGAAAAAGGATAAAGAGAAAAAATAAGGATAGACATAAAAAGCCAGTGTATGGCCCTGTGGTCGAGGGCAAAGAAAGGATGAAAATAGGCGTAAATAATATGATAGATAGAAGTTGTAATAGCAATAATGGTAATTAATAAGCTTGGGACACCGGTGAATTCTCTTTTTCTCTCAAATTTTTCTAATACTTCTTTTGCGGCAAGGGCTTCTTCAGAATCAGGTACTGGTTGTTCTATCTTAAATTCTGCCTTGTCGGTCATCCGAAACGACTCCTTTTCCGGGAAATCATTTTCTAATTACCCTTATCCACACGAGATTTCCCCCTTCAGCAATTTCTTTTAACGGTATCTTTTTCTCCTTATAAGTAATAACATGGTTGGCGACTCGTCCTACCCTGAGCAGAAAATGATAAAACTCTCGATGAAGATAAACCCTTGTTTTGTTATCTTCAAAGGAAATTTTTGCATCAGCCTCCGGGTGAAACTCTAACCCCGATCCGTACCAAAGATAGTCTTCCTCAATCAGTACGATTATTCCCTTTTTATCAATTTGAAAAATATCGTGTACAGGGGTAAGGTCCGACGAATGGGTGTAATCAAGATAGAAACAATCACCCTTTTCAATTCGGAATTCCACAAGTATCTTTTCTTCCGGCTGCTTTACAATTTGCAAAAAGAGTTTGCCTTTTTGAGTTGAAAAAGCCGCCTTTCCAAAACAGATAAAAGAAAAGAAGATCAGAAAAGTCGTTATAATTATTACTGAATAGGTTTTCTTATGAAACATGGGTTAATAATAACAGCACGGCCGGAGGTGATAACCGACCGGGCTGTTATCTCTTTTTTTTTACTTTTCTTTAAAATATTTTTTGGCACCCGGATGAAGAGGGATCGGGCTGTTTAGCGCGTTTGCCGGGGTTAGCTGAGCCGCAATAGGATGGATGTTAGTCAGTGCGTATTTGCCTGTTGACGCATTCTCGAAAATAGCCCTGGTCACTTTATACGCAACGGCTTTCTTCATTTTCTTGTTGGCTATCATAACGTTGGAGTCACCAAGGCAGAGTACATCTTCATCCACATCACTATAGGTTCCGCCTGGAATTGTAAGTTTTAAATAATAGGGATACTTTTTGATGAGCATGTCAACCAGTGATTCCTCCAGTGGAATCAAAACGATGTCTCTCGTGGCAGCCAGATCCATGACAGCGGAAGCAGGATATGCGAAATTGAAGAAAACAGCATCAACGATTCCATCTTTTAAGGCCTGGACGGACTCTGTCTGCGAAAGGTTGGCAATCTTTAAATCTTTTTCAAGATCATAACCATATTCTTCCAGGATAGCTTTGGCCTGGGTGGAACAGCCGCTACCGGGAACATCGATGGATACCTTTTTCCCCTTCAGGTCAGCTATTGACTTAATTCCCGATTGTTTGGTCGTAACAATGTGCTCAGGGGCAGGGTACATCTGAAAGAGAGCTACCAGATCATACTTCTTTTTAAAAGGATCCAGCCCTTTAGTTGCCTTATAGGCGACACTCCCCATCACCATTCCCATATCGGTTTCTCTTAGCCCCACAAGACGGCTGTTTTCAACGGAGGCACCTGTGGACTCGGCAGCACACCTGACACCTTCTACAGTTTTCTCAATTATGACCGCCATTCCGCCCCCAAGTGGATAATAAACACCGCCAGGGCTACCTGTTCCCATAGTTAAGAACATCTTTTTTTTCGCAATAGCCTGGCCGGCAAAGATTAAAGTGACAGCCAGACAGATCACCAGAAGTACATACAATGAGCGTTTCATCTTGTCCTCCTTATAATAAATTACGGTTATACGTCAGGGTTACACCAACTACAAGTACTACCCCCCTGTATCTTCTTACACCCCCTTTCCTTTAATAGAGACCTTTGCAAAACGCCCTCTTTCGCCCAATTTCGGTGTCAGTCTCAAATTTTAATCCTCAAAATACTCAATGTATTCCTGCGGTTAAAATTTTCGCCTTCCTTGAACTTGAACGAAATTGAACATTTTTCAAAGCTTGCTATATTGCAGTAAGCCTTGCACATAAATAAAAAAGGCTATACTCGTTGATTTGAGCCAGTAGTGAGCTGGTTAACCCAAATCAAGGAAGGAGCATAGCCATGAAAAGAACTAAAACAAAAAAACTGAAAGTAGTCAATGAAAAAACCCTTATCGTAGCAATAGATATTGGCAAAGTCGTCCATTACGGCTATTT
>Ga0268281_1001353_pt1 | contig 14411 bp, 10 predicted proteins | sample saktaG_10_FD_190134 | JGI IMG/M metagenome (GOLD analysis project Ga0268281, IMG submission 190134) | Saline water microbial communities from Sakinaw Lake, British Columbia, Canada - sak_2011_5_24_50m | ecosystem: Environmental > Aquatic > Non-marine Saline and Alkaline > Saline ... | reverse complement strand
TTATCGGGATACTTATCGAAAATTATGCTGGAGCATTTCCTTTGTGGTTAGCCCCTGTTCAAGTAAAATTACTGCCTATTGCCGATAGACATATTGAATATGGTAAAAATTTATTGAAAGAGCTAAGCAAGAATAATATACGAGCAGAATTAGATGAGATTAATGACAAAATTGGTGCCAAGATAAGAAAGGCTGAGATGGAAAAGACACCTTATATGCTGATATTTGGAGATAAGGAAGTAGAAGAGGGTTTTGCTTCGGTAAGAAAGAGAGGAAAGGGAGACCTAGGGAAGATAAAACTAACCAAGTTTATCGAAGATGTTTTAAAAGAAATTAAAGATAAAGATTTATCTTAAAGGTTATTGAGTAAATATTTCGAATAAGCGATGTATTTAATTAGATAAGCAGTCTGACATATTTCTTTTTTTCTTTACGCGATACTATGCACTCGATACTGATTAATATATTGACTATAAAAAAATAATATGATATAGTTTTCTAAAAATAACAAAGAATTATATATGTTTTTAAAGAAGTACGGAAGAATATTTTTTTCTATTAAAATTAGTAAAATTATATTTCAAAGTTGAGCCAAAAAACTAGTTTAAATTACATAGAAATTGATGCATTGCTCATCTTTAAACCGGTAAAGGAGGAAAATAGGAATTAAGTCAACACCAATATTAAGAATAAATGAAAAAATCAGAGCAGAAAAAATTAGGCTTATAGATTTTGAAGGTAAACAGGTTGGAATAGTTAGCAAAAAGGAGGGTCTTGATCTTGCTGAAATGAGTAATCTTGACTTGGTTGAAGTTTCACCAGAGGCTAATCCTCCGGTTTGTAGAATTATTGATTATGGAAAATATAAATACTTACTGGACAAAAAAAATAAAATTGGGAAGAAGAAACAGAAAAGCGGCGGAATGAAAGAAATAAAGATGCGCCCTAATATTGGAGAACATGATTACAATTTTAAAGTAAAAAATCTATCTAAATTTTTAGAAGAAGGTAATCAGGTAAAAATCACTATAATGTTTAAAGGACGAGAAATGAGATATTTAGATTTAGGAAGAGAGTTATTGGACCGCATAACTAAACATTCCGAAGAAATTGCCAAGGTTGTAAAGGAACCAAAGTTAGAAGGACGGAATATGATTTTAATTTTAATGCCTAAATAATATAAAACATTACCAGAAAAGAGGTTAGCACACATGCCTAAAATGAAGACACATAAGAGTTCAGCAAAAAGATTTAAGGTAAGCAGTTCAGGTATAATAATAAGGTCAAAGGCTTATAAAAGTCATATTTTGACTAAAAAGACTGCAAAACGCAAGAGAAATTTAAGGAAGAGGACTACGGTTAGCAGTGCCGAGGCAAAAAATATTAAAGTATTATTACCATATTCTTAATATTTTTTTAATGATATCGGAATGTTATTTTAAGAATAACTTTAAATAAAAAATCAAATAAATATAAAACAATTTGGATATAAAAAATAAGGAGTGAATAGGATGCCAAGAGCGACAAATAGTGTTGCCTCAAGAAGAAGAAGAAAAAAAGTACTAAAATTAACTAAAGGATATTGGGGAGCAAAAAGCAAACTTTACCGTACTGCTCACGAATCTATGATGAAGGCACTTTCTTATGCCTATAGAGATAGAAGAGCGAAAAAAAGAGATTTTAGAGGTTTATGGATAACTAGAATTGGTATTGCTGCCAGAAACGAAGGAATATCTTATAATAAGCTTATAAGTGGTTTAAAGGTTGCAGGAGTAGAAATCAATCGAAAAATATTAGCTGAATTAGCGGTAAGAGATCACGAAGCATTTGTTAGCGTAGTGAAAGTAGCTAAAGAAAGCGTAAATTAATTTTTATTTATATACGTGTTAATTATCTATACAATATTTTTATTAAAAGTTACAATAAAGATAAGTAGGTCATAGCTTGCCTGCCTTGTATGCCGGGCGAGTAATAACCGAAATTCACTTTAGAACTGCAAGCCGAAATTCTTAAGAGTAGGTTTTGCCAGCTCCCCACTGTTAACAGGGGGAAAGTATGGATTTACTTAATGCAGAGTAAATCGAAAAGGGTGGTACCGCGGAAAAGGTTCATAATTTTCGTCCCTTTACAAGGTGAAGAAAATTATAAACCTTTTTTATTTTATTAGGGCCATTAATAATGAGGAGGGGATACTATTGGAAAATAAGATGAAAGAGATTAAGAAAGAAATTGTTTTAAAATTAAACAATGCAAGTAGTTTAAAGGATATTGAGAAAGTAAAAGTAGAATATTTAGGTAGAAAAGGCATGGTGACTCTCCTGTTGAGAAAATTGGGAAATTTTTCTCCGGAGGAAAGGCCAAAAGCTGGGCAGTTATTGAACCAAACCAAAAAAGAGATTGAAGAGTTGCTCAAGATAAAAGAGGTAGAGAATGAAAAACTGGAGAAAGAAAAAAGGTTACAGGGAGAAAGTATTGATATTACTCTTCCTGGGAGAAACTTAGATAGAGGAACTGCTCATCCTATTAATTTAGTTTTGAAAGAGATTGAGGAAATATTTTTGAGCTTAGGATTTAAGATAGAAGAGGGGCCAGAAGTAGAATTGGATTATTATAACTTTGAGGCACTTAATATTCCCAAAGGCCATCCCGCCAGAGATGACCAGGATTCTTTTTATATAAATCAAGAAATTTTGCTTCGTACTCACACTTCACCTGTGGAAATAAGGGTTATGGAAAAACAACAACCTCCGATTAGAATGATTACTACAGGGAGATGTTATAGGCGTGATGCCGCGGACAGCACTCATTCACCTATGTTTCATCAGATAGAAGGCCTGGCTGTGGATAAAGATATTACTTTCGGCGATTTGAAAGGTGTCTTAACTGTTTTTGTGCACAGGATGTTTGGTGAAGATAGGAAAGTAAGGTTTAGGCCGGGGTATTTTCCTTTTACAGAACCGAGTGCAGAAGTAGATGTATCTTGCTTGTTGTGTCATGGAAAAGGATGTAGGGCTTGTGGATATAGTGGATGGTTAGAGATTATGGGTTCAGGGGAGACCGATCCAGAAGTCTTTAAGATGGTAGGATACGACCCGGAAAAATATTCAGGCTTTGCCTTTGGAATGGGAGCTGAAAGAATTGCCATGTTAAAATATGGTATAAATGATATACGATTATTTTTTGAAAATGATTTAAGATTTTTAAAACAATTTTAAATTAGTCGTTAATAAATAGTCGTTAGTATATAGTAGCAACACAGCGTGCTGTGTTGAGTTTTTCTAACAATTCTCACACGCAATACGCAATACGTAATACGAGACAGGGAGGGAGAAAAAATGCAGGTTTCTTATAATTTATTAAAAGAATATATTGATATAAATATGTCGCCTGAAGAACTTGCTCAGAGATTAACTATAAATGGCATAGTTTTAGAGAGGATGGAAAATATATCTACTGAGATAGAAAAAGTAGTTGTGGGTAAGATAACTTCCATAAACCAACACCCTGGAAATAAAGAATTATCTGTTTGTCAGGTAGATATAAAAGAGGAAACACTTCAAATAATTTGCGGCGCGAAAAATATGAAGGTTTCTGATAAGGTAGCAGTTGCATTGGATGGAGCAAAATTACCCCGAATAGGAATCGTTAAAAGTAAGAAATTTAAAAATATTTTATCTTCAGGAATGCTCTGTTCTGCTTCTGAGTTAGGTATTGAACCGGGGATATCTCCAGGAATATTAATTTTAGAAGAATATGCTGTTTTGGGAGAGGATATAAGGGAAATAATAAAGTTCAACGATACCATATTTGATTTTGAAATCCACTCTAATCGCCCTGACTTAATGAGTATAATAGGAATAGCCAGAGAAGTAGCAGCAATTACCAATAATAAACTTAAAAATCCCGAAATAAATATCAAAGAAAAAGACGAAAGAATCGGAAAAGATATTACTGTGAAAATTGAAGCAGAAGATTTGTGCCCTCGTTATGCCGGAAGAGTAATAAAAGATATTAAGATAGAAGAATCCCCTTTGTGGTTAAAATGGAAATTAAGATTGTTAGGGGCAAGACCAATAAATAACATAGTAGATATTACCAATTTTGTAATGATGGAAACAGGACAGCCACTTCACGCCTTTGATCTTAATTTAATTAAAGGCAAAACCATTATAGTTCGAAGAAGCAGACCGAATGAAACTATCTGTACTTTAGATGACGTAGAAAGGCAGTTGCCGGTTAATAGTTTAGTTATTGCCGACACAACGAAACCCATAGCTCTTGCGGGAATAATGGGAGGAAAGTATTCTGAGATTGATCAAGAAACCAAAAATGTATTTTTAGAATCAGCTTATTTTGATCCAGTAAATAATCGAAAAAACACTACGAAATTTGGTTTAAGAACCGAGGCTTCAAACAGGTTCGAAAAGGGGATAGATAAAGAAGTGCAAATATACGCCCTGGATCGGGCTGCTGATTTAATAAATAGGGTTGCCATGGGCAAAATTAGCTCCGGAAAAATTGACACAAATGAAAAATTATACCAGCCTAACAAGATAAATTTAAGAATGAAGAGAGTAAGTAAAATACTGGGGCAGCTTTTAGATAAAGATGAAGCTAAAACAAAAAAGAAAATTATTGATATTTTGGAGAAGTTGGAATTTAAAGTAGCAGAAGATAAGGGAGAGTATATTGAAGTAATTCCTCCTTCTTTTAGAGGAGATGTGGAAAGAGAAATAGATATAATTGAGGAAATTGCTCGTATTTATGGTTATGATAAGATAAAACCGACTCTCTTTAATACTACCATTGCCCAGGAGGGAAAAGATTTCCGACTCAAGGTAGTTGATCAGGCAAGAGAAATATTAATCGGTTGTGGTTTAAACGAAGTAATAACTTATAGTTTTGTTTCTCCAGAGATATTTGATAAAATAAGAATACCCGAAGGACATAAATTAAGAAATACTGTAAAAATTAAAGATCCTCTTACCCGAGACCACTCTTTAATGCGGACTTCTTTAATTGCAAGTTTATTGGAAGTTATTAAATGGAATACCAATCGACAAGCAGAATTGGTTAAAATATTTGAAGCAGGCAAAATATACTTGCCCTATCCTGATAAACCAGATTCCTTACCTAATGAGAAATTAATAATAGCCGGAGCAATAAATAAGACAGGCAGAGGAGATATATGGGAAAAATCAATTTCGTTAGATATTTTCGATGCTAAGGGTATAATCGAGACAGTTTTCCAGAGCTTAAAAGTGAAAAATTGGGAAATAGTTCAAGGGGATCATCCTGCTTTTCATCCTCTGCGAAATGGTAAGATTATTGTAAAAGGAGAAGAAGTGGGTATTTTTGGCGAGATACATCCGGAGGTAATAAACAATTATCGTATCCCAGGGAAAGTTAGTTTGTTTGAGATTGATTTTGAAAATCTACTACTCCATATTCCCTCAGATCTCAATTTTTTTATTTTGCCAAGATATCCTTCTGTCCAGAGAGATTTGGCTTTGATAGTGAAAGAAGAGATACTTTCTGCTGATATTATTAGAACAATAAAATTGATTGATGAAGAATTAATTAATAAAATAACTTTGTTTGATATATTTAAAGGAAAACAAATTGGCGATGGGTACAAAAGCTTAGCTTACTCTGTGGTTTTTCAAGCTGAGGACCGTACTTTAACTGATCAAGAAGTGGAAAATATATATATAAAAATTAGAGAAAAGCTAATAGAAAAATTTAATGCTAAAATAAGAGAGTAAAAGAAAAGAAGCAAGAATTGTATTAGCGTATAGCGAATACATTTGAATAGCTGGTTAAGAAAATAAAAGATAAAAGTCAGTAGTCAGGAGCCAGAATCCAGGATTCAAGATTGTTTTAAGTTATGAGAGTATATTTTGGTTGTATGTTCTTCTGACTTCTGAATTTTGAAATAATAATTATAGTTTTTCGCTTTAAGTTTTTAGCTTGTAATAACCACTATACGTTATACGCTTCACGCAAGTTTTATTCTCTAACGACTAATTAGTAGGAGATATTTATTATGGTTGCTATAAACTGGGTAGATATATCCATAATGATAATAATCTTATTAAATATGATTATTGGGATACGTCGTGGCATTATCAGAGGAATAATTAATTTGATTGGAGTTATCGCTGCTATCTTCCTGGCAATATTTTGGTATAAAGAAATTGGAGAATATATAAGCTCACACAGTCAGATAAGCGGGGAAATAGCCAACATATTAGGTTTTGCTATAATATTTATAGGAGTATATTTAATCGCAAGAATTATCGAAATATTTTTGAAAAAAATATTTTCCTTATTGTTTGTTTCCTGGATCGATGGTTTAGGAGGAGCTTTATTTGGTTTAGTAAAAGGTTCTCTGATAGTGGGAGTTTTATTAATTATTATTACTTTTATTCCTCTACCTGTTTTTTTTAAAGAGCAATTAGAGAATTCGTTTTTAGCTAATAGATTTGCGGTTATGACCATAATTGTATATGATTATTTAAAAGATTGGCTGCCCTTAAGCTCTCAGTTTAATACAGAAGAATTTCTTAAAAAATTCCATCTTAATTTAATCGTATAGGAATTTCCCTTTTCCGTAAACCCTAATCAGTATATAGTATATAGTATATCGTATATCGTGAAAAAATAGAATTCAGGATTCAGAAGATAAGATAGTATAGGTATATAATTAAGAAAAGGAAGACAGAACGCAGGAATCTATTTTTTTTCTGTTACCTATTATGTGTGAGCATTATATGTGGGTACGATTCATCGTGCCCCTTCATCTGAATTCTGATTTTCTTAGCGCGATACTCGATACGCAATACGCGATACGATAAACTAGCGACTAATTTAAAAGGTGATACCTATCTTGGATAAACATACATTATCAGTTTTAGAATTTTCAAAAATTAAAAAGCAGTTAAAAGAAATAATATCCACCGCTACCGGTGAATTAATCGTGGAAGAAATAACGCCCAATATTGATTTACAGCAAATCTTTAATGCTCAAAGAGAAACTACCGAAATGAGAGAGATTATTTTCTATGAAGGAACTCCGCCCTTTTCCAGATTAGAAGACATTACCAATGAAATAAAAAAATCTGCAATCAAGGGATCTATTCTTGACACTACAAAAATTATTAAAATATTAAAAGTTTTAATAATTTCCCGTTTAATTAAAAACTTTCTGTTGAAAACCAAAGATAAATATCCTTTGATTAAGAAGAAGGCAGAAAAAATAAGAACTTTCGCCGAATTAGAGAAAGAAATAATTCAGTGCATCGGAGAGGATGGGATAGTTTTAGATCGAGCAAGCCCGGAGTTAGGGAAGATTAGAAGAGATCTGGCAAAAAAAGAACAAGCCCTAAAAAATAAATTGGACACCATTATCAGATCTTCCCGTTTTGCCGCTATTATTCAAGAACCTTTGATAACTATAAGACAAAATAGGTATGTCATTCCTGTAAAACAAGAAAAAAAATCAAAATTCCCTGGAATAGTTCACGATAAATCTGACAGCGGCGCTACTTTATTCATCGAGCCTTTCGGAGTAGTAGAGTTGAATAACTCACTTCGTCAACTAATTAAGGATGAAGAAAAAGAGATATTAAAAATTCTGCAAAAGATAACTTCCCTTATTGGAGAAAAAGCGAAAGAGATTAACGTTAGTGTTTTAAATCTGGGTGAAATTGATTTTATTTATGCCAGAGCTGTATTAGCTGATAAAATGAAAGCGGTAGAGCCAAAATTAAATCAAAATGGTTTTATTGATCTCATTCAGGCAAGACATCCCTTATTACAAGGCGCCGTAGTTCCAATTGATTTAAATTTAGGAAAAGTGTTTAATATTCTAGTGATTACTGGTCCTAATACAGGAGGCAAAACGGTTACTTTGAAAACTGTTGGTATACTTGCTCTTATGGCTCAATGTGGATTACATATTCCTGTTGCCCAGGGAAGTGAAATTGCAATTTTCAAAAAAATATTTTGCGATATAGGAGATGAACAGAGTATAGAGCAAAATTTAAGCACTTTTTCTTCTCATATGAAATATATAGTTCAAATTTTAAGGGAAGCTAATTCCGATTCTCTTGTATTACTTGATGAACTGGGTGCGGGGACAGATCCTACGGAGGGAGCAGCTTTAGGTATGGCCGTTTTAGATTTCTTATGCAAAAAAGAAATCAAAGTGATTGCAACCACTCATCATGATTCTTTAAAGACCTATGCATATTTAACTAAGAGAGTATGCAATGCCCGTGTTGAATTTGACGAGGAAACCTTAAAGCCAACATTTCAGGTATCTATAGGATTACCCGGAAAGAGTTGCGCTTTCATAGTTGCTCGGAAATTAGGTTTAGCGCCAGAAGTAGTTTTGCAAGCTCAAAGTTTTTTATCCCAGGAAAAAATTAAAGCAGACAATTTGATTGAAAAAATTGAGCAGGATAGAAAACTAATTGAGAAAGAAAAGAATCTAATAGAAACTACCAAAGAAGAGAGTGTCGAAATTAGAGATAAATTAGAAAAAGAATTGAACAAAATAGTGGAGGATAAGGAGGAAATAATTCTAAAAGCTTATCAGGAAGCAGAAAAGATATTAAAGGAAACTCAGAATAGAGCTGAAAAGATAATAGAGAAATTGAATAAGAAAGGAAGTTTTGGCAAAGAATCTAAGGGTCCATTACTAAAACAAATGCAGGTAATTAATCAAGAGATAAAAGATGAGATAGCTAAGGTAAAACCAGAAAGTGGATTAATAAAAAATCAAAATACTGAAATAGGAGATTACGTATTAATTAAAAGCTTAAACAAGAAAGGCACAATACTTTCTATTTCTACCAAAAATGAAAAATGCAAAGTTCAGATTGATAATATAAAAATGCTGGTCTCAATTTTTGATATAGAAAAAACAGATAAGCTTAATAATGAAGCACCAGATAAATTTAGTTATATGGGGAATGATTTTAGTAGAGGTTTAAAAGTAAGGGATAGTTTTTCTTTATCCAAAATAAAAACCTTTAAAAATGAGATTTCTATTCGCCAACTAACCGTGGAAGAAGCACGGCCTATATTAGAAAAATATTTAGATGATGCTTATATGTTAGGAGTTTCGCCAGTGTATATAATTCATGGGAAAGGTAAGGGTATTTTAAGAGAGGAAGTTAGAAAATTATTAGATAGCGTTTCTTATATTAAATCATTCAGAACAGCCGATGTTAACCAGGGAGGTATCGGAGTAACAGTGGTGTATCTTACAAAGTAAATACAAGGAGCACAAAACAAAAAGCCGAAACTTAAAACTTATAAAATCTTCCAGTCTACCGGTCAGTATTGGTTGTCCGGTTACCCGGTTAGCCAGTTTACAAGTTAATATTAGTTATCCAATTTACCTATTCACTAATTGACTTATTGAATTTAGTTTACTGATTAATGTAGCAACACGGCGTGCCGTGTTTTCTTTAAGAATTTACAATTTCGTTTTTAGATAAAGACAATCAGCTGTCGGTTATTAATCTTTCAGTTTTTTGGATATATACAATTCGCCCTTACATATCACAACTTGTAATCTAAAATAATTATCTGTTTGGGGGTTATGCGACTTGGTGTAATTCTTTAACCGGGTAACCGGTAAACTGTGTAACTAGCTAACTATTCTTATACTATATACTATATGATATATACTATTTTATTCTGATTTCTGGCTACTGTCTTCTGACTTCTTAAAGAGTTATTCATCTTGTTTTTTATGTTTTTCTTTAAGTATATTTATTAAGTATTGATACAGAGTCTCCTCCTCTTGTTTTTCTTCTTCTACTTTGGTTTCTATAGGTTTTTCTTCGTATTTTTCCTTAATTTCTTCAATTTCTTCAAAGAAAGGTCTCTTGATCTCAGGGTATTCTTCTACTTTTGGTATTTCAAAATATTTCTGATGAATTGTGCAATAAGATGTAGGTTCTGTGCCTTTTATAAAAGTGACTTTTAATATTTCCGGACAAGAATCGGTAGGTAAAAGCCCGGATTCTTTACAAACGGAAATTTTTATTATATTATCCGGCTGTAAAAAATCCTTTTTTTCATTATTTTTCAAGGCGTTTTTCATAAATTTAGCCCAAATTGGAGCAGCGACTACGCCGCCAGTCATTTTGTTCCCTAAAGGTTTTCTATCATCATTTCCAATATAAACTGCAGCAACTAAATCCGGAGTAAATCCAATAAACCAAGCATCAACACAATCGTTGGTTGTACCCGTTTTTCCAACTGCTGGTCTATCTATCTTTGCATTCCATCCAGTCCCCCTGATGATTACTCCCTCCATCATACTAATAAGCGTATAGCAGGTTTCCTCATTAAAAACTTTCTTCTCTTGAATAGTATTTTCTTTTATTATTTTACCCGCGTAATCTTCTATTCTAATTATGGATAGAGGGTTTACATTAACCCCTAAGTTAGCAATAGTAGCATAAGCGGAAGTAATTTCTAAAGGAGTTATCTCGGAAGTACCTAAAGCCAAAGAGAGATCTGGACGAAGCTCACTGATTATTCCTGCTTTATGAGAATAACTTATGACTTTTTTTATTCCCACCCGTTCTAATAATTTTACCCCAACTACATTTATAGATTGCTCAAACGCTTCTCTGAGGGTTACCAGTCCACTAAATTCTTTTTCGTAATTTTCAGGAGACCAGCCGTTTTCGAAAGTAATCGGAGAATCTTCTATAATATTACTGGGAGTAAATCCATTATCTAAGGCGGTAAGGTAAATAAAAGGTTTAAAAGCGGAGCCAGGTTGTCGGTAAGCCTGAGTTGCTCTATTAAATTTACTTTCTCCGAAATCTTTTCCTCCTACCATTGCTTTAATATGACCTGTCTGAGGCTCGATAGCTATTATTGCTCCCTCATGGCCAGATTCTTGAAGTGCTTTTTCAGCAAAATTTTGCATCTCCAAATCTAAGGTGGTATAAATTTTTAAGCCGCCCTTATAAACTATATTAGCTCCATATTCCTCTAAAACCTGAGAAAGAATAAAAGTAGAAAAATAGGGAGCGGTAAGCTTATCTCTTTTATTATTATAATCAAGTTCCAGAGGGCATTGCTTGGCTTTTTCCAAATCCTCTTCAGATATGTAACCTAAGTTAAACATTCTATTTAATATGATATTTCTTCTTTTTAAGGACACTTCTTGATTAAGAATTGGAGAATAATAAGAAGGTCCGCGGGGAATTCCAGCGAGTAACGCACATTCTGCAAGATTTAAATCCTGTACATTTTTATTAAAATACATTTTGGCAGCAGATTGTACTCCATATGCCCCATGCCCAAAGTATATTTCATTTAGATACATTTCTAAGATTTCATCTTTAGTGAAAGATCGTTCTATTTGCAAAGCTAACAAAATATCTTTTAATTTTCTATTTAAACTAATTTCTCGGGTAAGAAAAGTATTTATAGCTAATTGTTGGGTTATTGTGCTGCCTCCATGGGGTTTAGCCTCTTTATTGAATTGTAAAATTATATTTTTAAAATTTTCCCATTGGGCACGCACAATTCCCCGAAAACTTATTCCTTTATGTTTATAGAATTCTGAGTCTTCGATAGCGATAGTAGCATTAATTAAATTCGGAGAAATATTAGAAAGCAGAACCGGGTTTCTGTTTTCCTGATAAAACTCGGTTATAATTTCTCCATTAATATCATATACTTTGCTAGTTATAGCGTCTAAAAAATTGTTTTCTTGAACCATTTCTGATATTTTTTGAGTATTAAGGGTAGATAAACTTATAAAAGTAACAGAAAATGCCAGGATAAAAATTATAATTAACAATAATATTTTTTTGGATGAAGAAATATAGTAAGATTTCTTTGGTTTATTTTTTACTGGCAAAGTATGACTCCTTTTTTCGTATATCGTATTGCGTATCGCGTATTGCGTTACAGAAACGAAAATTTAGGTGTAGGTGCACACAATGGATTGTGCCCTTCTTTTGTAATTGACAGACAGGCGAGACGCCTATCCTACGATTAGGATGTTAGCTAACTAGCAAATTCTCTATTTTCTTTATTTTTTCACTATATACTAATTTCGCTTCTGTATTCTGTGTTCTGTCTTCTTATTTTCCCAACTATACGCTCTACGCTAAACGCTGTACGCTATTTTCTTTTACGCAATACGCAATACGCAAAACTCGATACTAATACATTATATCATAAAATTATATTAAAATTAGAATAGTGTTTTATTGTGTAGTAGTGTACACTTTAGTGGGGTAGTTAGAAAAGAGATTAAGCTTACATTTTTTCTTTAGCTTTCCTTAAGTTATTTTCTTTTATTTTTCTTAACGCAATACGCAATACGCAATACGAGATACGATAAGAATCCTTTTAATAGCATTAAATCTATGTTATAATTTCAAAAATTAAATATATTTAGCGAGGAATGTTTAAATATGCCTAAGCTTAACTATCTGGTTCGTGTAGCTATGGTTGCAGCGATTTACGTGGTTCTTAATATTATATTCGCCCCAATAAGTTATGGTCCTATCCAGGCTCGAATTGCTGAAGCCTTAGTAGTTCTTCCCTTTATTGATCCATCGGCAATAATGGGATTATTTTTAGGTTGCATTTTAGCAAATATTTACGGAGGATTAGGGATGGTAGATATAGTTGGGGGGAGTCTTTGTACTTTAATTGCTGCATATTTGACTTACAAATTAAAAAATCCTAAATTAGCACCACTTCCTCCTGTATTAATAAATGCATTTGGGGTGGGTATTTATTTACATTTACTTTTTGACTTGCCTTATTGGATAACTGTATTATATATCGGGATAGGGGAATTTATTGCTTGCTATGTCTTGGGATATCCCTTATTAATTTTATTAATTAAGAACAAAAAGAGATTAGGGTTGGAATAGCGAAAAAGAAATAAGGGAATGATTACAATAAAAGATATTTAAAGTTTTTTTATATGAGGTGGGGTAATTTGTTATGGACATTATAGAAGAAATAAGGATAATTAAAAGAGGCACAGAAGAAATAATCTCTGAAGAAGAATTGATAAAAAAAATAGAAAAATCAAGAAAAGAAAAAAGACCTCTTCGGGTTAAACAAGGATTTGATCCTAATGCACCGGATATACATTTGGGACATACGGTAGGCTTACGTAAAATGAGACAATTTCAAGACCTGGGCCATGATATTTATTTTTTAATTGGCGATTTTACCGGAATGATTGGTGATCCGAGCGGTAAATCAGTAACCAGAAAACAGTTGACCGAAAAAGAAGTTAAAAAAAATGCAGAGACTTATAAAAAACAAGTTTTTAAAGTATTAAATCCGGAAAAAACCAAAGTAGTGTTTAATAGTCATTGGTTGGGAAAGCTTTCTTTTTCGGAAGTTCTAAAAGTGTGTTCCAAATATACGGTTGCTCGCATGTTAGAGAGAGATGATTTTTCAAATAGATACAAAGAAGGCAAACCGATAGGTATCCACGAATTTTTGTACCCATTAATGCAGGGCTATGACTCTGTAGCTATGCAGGCAGACATCGAATTAGGAGGCACAGATCAGAAATTTAATCTATTGGTGGGTAGAGACATTCAAAGAGAATATAACCAGGAACCGCAAGTTATTATCACTCTGCCTCTTCTTGAGGGAACAGATGGGGTAGAAAAAATGAGTAAAAGTCTTAATAATTATATTGGAATTAATGAATCTCCCCAAGAAATGTATGGCAAAGTTATGTCTGTTCCTGATAATCTTATGATTAGATACTTTGAATTAGTTACCGATGTTCCTTTAAATGAGATTGGTGAAATAAAAATAGGTTTAGAGAATAATAATTTACATCCTCGTGATGTGAAAAAGAGATTAGCTAGAGAAATTGTTACACTTTATCATGGACAGAGTGCTGCAATTACGGCAGAAGAAGAATTTGAAAAAGTGTTTAAAGATAAACTTTTTCCGGAAGAAATAAAAGAATTAATTTTAAAGAAAGATGATTTGAAAGAAGGAAATATTTGGCTTATTAAACTTATTGTTCTATCTGGCGTAGTAGATAGCAAAAACGAAGCTCGTAGATTGGTTGAGCAGGGTGGAGTAAGAATTAATGGTGAAAAGATAAGTGATCCCAATTTTGATTTTACTGTCAAAGAAGGTACGATTTTAAAAATTGGAAAGCTAAATTTTGTAAAATTAGTTATTAAATAGTATATCGTATATCGTAAAGAAGGTAGAATTCAGGAGTCAGAATAAGATAGTATCGAGTATCGAGTATATAGTAAAGAGGAAGAGCGGAGAGCGAAAAACGAAAAGTGCAAAACCATAACTCAAAACTAAAAATTAAGAATCAAGATTTTAAATTTTTTAATTATGGTTTTTAGTTTTTCGCCTGT
>Ga0268281_1001349_pt1 | contig 14460 bp, 9 predicted proteins | sample saktaG_10_FD_190134 | JGI IMG/M metagenome (GOLD analysis project Ga0268281, IMG submission 190134) | Saline water microbial communities from Sakinaw Lake, British Columbia, Canada - sak_2011_5_24_50m | ecosystem: Environmental > Aquatic > Non-marine Saline and Alkaline > Saline ... | reverse complement strand
CGTTTCGTTTCCATCGCTACAGACATCAGTTCACTGCCGGAATCAGAACCCGGGATAAAACCGCAGGGTGATCTGGTTCCCATCTGCGCCAACTGCAAGAAAATCCGGGACAAAGAGAATAAGTGGGAACCGGTTGAAGCTTTCATCAACCGGCACATCGATGTGCGATTATCCCATGGCATCTGCCCCAACTGTATGAAGGTCCTCTATCCCGGTTTTGTTAATGACAATAATAAGGATATTTAGACATAACTATGAAAAATACAACAACCAACAATACCCCAAACGACCCAACGGAACTTGAAACGAGTAACGCCCGCTTTCAGGACCTTTTCGACAATGTCAACGATATGATTCAGTGCATTGCTCCGGATGGAAGATTTCTCTATGCCAACCGGGCCTGGCATAACGCTTTGGGATATTCAGAAGAAGAAATTCTTTCTATGACCATGTTCGACATCATTCATCCCGATTTCAGTGAGCATTGTATGACGATGTTTGCGTCAGTCATGCAGGGCCAAGACATTGGCCGTTTTGAAACCGATTTTGTCACTAAAGATGGGGGTCTGATTAACGTTGAAGGAAGCGTCAGTTGCCGCTTTGAAAATGGGAAACCTATCAACACCCGGGCGATCTTTCGGGACATTACCAAACGCAAACAGCTCGAAGCCGAAAAGGACGAACTGATCGCTCAACTAAAAGCGTCTCTGGAAAAGGTCAAACGGCTGAATGGCCTGATCCCGATTTGCGCCAGCTGTAAAAAAGTCCGCGACGATAAGGGTTACTGGAACGATGTGGAACTCTACGTCCGTCAACATTCGGAGGCCGAGTTCAGTCATGGCATCTGCCCGGACTGCATGGAAAAACTGTACCCGGAATTTTCAAAGAAAAAGAAGAAAGCAGCGATGAATAATGAGTAAACCCATGAAAAAATCACCGGACAATTCGCTGACTAAAATCAGTGCTGAACAACTTCGCCTGATCGTCGAAAACGCCAATGAAGCGATCCTGGTCCTGCAGAATAATGCTCTGGTATATTTTAATCCGAAAACCGTTGAAATTATTGGGTGCTCTGCCGAAAAGCTAAAGAATACACCCTTCACGGAATTTATCCATCCTGACGATAAGCTCATGGTTATGGAACACTATAAAAAACGTCTGGAAGGAAAAGATGCTCCATCTATCTACTCCTTTCGGCTAATTAAAAATAACGGTGAAATTACCTGGATTCAAGCAAATGCCGTTGCTATCCAATGGAACGGCCAACCAGCAACGTTGAGCCTCACCACAGAAATAACCCTGCATAAACTCACCGAACGCATCCTGAAAGAAAGTGAGGAAAAATATAAAAAAATTGTGGAAATCGCCCAAGATGCAATTGTTATTCATTCAGATGGCGTTGTCGTATATGTTAATCCGGCCGCAGTTAAAATGTTCGGGGCAAAAAGCGCGCTTGATTTAATCGGTAAACCAGCGATGGAATTCGTTTCTCCGGACAATCGTGCCACTACCATGCAGAGGACCCGTGATTTACTTTCGGGGAAAAAAATAAAATATCCAATTGAAGATACATATCTGAGATTTAATGGCAGCCCGGCTACTGTCGAGGTTTCTTCCAGCGTATTACTTTACAATGATCGGCCCGCAGTTCAGGTGATAATCCGGGACATTAGCGACCGTAAAAAACAACTGGAAGCCCTGGAAAACAGCGAACGTAAATACCGGGAACTCTTTGAAAACCTGCGTGACGGTTGGGTATCCACGGATATGGACGGCCATTTCATCGAATGTAATCAGGCCTTTCTGGGTATGATCGGTTATTCAGCATTGGAGCTCAAAGAAAAAACCTTCAAGGAACTGACGCCTGAGAAATGGCATGATTTTGAAAAAACGATAATTGGCGACACATTACTAAAAAGAGGCTATTCCGGCATTTTTGAAAAAGAATATATTCACAAGAACGGCACTGTTTTCCCGGTGGAAGTATCTCTTTATCTCCAGACTGACGATTCCGGCAATCCAGTTGGAGCCTGGGGATTGACCCGGGATATCACCAATCGTAAAACGGCCAAGGATGCGGTCGCCATCAGTGAATATCTCTACCGTCTTACATTGGGCAATATATCAGATACCGTTTTTGTCACCGATGATAACGGTAATTTCACCTTTATCTGTCCAAACACCGAGGTAATTTTCGGATACAATAAAGAAAAAGTCGCTGAAATGGGCAATGTCTCCAATCTGCTCGGTGGACAAGTGATCGATATAAAAGAACTGAAAACATCGGGCGAATTTTCAAACATAGAGTACCGGATTACCGACAAATCGGGAAATAAACATGATCTGCTGATATCCGTCAAAATGGTTGCCATTGGCAAAGGATCTGTTCTGTACACATGCCGGGATATTACCGACAGGAAAAAAATCGATAACCTCTGGAATCTCAACCGCGAAATCCTGGAAAAGGTGACCAGGGGCAAGTCCCTGGGAAAAGTATATGACGACATCACCAACCGGGTTGATGAATTGCTGCCTGATGCCAGTTCATCAATATTTCTGATGATGCCTGACAACAAGCATATTCACCTGGTTTCCGGACCCCGCTTGTCCAATAAATGGAAAGAACATGTGAATGTATTCCCCGTCAGCGCGAAAGCCGGCTCCTGCGGCACTGCCGCCTACACCGGCAAACGTATTATTGTGACTGATATTACGGCCGATCCCCGCTGGGCCCAACTTCGCGACGAAGCACTGGCCGAGGGATTTCAAGCCTGCTGGTCTCAACCAGTCCTTTCTTCAAAAGATAATTCCGTGTTAGGTACTTTCGCCCTCTATTATAAGTACAAACACAAACCCGGTGACTATGAACTCCAGCTCATGGAAAATCTCGCGAAATTACTTTCACTGGTACTGGAACGCCGGCGGAATGAAGAGCAGGTTCTTGCCGAACGGGAACGGTTATTTCAACTGCTCGATCAATTGCCTGGCATCGTTTATCTGCTGGCGCCGGACCACACCATCAAATTTGCCAATAAACGCTTCACCGATGAATACGGCCCGGATTTCACAAAGCCCTGCTATAAACTCATTCATGACAAATCCAGGTCCTGCAAAGACTGCCCAACCTTCGACGTGTTTAAAACACGAATTCCCATAAAGTATGAATATACACTGTCAAATGGTAAAACCTATCTGGCCTACGATCTCCCCTTTACTGATACGGACGGTTCGCCCCTGGTGCTGGAATACAGTCTGGATATCACGGATCGAAAAGAGATCGAAAAAGAACTCCAGATGAGCGAGGAACAGTTCCGGCTGATCTGGGAAAACTCACCCCTTGGATTACGCCTCGCCGACGCCAATGGTAAAATAATCCGGGTTAACGAAGCCTACTGTAAACTGGTTAAAAAATCCCGCAAGGAACTTGAGGAAAAACCACTTTCAATCGTATATCAAAAATCCAATCAGAAACACATCCTGACCAGCCATTCAAAACGTTTTAATGAAAAAACAATTAAAACTCATTTCGAAACTGAATTAACATTATGGGACGGAACAAAGATTTGGTTGAATGTATCCAATGCTTTTTTTAATTCTGAGGATCATCCGCAGGAATTATTGCTGGGTATTTTCCAGGATATCTCCGAACGCAAAGAGGCTGAAATTGCCCTGTACAATTCCGAAGAACAACTCCGGCTGATCTGGGAAAATTCCCCCATCGGGCTACGGTTGACCGACAGTTCGGGCAATGTTGTCATGGCAAACAAAATATATTGCAATCTGTTCGCAAAGGATATTAACCAAGTCATTGGACACCCTTTTTCGCTAGTGTATAAAGAGATTCCCGGAGAACAGATTCTCGAAACCTACCAGAAGCGATTTAAGAATCATACAATCAAAGACACTTTTGAAACAGAACTGCCCCTTTGGAACGGACAGACAATCTGGATGGGAACATCCAACACATTTTTGGCCTACGGTTCACCGGAACAGACGTTTGTTCTGAGCACTTTTAATGACATCACCCCGCGCAAACTGATAGAGCAAGACCTTCAAAATAGCGAAAAACGATTTATGAACGCTGAACAAGCCGCCCATCTCGGCAGCTGGGAAATGGAATTAGCGACGGGTAAAAGTGTCTGGTCTGATGAGTTCTTCCGGATCTGTGGCTATGAACCTGGCAGCATAGAACCATCATCAGAAATCGGATTCACAATTATCCATCCTGATGACCGCGAGCGCGCTTCTCGGGCGATTGAAAATTCAATAAAAACAGGGGATCCCTATGACATTGAAAAGAGAATCGTCCATCCCGACGGGACAATCCGATGGGTTCACTCAAGAGGTAAAATCAGTTACGGTGATCAAAAAAAACCGATAACTTTGGTCGGATCATTTCTGGATATAACCGAGCGAAAAATTGCAGAAGAAAAAATCATTAATACACATCGCTTTTATGAAGATATTACCGAAAATATCCAGGATGGTATCTGGGTTTCCGACAAAGACGATGTCATCTATTACGTCAATCAAGGAATGGAAAAAATCGCTGGAGTCTCCAGAGATAAAATAATCGGAAATAATGTTCTGGCCGATTTTCCCGATGAAACAACAAATAAATTTAATGCCTTTTATATAAGAGCGAAAAAGACTCTCAAACCGGTCTGGTATGAAACACAGGTGAAAACGCCGGCTGGCCGGGACACATGGCAAAACGGATGGCTGATCCCAAAAATCAGGGACACGCAATTTGACGGAATTATCTGCACGATCCGGGATGTCACTGACCGTCTGGAGGCAGTCGATCAATTGCTTCATAGCAATTTGCTGTTGGAAAACGCTCAGAAGATCGCCAAAATCGGCTATTGGGAATTTGACATGAAATCCCGCTCGGTCTGGGCTTCTGATTCAGCGCGGCGAATTTATGGTCTTGGTGACGATGAATGGACAATTGAAAACGTTCAGCAAATTCCGTTGCCGGAATACCGCGACACATTGGATAATATGCTTCTAGGTCTGATCAAAAACGATCAGCCTTATGATATTGAATTCAAAATTAAACGTAAAACCGACGGCGCTGTTCTGGATATTCACTCCATTGCAGAATATGACAAAGAAAAACAAACCGTCTTCGGTGTTCTTCAGGATATCACCGATCGCAAACGGGCCGAAGAACACGTCCGGGAAAGCAAAGAGAAATACCATTCGCTCTTTAACCAGTACTCACTGGGCATTTATATTCATAATCTCAAAGGCCAGATAATCGATGTCAATCCTGTAGGATGCCTGCAGCTGGGATACACAAAAGAGAAATTGCTCAAATTGACCATCTTTGATTTTCTTCCTCAAAACGCAGAAACAGTAAACCTTCCCAAAGACGAGATTCTCCGGATGTGGAAAAACTGGTCGCCAGGCACAAGAGAAACCGTGATCGCCGAACACCAGCGGAAAGACGGAAGTATCTTCCCAGTTGAAATTACCACAGGCCCCCTGATCTACGGCGAGGAACAATATATTTTATCAACCGTTCAGGACATCACCGAACGCAAGCAGGCCGAAGAAGCGCTCAAAGAAAAAATGTCAGAACTAGAACGCTTCAACAAGGTGATGGTCGGACGTGAAACCCGCATGATAGAACTGAAACAGGAAATCAACGAACTCTGCGAAAAGTTGGGAATACCAAGAAGATATTCTGCCCCGGAAAGTGCTGACAGATAATATAACTGGATAAACTGGAGAAGATAATGACGGCAAATTCTAAAACAGCCGACCAGCAACTGCTTCAAAATATTCTTGAAACGTCTCCAATCGGTATAGTAGTGACCAATACCGTTGGTCAGATCACCTTTGCCAACCAAGAAGCCGAAAAAATCCTCGGTCTGGAAAAAGAATCCATTACTCAACTCACATACAATGATCCCGCCTGGTTAATCACCGATTTTGACAGCAAACCCTTTCCCGATGAGCAACTTCCCTTTTCTGTGATTAAAAAAACCCTCAAATCAGCCTACAATATTCAGCACGCCATCCAGTGGCCCGACGGGAAACAAACCCTTCTCCGGATTAATGCCGCCCCGCAGCTGGATGATTCCGGGAATTTTATAGGTATGGTTGCCGCCATTGAAGATGTCACCGAGAAAGTAAAATCCGAAAAAGCATTAAAGCACGAGATGGAACGGGCCAGTCATTACCTGCGGATGGCTGGAACGATGATTATTGTTTTCGATAAAAACCAATTGGTGACCCTGGCGAATCCCAAAACCTGTGAAATCCTGGGTTATTCTGAATATGAAATTGTCGGTAAAAACTGGTTCGACCACTTTTTACCAAAAGAAAATAAAGATGCTGTCAAAAAAGTATACGACAAAATCATTGCCGGACGCCTGTCGCCGGTAGAATTCTATGAAAATCCAGTCGTTAACAGCTCCGGCGAGGAACGCCTGATTGCCTGGCACAATTCCATCCTGAAAGATGATGACGGCAAGATTATCGGGCTGCTCAGCTCCGGCGAAGATGTCACTCAGCATCATGAATCCCAGAAGCAATTGCTGGAACAGTTCCAGTTTCTGCAGACCCTGATCAATACCATTCCCAGCCCGGTCTTTTATAAAGATTCTGAAGGGAAATATACCGGTTGCAATAAAGGCTTTCAGCAAATTTATCGGATTCCCCCAGGAAAAGATCCTGGGAAGAACAGCCTATGACATTGTCCCAAAAGAATTCGCCGATATGTATCATCAAAAAGACCTGGAACTGATTGAGCATCCCGGCACCCAGCATTACGAATGGAAAATTCAGGCAAAGGACGGCAATATCAAAAACGTTATTTTCGATAAGGCCACATTATACGGTGCAAACCGAAAACCCATCGGTGTGATTGGAATCATTTCCGATATTACGGACCTGAAACAGGCGGAAGCTGAAATCCGGAAAATTCACCGGCTCTACCAGGATACCATTGAAAATGCCAACGGTATTCCTTATCAACTGAATTATCAAACCGGGAAGTATGATTACTTTGGCCAGAAATCAATGGAGCTTCTCGGTATTCCAAGTGAAGAGATGACCGTTGCAAAAATGAAACTTTTGGTAAGTGATTACCTGAAAACAGGAACTTCAGAATTTAAAGCAGCTGTCAAAAACAGTGCCGATTTTCAAAATGGAAAAACGGGCCACTATAGCACGGAATTACGCATTATTACCCCAAATGGCGTGAAACACTGGTTACATGATACGGCCGTGCCGATAAAAGACGAACAAACCGGCAAGATCATCGGATCGCAAGGAATTCTGATTGATATTACCGATCGCAAACTGGCTGAATTGGAAATTCAAAATAATTCCAAAGCAATGCTGAATGTTCTCGAAGACCTGAACCGGGAAATTGACGAACGGAAGGAAATCGAAAATGCTCTGCGTGAAAGTCAGGAACGCTTCAATCTTGCCATGCAGGCTGCCAAAGATGGTATCTGGGACTGGAACCTGATGACTAATGAGGTGTATTTTTCGCCCGGCTGGAAAACTATGCTCGGATATACCAATGATGAAATAAAAAATGAATTATCTGAGTGGGAACGCCTGACGGATTCGGAAGATTTGAAAAAAACCTGGAATGTGATTAAGGAATGCACCACCGGTAAACGTGATCGCTTTTTGATTGAATTTAAAATGAAGCACAAAGACGGGCATTGGATAGACGTTTTATCCCGCGCCAATACTGTTTTTGATGAAAACGGCACAGCTGTCCGGATGATTGGCACCCATGTGGATATTTCCGAACGCAAACAGATGGAGAATAGCCTGCGGGAAAGTGAAGAACAATATCGTTCGCTTTTCGAAGAGATGCTGAGTGCTTTTGCCCTGCATGAGATGATCTTCGATAAAAAGGGGAATCCGGTGGATTATCGCTTCATCGCCGTTAATCCGGCTTTTGAAAAATTGACCGGCCTTAAGCAAAATCAACTCATTGGACGAACTGTTCTTGAGGTATTGCCCGAAACGGAGAAATACTGGATTGAAACTTACGGAGAGGTCGTTCGTACCAGAAATCCGAAACAGTTTGAAAACTACTCACAGGAACTGGACCGCTATTATGAAGGGATAGCCTATTCTCCGGAACAGGGAAAATTTGCAACCATTTTTCGGGATGTGACGGAACGGATATTGGCTCAGAATGCCCTAAAAAACAAGGCAACCGAAACCCAATGGATGCTTCAGAGCATGATTAACGCCTTTGTGATTTTTGATTCGGTGTTCGACGACAAGGGTACGTTTGTCAGTTACCGCTTTGTCTATATCAATGACGCGTATGAAAAAATTACTGGTGTGAAAAATGATGAAGTCAAAGGTAAAACCGTCCACGAAGTGTGGCCGGAAACTGAGGAGAGCTGGATCGAGTACTATGGCAGCATAGCCATCAGTGGTAAATCACGATCCTTTGAAATGTACCACGACCCGACGAAAAAATGGTATCATTGCAATGCCTACCGCCCTTGGGATTCGCCCGACCGGTTCTGCGTGATCTTTGAGGATATTACCCAACGGTTGGAATTTATTCGCCAACTGGAGAATTCCGAGAAGCGCCTACGCTTACTCGCGTCACACTTGCAAAATATCCGGGAAGATGAGCGTAAGGCAATTGCCCGGGAAATTCACGATGAAATCGCCCAGATCCTGACTGCCCTGAAAATTGACATTTCTATTTTTGGTTCCGAGTTACAGAGCAGCTTTCCGGAAATCCTGCAAAAACACAGCGCGGATATTGCCTCCATGAAAAACCTGATTGATGAAAGTATCCGCAAAATCCGTGATCTGATCAGTCGGCTCCGGCCCGAAGTCTTTGAATCCATGGATCTTGTAGACGCCCTGCGCACCCAAATGACTGAAATGACCCGGAAAAGCGGACTTACCGGTCACTTCAGGTCCTCAGTAAAAGAAATCGCCCTGGGTAATGAACAGAATCTGGCATTCTTTCGGATTTTTCAGGAAGCCTTGACCAATATTATCCGACATGCCCGGGCCCAAACCGTCCATGCATCCTTTAGTGAAAAGAACAATCTGATCATACTTAAGGTGCGGGATGACGGCGTCGGCATCGATCCCGCCAAAATGGAGAAATCTGACAGTTACGGTCTGACCGGCATGCGAGAGCGGGCCCTGTTTCTCGGCGGAAACCTGACAATCACTGGAAAGCCGGGCCAGGGTACTGAAATCATCCTGGAGATTCCCAAAAAATAATTGAACCGGTTGAAAAATATCACTGGATTTTTAGAGACATTATATTAATATTTGAAGCACATGATCAATATTCTGATTGCCGATGACCACAGCCTGATCCGGGAAGGGTTCAAAAAAATCCTGTCCCGTGAAAATGACCTGACAGTCGTTGGAGAGGCCGGCAACGCCTTTGAGATCATGGATACCCTCGGTAAAAATGCGTGTGATGTCATCGTTCTGGATATATCGATGCCCGGAAAAACCGGTTTGGATATTCTCAGCGATATCCGTATTCAGTTTCCAAATGTCAAGATCCTGATCCTGAGCATGCATTCCGAAGAACACTACGCATTGCGGGCCCTGAAAGGCGGCGCCCTGGGATATCTCACCAAAGAGAGTGCTCCTGATGAACTGATCACGGCTATCCGCAAAATTCATAGCGGACGAATGTATATCAGCGAGGTCGTTGCCGAGCAACTGGCCAATAATATCGGCGGGAAAAAGAAAGAGAAACTCTCCCATGAGAACCTGTCGGATCGTGAATTCCAGGTTATACAAATGCTGGCAAGCGGCAAGTCCATCGCCGAAATCAGCGAGCGCCTGGCGATCAGTAGCAGTACCGTCAGCACCTACCGTCAGCGTATCATGGAAAAACTGAACCTGAAAAATACATCGGAACTGATTCTATACGCGATAGATAATCATTTGACTGATTAATTCAATTAATAGTGTTCATATCAAAGAGTGACCACCCAATTTATTGGGTGGAATAAGCAATCTTTTTACATTTTCCAAAACTTCCACCCAGGACTTCTTTGCTGAATTCAAAGCTTGCAGATAGAAATACTTTATATAACCACTTAAAATCGATTATAAATTCCGTACCATGTTGTAAAACTCCGGAAAGGAAATTCCCACGCAATCGGCATCTTTGATCGTTGATTCACCATCGGCAATCCAGGCCGCCACGGAAAGTGCCATGGCAATCCGATGATCATCATAGCTGTTGCACACAGCAGAGTGAAGCGGCGTCGGACCTTCGACAACAAAACCATCTTTAGTCTCTTCTATCGATGCACCCATTTTCTTCAATTCACCGACAATCGCGGAAATACGATCACTCTCTTTGATCCGCAATTCCAGGGCATCTTTGACGACTGTTTTTCCTTGTGCCTGGGTCGCAATGACAGCAATCAGCGGCAGTTCATCGATCAGTTTCGGAATCAGAGTTCCGCCAATTTCAACAGCCCTTAGTTCAGCGTTTTGGACAAGGATATCGCCAACCGGTTCGTTGGACACAGAACGTTCATTCTCAATCCGAAGGTCAGCGCCCATGTTTTTCAATACTGTTAAAAGCCCGGTCCGGGTTGGATTAATGCCCACATCCTTTAAGCGCAGATGACTGCCGGGCACCAATAATCCCATGGCAATCAGAAATGCCGCCGAGGAAATATCCCCCGGAATTTGGAAATCACGGGCTGATAACTTTCGGTTTTTTTCGAGGGAAATGATGTTGCCGTCCCGCCGAATATCCACTCCGCAAAAAGCCAGCATTCGTTCGGTATGGTCGCGGCTTGCCACCGGCTCAGTAACCTGAACACTTCCGGCAGCATAAAGCCCGGCCAGCAGAACCGCAGACTTCACCTGGGAACTGGCGACCGGCAATTCATAAATCACATCGGAAAGGGATTTTCCACGAATAAACAAGGGCGCGAGCCGATTTGATTGCCGGCCGAGAATTTCAGCACCGTTATTTACCAGGGGTTTGATAATGCGATCCATGGGGCGCCGGCGCAGGCTGGCATCACCCGTGAGTACCGTTGAAAAGTTTTGCCCGGCCAGCAACCCGCAAAGGAGGCGCATTGTCGTACCGGAATTTCCACAATTCAATATATCATCGGGTTCGCTCAGAGTCCGGAGCCCCTTGCCATGGACGTGAATGTCCTGACCTTCGCGACGAATGGTGGTTCCCAATTGTCGCATACAGTCCAATGTGGATTGGCAATCGATCGCTGAGGAATAATTTTTTATTGTACTGATCCCATCAGCAATAGCCGCAAACATTGCCGTCCGGTGGGAAATTGATTTATCACCGGGAACAGTCAATTCACCATTTAGCTGATGTAATTTCGACAGCCTGATATCGGCCATTTATAGTCTCCGCCCAACGGCTTTGGCGATCGTATCCAGCTCTTTCATTAAGGCTGAAAAATGGTCAAAGGTAATGGATTGATAACCGTCGGACAGGGCTTTATCCGGGAACGGATGTACTTCCACCATAATTCCATCAGCCCCGGCGGCAATGGAGGCTTTGGAAAGCGGAATAATCATATCCCGGCGGCCGGATGCATGACTGGGATCCACCAATACCGGCAAATGGGATTGCTGTTTCAATTCGGGAATACTGCTGATATCCAGAGTATAACGGGTATATTCATTAAAAGTCCGAATACCCCGCTCACAGAGAATGACATTATAATTTCCTTCGGACATGATATATTCAGCAGCCAGCAGAAATTCATTGATTGTCGCTGAGATTCCGCGCTTTAACAGTACCGGTTTTTTTGATCGTCCGGCCCGTTTCAGCAGGGAATAGTTCTGCATATTGCGCGCCCCGATCTGGATCAGATCAACGTATTCTTCAACCAGGTCAAAACTTTCCGTATCCACGGCTTCGGAAACCACAGGAATATCAATGAGTTCCCGGGCATCGGCTAAAATCTCCAACCCACGCTCGCCAAGCCCCTGGAATGAATAGGGCGAGGTCCTTGGTTTATAAGCACCGCCGCGCAATAAATTGGCGCCAAGTAATTTCAGCAAGCGCCCGCCCTCGTTAGTCCCTTCCACCGTTTCAACGGCACAGGAACCGGCAATGATCGCCAGTTTATTGCCACCGATGGCGACCTTGCCAACCTTGACAACAGTGTCGCCGGATTTCATTTCCCGGCTGCCGAGTTTATAGGGTTTTTTAACATCATTAATGTTTTTCACACCGGGCATTTTGGCGATTTCTTCGGGATTCAGACCGGCGTGATTTCCAGAAATGCTCATTGAGTTTGCTGTATTGTTCGAAAGATGATGCACATCACCTCCCATTTTTTGAATCAGTTTAGTAACTCGTTTAATCTCTTTTTGAGTTGCGGAGTCATTCATAATTATCAACATGTTAATCTTTCTCCTCTATAAGGACGTGGTTTTTCGTATAAAATACTCTATTGCAAGGATATACCCCTGATACCCCAATCCACTGATCTGTCCCTGGCATACCGGCGCAATCAGCGACTTCTGCCGGAAGGATTCGCGACCTTGGATATTGCTCAGGTGAACTTCAATTACGGGAACATCCACAGCTTCGATAGCATCCCGAATTGCCACCGAACTGTGCGTAAAACCACCGGGATTCAAAATAATCCCGGTCAGCCCCCCTGATTTTTGAATAGCGTCAATAATCTCGCCTTCATGATTGCTTTGCACTATATCAACTCGTATACTTCTGGACTTCGCAAATGTCCGGATTTTTTCATTAATTTCCTCCAGCGTCATCGTCCCGTACTGATCCGGATTCCGCTGTCCCAGAAGATTTAAATTTGGTCCATGTATGACTCGAAACGATCCCATGGCAACTCCTCTATTTTGCTTTTACCAATACCCATAAGAACCGGTAATTTTAGCACCCCGTTACTTATTTTTTTATCCTGCAATAAATGTTGACGAATTGTTTTCAAATTAAGTTTTTCAGGAACCGAAATCGGTAGTTTAAAGTCCTGAATCAATGTAATAATTCTCTCGATTTCCAGTTCTGATAACTGTCTTCCGATTTGCGTTTCTAATGCCATGCCGATCGCCACCGCTTCACCGTGTTTCACGCCACGATAATGACTACCGGCTTCGATCATATGGCCGATAGTATGCCCGAAATTCAACAGTGACCGAATACCCGAGAGTTCCTTTTCATCGGCCTGAACGATATCCCGCTTGATCTCCACGCAGCGGGTCACTATTTTCTGTAGGGTTTTGATATTTCTATTCAGCACCGAAGGTTTTTCTGATTCCAAACAGGCAAATAGATCGTTATCCCTGATCAGCGCCGCTTTAATAACTTCCGCCAAACCGTTGTGAAATTCCCGATCAGCAAGGGTTTTTAATAATTCAATGTCCGCCAGAACTAGCTCGGGCTGATAAAAACTGCCAATCAGGTTTTTCCCAGATTCATGATTGACACCGGTTTTGCCACCGACGCTGGCATCCACCTGGGACAGCAGCGTGGTCGGAATATTCACCAGCCGGCAACCACGTTTCAAGGTCGCCGCCACGAATCCGGCAGTATCAGTAATGACGCCGCCGCCCAGACCGATCAGCATATCGCCTCGATCAAAGCGGTTTTCCAGAAGAATATCGTAGATTTTTGAAACAGTTTTCAGGGATTTGTAACGTTCACCATCGGGAATGGTGACCGGTATAACATTGATGTCCAGGGCAGCAAATATATCGCTGACCCGGTCTAGCAGCAGCCCGCCTACCAGTGGATTTGTAATGATAGCACACCGTTTCGGAAGTTTGTCGATAAATTGTGGCAGTGATTCCAAAATTCCGGGACCGACGATAACGTTATATTCACCACTTGACGTTTTGACCGGAATGATACCGGGATCGATTGGCGGCGTTGGTTTTATGTCTATCGAAAGTTGTCGAAGAATGGTTTCTGCAAGCTTGTCCGGTGTGAAATTGTCTGTATCGACGGCGAAATTCGCAAATTTGTAAATGTCGGCCCGTTCTCTGAGCAGGTTCTCAACCGCATCCGGCTTCATCAGCAACGGCCGGGATGTATCACCATCTGTTCGTTTTCTAACGGTTTCAGCGGTGACTTTGAGATAAACAACAGTACCAAGCCTTGATAATCGTTTTTGATTATCCTCATCTTTCACAATACCGCCACCGGTCGCCAGAACAATATTCTGCAATCCGCTAATCGATCTTACGACCTTCTTTTCCATGCGCCGGAAATAGGTTTCACCACTGTGTTCAAAAATATCGCTGATACTGCGGTTTTTCGCCAGTTCGATTATCCGGTCAGTAGACAGAAATGTCAATCCGCTGCGCCGGGCAATTTCCTGCCCAACACTATCTTTACCGCTGCCCATGAATCCAATCAGGATGATATTTTGCATACTCGTTTCAGATATTGATTATAGTTTGTTTTAATGTCATTAATGGTGTCACCGCCGAATTTTTCGATCAGAGCGT
>Ga0268281_1001344_pt1 | contig 14478 bp, 10 predicted proteins | sample saktaG_10_FD_190134 | JGI IMG/M metagenome (GOLD analysis project Ga0268281, IMG submission 190134) | Saline water microbial communities from Sakinaw Lake, British Columbia, Canada - sak_2011_5_24_50m | ecosystem: Environmental > Aquatic > Non-marine Saline and Alkaline > Saline ... | reverse complement strand
CAGTAGGTTCATCCAAAAATACTACAGGAGGTTTGTGGGCGACTGCTAGAGCAAGCCCCAGACGTCTCTGTTGGCCGGCGGATAGCTGATAATACTGTTCTCTCCTTTTCTCTTTAAGACCAAAACGGTCCAGTAAATCATAGCGTGGCAGCGCAGCATGATAAGAACAGAAAAACTTCATCGCTTCATCAGGAGTAATACTATCCGGCAAACCTGAAGTCTGTAATTGTACACCAATCAGGTTATGCAGTTTTCTCGACTGGTAAGCAGGATCAACATCCATAATTCGCAAAGAACCGCCATCGGGAACACGTAGTCCCTCCAAGCTCTCCAGCGTACTCGTTTTCCCCGCTCCATTAGGCCCTAAAAGACCAAATATTTCACCTCGGTGCACTTCAAAACTGATACCATTCACGGCAACAAAATCACCGTAAACCTTACGAAAATCTATAACTTGAATTACCGTATCATTCATGTAATATTTCTCCTTTATATAATTGCTTAGGCAATTAACCCTCTTTTCATCTCAAATAAGTATAGCCAAAGTTTCTTTCTAAATATATACTTTACCATTCTTAAAAATTATTTTTCTTTGTAATCTGATGAAAACAATTACCCCTATATTTTATTATTACTCTTTATAGTATAATTCTATGTTAAATGTGAAGACACTGAAATTTTAGGTAAAGTTTACACTAAACAATATGGATAAAATAAATAGGTGCCCGTCCCTATTAGTTCTTCCCTTGTCTTACATATATATTATTTTACTTACAATAAATTTATTTCACGTGTGAAAAACTCGATCCCTTATTCCTTATAGGTATTACTTAACTTTATTTTTATAGCTTTTGCTAGAAATTTTAATTTCATTGATTAACATATTTATTTGTAGCATATACCAACGAGAAGCACCGGCAATAATGTCTACTTTTTTACCTTGTCCATCATCTAACTCTGACACAAATAAATCGTAAGCGTTTTTAGGGTGCGTAATTTGGTGCCTAATCTTTAATGAATCACGAAAGTTTTGCCATCCATTATCGATAACGTTAATTTCTAATTCCATTTTAAAAACTTTTTTTATCGCTTTAAATGTAAACCGAATATTACTAAGGGTTTCAAGATATCTAGATCTTAACTTAACTTCGCCATTTTCATTTAACTCGTAAGTAATTTCCTTTAATAAACTTAATTCTGCATCTGTGAAACAAGGCTGTAAATCATTAGCTTTAATAGCTATTTGTTTTAGACTATATGTCGTTCCTTCAACTAATGCAAAAAAAGCTCGTACATAAATTCTTAACCAAAAATTACTTGCATCTTGAAATAGTTTATTCGCAACATCTAGAAAATCCTGGCCAAGAACTTTTAAAATTTCATCAAGGTCATGAATTGCTGCTAATAATTCTTTTATTTTTTGTTTTTCAGACATAAATAATCTCCTACATTTAATAAATTATCCAGCCACGTAAAGACAAGGGGACGTCAGACTGTGTGAAAAGTACAGCATTCTGATAAATTTCATCCACTTCATCTTTCCCAAAAGCGCATGCCACAAAACAACTAATCTTTTTCAATTTAACTACTCCTAATCTACGAGAATCCTCTATCTTTATTTTAATAATATGAATTTTTGAAGATTGAACCTAGTTCTTTTTTCTTCCTCATTTAAAAATATTTTTTTAATGTTTTATTGCTACAAGAATGTTAGCCTGATAATTATGCTATTTGTCCAAATCATTATCTTCAACTTTGTAATCTTTTAAATAGGCATATCTCTTGATGGTATTAATAGATCTACACTTGATAGCTTCATCTCCTAAAATTCCAAAAATAAATTGACGGGCTAAGGTTCCAATATATTTTTTTAATGGGGGAATTATATATAATCTATTTGCTTCTACCCACGGATTATTAGGATCTTCAAAATTCATTATATTTGCTAAAGATGGATGATCCTTAATTATATAATTATGCACTAATATATTCATTTTAACTATTGGAGCATTGGAATAATTTATTCCTCTTTTACCACCATTTGTTTTTTCAAATATTTCTTTTTTGGTAATAAAATTTAACTCAAAATAACGACCATTTATAGCAAATTGAGCAATAAGTTTGATTAATTTAATCAGCATATAGTCTTTTGAAATAAATTTTTTATCATTTTCTATCTCCCGATATTTTTCTAAAATACCCTCTGGAATTTTATCATAATTCTTAATAATACCTTTTCTCAGTTTGTCTAAATCATGACTCATTCTTCTCAGCTCTTCCTCCGTTGGAAAAGATTCATTATTTTTGTAACTTTTAAAAGATATCATGATTTTCATTAAAAGTTCGAATCCTATAGATAAATATAAAAATACAAAATAATAATCTTGATTATTTATACTTTTAACATTTTCTAATTCTTTAATACCAAGATGAATTAATTTTAATGATTTATCAAGCATGTTATTTAAATAAACTATCTTTACCCTTTCTTCAAATGTAATTTTTTTCATTTTATATTCCTCTATTATATTCAAGGTAATAATATTTCTTCTAATTGTCTAAGACTTAAATAAAAATCTAATAATATTTTACTCCACAATCTTTTATAATTAATATCAGGATATGGTTCACCTAATTCTTCTATAGCTTTTATACTTTCTTTAGTATCTACATGCACCGGAAACATTTTTCTAATGGTAAAAATTCTTCTTAGTCTTTTAATTATATTTAAATCATAATTGTAATATTTTTCTTGTAAAAACCTTTCTAAATAGTTAACTGATCCATTCTGTGGTTGTGTTTCGAATAAATTTTTTAGTTCATTTTTATTAATCCAATCAATAAGACTTGAAAGTGCGGTAATATGCAAAACAAAATCTTTTATATTTTGACAAGGCTCAAATAAACTATTCCAAATTTTTTGTTGTTGAATCTCAAATAACTTTACATTATAATTTTTTTGCATTAATAAATTTATAGAATCAATTTTTTCAATAATTTTAGAAACAATAAAATCTTCTTCTTTCTTTTCATGTTTTTGTAAATTAGATTCAGATTGTTTTTGAAAAATATCAACTTCTCTTTTTGCATAACTAATTAATTTATGTCTCTCCTCTGTTACTCGGCTATTAACCAAGCTTAAGTAACTATCTGGACCAGGGAAACGCTTACAAAATTTTCCCATTTTAAGTTTAAGATTGTCTATTTGGGTGTTAATTAATTGCTCAGCTCTTCTAAAGAGCTCATCATAGATTTCTTTTGTCAAAACATCGGATATCTTAATAATTTCTTTGATATCTTGATCTATCCTAAAATCAACTAATTGATTTATTATTTCCATCCTTTTATCTAAAATTTTATTCACATGTATACTCGAATGAAACATCCCTTTTAAATTAGATTCCTGCGAAATTCTTGATAATTCTTCCTCTAAACTTGAATGGAGCTTATCTTTTTCGCGAGAATATAATAAATCAGAAAGTTCAAAGGCTTTTTTTATTTTAGTTTCAATATCAGTCATTTTTTTGTCTCCAGTATAAATATATTTTGAGGCTCTAAAAATAGGATCGATCTTTTTTTATTCAATTTCCTTTCCTCTCCACTTCCAAGCACGACGAAAGCCAAGCTCTTCCGCTTCTTTTACTGTCTCTGTATAACATTCATTTCTCTCTTCCTCTATAAGAGTTCTATCATATTGTTGGTCAAAAGGAAGATGATAAATTTTCTCGCCATTTCGTCGAGAGATATTACATTTAATGGAAGGATAAGTTTGGAGTGGAAATTCTTCTTTAATTTTTACATCAAGATATTGAGCAAATTCTTTTGCTCTATCAGAAAGTATTGTACTTGTGCATAAAAGGGCACTAACTTTTTCATTTGGGTAATCAATCCTATATTTTATTAGAGTACCATAAAGCTGATTAATATGTTTCTCATGAATTGTTTTATAATGAGACCAGCGTTTACATTGGACTATTATTGTTTCTTCTTCCTTTTTACAAATTAAATCTCTCCCAAGATCATTAAATCCTTCTAAAATCCCTTGATAATATACATTGTAACCTCTGCTTTCAAATAGATACCCGATATATCTTTCATAATCTCTACCTAATTGCCAGTTATTTTTACGTTTTGTCCAATATCTATCTAATGCAAGTTGGTTCCTTTCTGATAAAGATAACTTTTGGTATTCTTCTTCTGATAAATGAGATAAATATATTCTTACTGGGTCTACCCCGATCTCTCCAACATCTTTAATGGGTTCTTCAATGTTTCTCGAAAGAATATAAAGAAGCATCTCGTCCTCTGTATCACCTAGTAAATCTTCCAAAAAAGGAAATAAATCTTGATAATAATTAATAATACCTTGAGCAATCCTTAATTTTTTTTCAATAATCCTCCTTTTACGAGCTATTTCACGAACCTTATCAGCAGAAACTGGAGTAGGATGCTTTTTATTATCTAAATAATCCGCTTCTTTTAATAATTGAAGATAAAAATATTCGGCATAGGCATCGGATAGCCAAGGGAAACCTTTTGATTTTTCTTTTGCTAATATTTCTAAATTATTTTTGTCAGACTCAACCTTTTCTTTCCATTCAGCCATTTCTTTATTAAATTTATCTCGTATTTCTTTTTTTTGTTTTTCTATTTTTCTCTGTAAATCAATTTGTTCTTTTTCTGCTCTTTTTTCCCATTCAGATTGATTATTGTTAAACTCGGCTTCTCTTAAATATAATTGATGTTTATTGTATTCCAGATTATCAAGTTTGGGCTTCAATTCATCATACTTCTTAACTTTATGTCTTATATCGAAAATCCAAGAAAGAAAAGAAGCAATAATTGTTACTCCTATAAGGATTACCAATAAAATTAACCAATAGTCATCCATTGTAACTAAAACCTCGAATAGATTTAATTTGAATATTTTAAAATTCAAACTGTTGGCTTAGGTTTTATTTTTTAAAAAACTGCTATTTCTTACCCCTTAATTGACTATCCCGAAAAGAAAAAATACCAAATGAAAAACTCTTCCATTATTCCTATTAAAAATATTATAAATTACATATTATCATTAACAGAAAGTTGTTATTTTAATTAAGTTAGCATCTAACCAAAAAATTTTCAAAATTTAACTATGTTTTTGTTTTATAGGTTTATCCCAAAAAATATCCAAACTTGTATGAATTTCATTAGGAGAAATGCCATATTCAATGAAATCACTTGCATTTGAATGAATCTTTATTGCCATTGAGCTGTCATCATAAAAGTGAAAAATTATTGCCTCGGCTTCGTGACAATCCTCGCTCTTTTCAACTTCTCCAAATTCAACTGATTTAATTCTTTTGTTTATTATCTTTTTTAAATCATCTAATTTAGAATCCGGCCTTGGGGGACCTATAAATTTAGGAAAATATTGCATAGAACCCTCTCTTTCTTTGCAAGAGTTTGCATCAATGTTGAAAATTTCCTCAAGCCATAATAATAATTCGTTCAAACAATTTGCTATTTTTTTTAAATCTGAATCAAATTTATCAAATGCATTTAATTTTTTAATATTTTCAGAGGGCGGTTTATGAATTTTTGATCTTCTATCTCTCAATTTTTTTAGCGGGGTATGAATCCTTTCAATCAATTCTTCTGGCAATATTTCTTTTAAGCTATTTAATGTTTTTTTTTCATCGCTTAATTCCTTTTCTAATAATTCTCCCAACTTAACAATTGAATGTTTACTTAATCCATCAATGACTAACCTATATAATTCTAAATTTGCTTTGTTATATTCTTCTTCGTTTTCTGCTTTTGGATAATTTAACAATATACTTCTATGGCATTTAAATAATGGAATGCCGGTTTTATATTTCGTTAAAGCCGAAATTAAATTTAATTTATTTTCAATTTCTTTCCTTGAGCCATCTTTAACATCCCAAGAGCCTAAAAAATGCCGATTTAACCACCTCTTAAAGCAATCATCCTTTTCTTTAAATTGTCGCTCATTTATAATATACCCGTTCCATCTTTCAAGGTCTTTTTTTGAAATATCTTTTGAAAAAGTAGGTCTAAAAACTGCTATACAAATTTCACCATTTTTTAACTTCCGAAAGCCAAATTTGATTTCTATATATGGATATTTATCACTATCATCCTCTTTCCAATTTTGCGAAATCCTTATTTCACCACCAATTTCATCTTCAATAACTTTATAAACATGAGAATTATCTCGATAATAGGTTAAAACTGATCTATCGAAATACAAAAGATCTTCCTTATAATCATTATTTCCCATATAATCCACCTTCCTTCAGTTCAATTGTAATTAAGTTTTTTAAATATCTATTTTGAATGGCATAAGGGGTCTAACTCTCATATTTAACAAATAATAATTTCTTAAAATATGATAAAAGCATAATAAAGGACTTTCTCCTATTATATTCTAATCATTAAAAAACATTAGAAACCTATAGCGAACAAATCCCATTACAAAAACTTAGAAAAGGTTACCGAATTATTGAGCTAGCATAGCTGTGCTTGCAACAACTTATACTTCAATTTCATGTTTCTCTGAAATTGATTCGTTTATGCTTTTATAAATATATGTGTTTATTTTTTCTTTTAGATCATCTTGCTCCTCGATTGATAAATTATTCAAAGCGTCTTCAAGTTCATTAAAAGGCAATCTCAAATAATCTTTAAAAAACTCTACACCTTTTGTCGCTCCATATGCCATACAACAAGCAAAGCCACCAACAATTGAAATTATAGAAGAAATTTGAAGAACTTTAGTTCCAATATTTATAATCCCAACCAACGACAATATAAAAGATATTACTAAACTAATTACGCTCAAAAAAAGAAATATTCCCACACTAAATATAACCGTAATTACTGCTGAACTACCAATTAAAAATATACATGCTGTCCCTAAACTCATATTTCTGTCAAAATATGTTCCTTTTAACATTTCCTTTATTTGTTTTTTCATTTATTAAAAACCCCTTTTTTATTTTAAGTACAGTATTTATCTAACTCTTTCCAGAATACTCTTTAATATTTTTTAAAAAGTTACTTAAAATTCAACCTTTATAATTCTCTTGAACTTCGATCTAAGAAACACGTTTAATATATATCTAATATACAAACTTTTTTCTTAAGGCAATGCTTCTTTTTTAAATTTTCTTAATAATGATTCAATGGGTTCTCCTCTAAGCTTTCGAGAAGGAGGAAGATTTGGGGTAAGGCTTCACAACTTCACAATCTCTTATCTTATTTCGTCTCATGTTTTATGAATTTATGTAATCTGCCACTCGTTCCCATCTTCCGAATAAAACCATAGATAAAAATCCATCAAAAAAAGATAAACATTTTTTAATCAATATGATTTAAAAATTACTCGTCTCTCTTTTCAACTCCGCGCCACGTTTCGAATACCGGTAAATTATATTTATTAGGTTTTTCTTCCGGGGTGTAAATAATCACATAATTTATATTTTTCCACCCAATAAAACCATTACCTTCCCTGCATTCATAATAGTTTTTTATCCAGGTTCCGGTATTTAGATAAAGGCATTCACGTATTTTTCCATTATCCTGCTGGTCGAAAAAAAGTGGCTGTTGTAAGGGAAAATGGGTATGTCCCATGACGACATATTGGATCTTCTGGCTCACAGCATTGAAAAGTTTAATCGCCCCATCACTATCATTATTTCCGCTTAACTTACTCATCATATATTCTATAATCCCGGATAGTTTTTCAAAGGATAATATTTTAAATTTCTCTAGAAAAAAAATAGAAGCTTGAATCATATCTGCTCTATCAAAAGGGTTGTACCATTTGTCATGATGTTTGTACCAATTTTTTAGAAATTGCAAATCATTAAATTCAACCATTACTTCATCTATGGTATCTTCAATGATATCTTTTAATGCTATATTCTCATTTATTTGAAAAAGAAGCCATTTTAAAGTTGCCCAAAAAGGTCGAATATTTCCTATTTCTTGAAAACTATATTTTAATCGAATTATGTCTTCACTGCTTAGTGTATTTGTTAACTTTATATTTTTTATTAATTTACAAGGAATCTTGACTAATATTTCTGTTGTAATAGGGTCACCAATAGGAACTAATCCATAATCTAAATCGGTATAGGAAGGGCCTCCCTCATAATTGAATTTGTCAAATATATGTCCATGTGTGGCATATACTCCATGTTCAATACTAAAAAAAGAATGCTTAAAATTTTCAGCATTATTAGCATTTAAATTTAAAAGTTCCATTACTTTTTCTTTCAATTCATCTATCATCCAGCAAAGCCTATCGTGGTTTCCGGGAATATAAATCGTTTCAACATGGGTATCTTTAAATGTTTTTTCCAGATTTTGTTTGGAGAATAAATCGAAGGTATCTTTGTTTTTTACAGCAATTTTATCTAATATGATTTTTGCTCTTTTTTTCATGTTTTCCGTATTATTTCCCCAAGGCCTATCTTCTTCTTTTTCCTTGAACCATTCTTCAGTTCTGAGAAAGTCAAATATGTCACCTAAAAATACTATCTTCAATTCTTTTTCTTTATTCTTGGTTTTTTCTGAATGGGTTTTAATAGCTGATAAAAATAATTCAAAAGCAGAGGTAGGAACATTTTGTTTTCCAGCAGTTTCATCTACAAAATGTAAATCACTAATAAAGACTATCATTTTATTTTTCCTTTTTATATTTAAACACCTATTATAATTAATTCGACAAAGTTTTGGAAAAATCCTTCTTTTTTAGAGAAAAAGTTTATTCAATTGACCAATTCTGCCAATTGACCGATTGACCGATTAAAATTACGAGTTACGGGATAATTTAGTCATTGGTATTAAGAATAAAAACATAAATACGAAATAAAGAAAGAGAAGAAAAGGATGGATTCCCATTTTCATGGGAATGACAGAGGGAAGGGAAAAATTTGTATTAAAATATTTTTAATAAAAAAGGGTTTTTTATTTAAATGGCGAATTATTATTGTATAATGATAATACTATTATGGATTTCTACTTCCGCAGAAATAACAGGTGAGTGATAGATGGTAGAAAAATGAGGTGGAGAAATGAAAAACTTTAAAATAGAAAAAGACCAGGAATTAGAAGATTTATTAGCCAAATGCAAGAAAAAAGGATTAAAGTTCGGATTGGCTTTGGGTGGCGGTTCTGCCCGCGGCCTGGCACATGTGGGAGTCATTCAAGTTTTAGAAGCATACGGCATTCCAATTGATATGATTGCAGGTACCAGTATTGGTTCGGTCATTGGGTCTTTATATGCTTCCGGAGCTTCAATAGAACAATTGGAAAAAGCAGCTTTGTCGATGAAAAGGAGCAAAAGCTTGTCTTTGTTGGATCTTGCTCTACCACATTCAGGTTTCATTAAAGGTGACCGCGCAAAAAAAATTTTAAAAACTATTGCTTTAAAAAATAAGACATTTGATGACCTAAATATACCGTTTGCTGCAGTAGCTACGATTATTGAAAACGGAACAGAAGTGGTGATCAACCAGGGAAAAGTAATTGATGCTGTAAGGGCAAGCATTTCCATTCCCGGTATATTTACACCGGTAAAATATCGTAATTATTACCTGGTGGATGGAGGCTTGGTGAACCCGGTTCCGGTGGATGTGACAAGGAACATGGGCGCAGATATCATTATTGCAGTCAGTTTAGCAAAAATAAAATCCCGAACCATTACCATAAATATGAATAACAATACCGACAATATAAAAGAGGTAAAAGATGAACCGAAAGATTCAAAAATAACATTAAAATCAATCATACACCAAAAAATTGCAGAGGTAAAATTATCCTTCAAAGCTCCCGGCATCTTTGAAATCATTACCCAAACGATTGATATTATGGAATCAAAAATTATAGAAAGATCACTGGAAGGGACCGATATCGTCATTGTTCCTTTTGGCCTCAAAGATATCCATGACTTTGATTTTGATAAAGCAGAAGAGCTAATTAAGGGGGGTATTACTGCTACACTAATTAAAATACCTGAGATCAAGGCGGTTATTAAAGCAAAATTACAGGAAATTATAAATAAAAAAGATAATAAAGAAGGGTTTTTTGATTTAAATGGCGAATTATAATTATATGGGTAATATTAGGTTTAAATAAGGAGGAGGGATACACTTTTCTATTCATTTGGTATTCAATGTAAAAATTTAAAAAAGTCCCCTTTTGTTTTTAGTGAATCAAAAAGAAATTGGAGGAGAAAAATGTCTAAAAATATTTTCAAAATTATCTTGCTTTTTATTTTATTATTTTGCCTGTCGAATTCTGCCTTCTTTGTCTATGCGGATACCATAAGCGAGGAAAGAGTAGAAAATACTGCTATTGATCTAACTTATGCTGATATGGAAGCTCAATTTGCCAATAATGTATTTATCACTAAAGATGACGAATTTAAGGTAGTTGTGGAAAAGGATTTAGAATTAGAAGATTTGTTGGCTAAGTGTAAAAAGAAAGGATTGAAAATTGGTCTGGCTTTGGGGGGCGGCTCGGCACGAGGATTAGCCCATGTAGGTGTTATTCTGGCACTTGAAGCCTATAATATTCCTATCGATATAATCGCCGGCACCAGTATTGGTTCAGTAGTGGGATCTCTTTATGCTGCCGGAGCTTCTATTGATCAGTTGGAGGAAGCTGCTCTCTCGATGAAGAAAAGTAAAACGCTTTCCTTAACAGACCTTGTCCTTCCTCATTCAGGTCTGATAAGCGGTGAACGAATTGAAGAAATGTTAAATGATTTATTTTTAGAGGATAAAACTTTTGCTGATCTCAAAATTCCTTTCGCGGCTGTAGCTACAGAAATAGAAAGTGGAGCAGAGGTAATCTTAAATCAAGGAAAATTAATTGATGCTGTAAGGGCAAGCATTTCCATTCCCGGTATATTTACACCGGTAAAGTATGGGGAGTACTACTTGGTAGATGGGGGAGTAGTCAATCCGGTCCCGGTGGATGTAGTCAAGATGATGGGAGCTGATATTATTATTGCCGTGAGTCTGGCTAAAATAAGCCCTTACACTGCTGTCATGATGATTGACAAAGAGACTGGCCACCTAAAAGAAGTAGAAAATTTAGAAGATTTAAGAATAAATAAAGGGGAAAACCCAAAATTTAAGGATACAGAAGGAATTATTCCCTTAGTTGAGGAAGAAAAAGGCTTTTTGAAAGAAAAAATAGAAAATGTTAAATCAAAATTTGAAGGCCCTAATCTCATTGAAATAATCAACAAATCCACCGATATTATGGAATCAAAGATTACCGACCAATACCTGGAAGGGGCAGATGTACTCATCGTCCCCTTTGGAATTAAAGAAATAAATCTTTTTGATTTTGATGAGGCAGAAATACTCATTAAAGGTGGTATTATGGCTACTCTGATTAATATACCAGAGATTAAAAAAGCGATAAAAGAAAAACTACGAGAATGAAATAGTGGATACCATGGTAGCAGCTAAAAAATATATTTTAATCTTGTTTATTTTGCTTATTTTACCTGTAACATCTACAGCTGCCTCTATTGATAAATTAAATATAATCTCCGGCGTAGTTCCTCATCATCTATTGGCTACAGAGATTATTGACGATTTTTTTAGTTATATTTCCTCCCATGGAAAACCCGAAACAATAGTCATATTAAGTCCGGATCATTTTCAAAGCGGCATTCTTAATGACGATAATACATTTATTACTCTTGATTGGAAATCGGGTTCGGGAAAAAAAGAATTTGAAAATATAAAAATTGATTCTCTTCTGGGAAAGAAGTTAGCCGATGATAATAAAATAGCACTGAATAGTTCTGCTATCGTTTATGACCACGGAATTACTAATCTAATTCCTTATATTAAAAAATATTTTCCAGAAAGCAAGTTTTTACCCATATTGATACCTATCGATATTGCTAAAGAGCAAATTGAGCACCTGGTAAAAACCATTAATATAGAGTCTCCTGCTCAAACCATCATCATCGCCAGCGTAGATTTCTCCCATTACCTCCCTCCCCATGCAGCCGGGTTTCATGACGAAAAAAGTATCCGGGTTTTATTAAATTTTGAGGAAGAAAATTTTAAAAACATAGAAGTTGATTGCTGGCAGGCCCTGTATGCAGCCAGACTTTTTGCAAAATTACGACAGAAAGAAGGCCCCTGCATTATCGCTCATAATAATTCTGTTGATTTTTCAAAATTATATTCAGAAATAACCACTTCTTATTTTAGTGTAGCCTTTGGAGAGAAAAAAATTGAGGGAACTTTTAACCAGAAAGTAAAAACTGTTCTATTGGTAGGAGATATTATGTTAGATAGGGAAGTAGAAAATTTAATAAACCAAAATAGTATTTATTATCCTTTTCAAAAAATCAGCCACTTCTTAAGAGGAATAGATATTGTTTTTGGAAATTTAGAAGGTCTTGTAGTAGAAAATCCCCCGGAATTTCCAGATGATTCTTTAAAATTCGCTTTTAACCCAGAAGTAATTAAAGGGGCTTCCTGGAGTCATTTCAATTTATTTTCCCTGTCTAATAATCACACTCCGGATATGGGAAAAGAGGGATTAGAGGAAACGGAAAAATGGTTGAAAAAATATGAGATAAATTTTGTAGGCAACCCTCTTTCCGGTAGTTCGGATAATCTTAATTCTTCTTTTTCCAGTGATAATATAACTTTTTTAGCTTTCAATCAAATTTTTCCCTTCATGGATAAAGGAGAAGAAATAATTAAAGCAATAAAAACAGTCAAATCTTTAAATCCAGATAATTTTTTAATCGTAAGCCTACATTGGGGTGAAGAATATAAATTAATCAACTCTCCTGTCCAACAAAGCTTAGCCCGTAAAATAATTGAAGCAGGAGGAGATTTAATTATTGGCCATCATCCTCATGTCGTGCAGAACATTGAAAAATATCAGGGGAAACTCATCTTTTATTCCCTGGGAAATTTTATCTTTGACCAATATTTTTCTCCCGAAACTCAAGAAGGGTTAGCAGTAGGATTAGAAATTTATCCTGATAGACTGGTCTGTCAACTTTTCCCTCTTCAAATCAACTTCAGCCAGCCTGTTCTAATGGAGCGGGATAAAGCAAGAGAATTCTTGATACAATTAGCCAACCGTTCAGATAATAGGTTGGAAGATGAAATTAAGAGTGGTATAATAAAAATTTAAAGGTGGTGGTAATCATGTTAAATTTATTTTGTAAATTAAATTCTAAAAATACAACAAGAAAAATAAAAAAGCAAAATAGTTTTAATTTTTCTAAAATCATTTTAGTTTTTTTAATTTCTCTCAGTTTCCTGACTGTTACCGGTAATGTCTTCGGTGAAGTTATTTTGGATAAACAATTAATCAGACCGGATGATATACTAAAAGAGGAAGTAGAAGTCACGCCCTGCATTCCGACTTATTCCCTGCCTTTAAGAATAGAAGATATTAGCAATTACCAGGATTTTTCCAATAAGCTTCAACTTTCTCCTGAAAGCTTCTCTTTATTACAAAAGAATGGTTTTGCGGTCATTCCTACTCCTCCGGACATTGCAGATACCAAACTTCATCTTAGATTTTCATCTCAGGAAAGTTCACCTCGAGATGATTTTATCGCTTACTATGAAGTTTTAAAAGATAAAGATTTACCCATATTTATCACTACTGATTCCATGCTTCATTATTACCATATCTTTTTTGAAACCATTTTAATGAAATTAGAAAAAGACCTTTTCTTTAGTGACATTTGGAATATAAGTTTGGAAATGTTGGATGCATCCCTAAAAGAATTTGATGAGGGTCAAGGTGATATCAAAGAAGCAGCTAAGAGAAATTTAGCCTATCTCTCTATTGCCTTAGAGCTGTTGAGGCCGAAAGACGAACAGATAGTCAATGATGACATTTTACGGGAAGAATATTGCCAGCCCGGGATGGATGCTGAAACTTGCGGCATGATGATTAGTAGAATGAAAGAACTTTTTGGTGAGCTCGATAGTTATAATTATTTTAGCGTAGAAGAAGGCGATGAATACCGTTTTCATATTCCCGATGCAGTCAGTGAAGTGGTTAAAAAAGAAATTGAATTAATTGAAAAACATAAGGGTTGGGAAAATTCCCCTTTATTTGTTTATCGTGAAGATTATTCACAGTATGTGCCTCGCGGACATTATACCAAATCAGAAAAACTAAAGAATTATTTTCAAGCTTTCATGTGGTATGGTAGAATAACCGCTTTAATTCAGGGAAGTCCTGCACTGTCTCCGGGGGAATCTATTTGTTCCGGAAACATTGAAGGGATTGTTTCTGATTATGATGCCAGAATTCAGACTTTGCAGGCTCTTTTACTGACTAATTACTTCTCTCAAAGTGAAGGCATTCAAAATAGATGGAATAGAATCTATGCCATTACCTCCTTCCTGGTCGGCTTTTCTGATGATTTAGGACCTTGTGAGTATAGTGAAATCT
>Ga0268281_1001337_pt1 | contig 14522 bp, 12 predicted proteins | sample saktaG_10_FD_190134 | JGI IMG/M metagenome (GOLD analysis project Ga0268281, IMG submission 190134) | Saline water microbial communities from Sakinaw Lake, British Columbia, Canada - sak_2011_5_24_50m | ecosystem: Environmental > Aquatic > Non-marine Saline and Alkaline > Saline ... | reverse complement strand
AAGGGATACTTCATTCAGCGCAGTGACCCTTGTGCGGTCCATACTATAAATTTTAGAAACTTTTTCCAACCTTACGCTGGGATTCATATGAACCTGCTGTAAATGACTTCGGGTAAATTCCCCGGGGCGTCGGCGATCTTGCTCTATCTCACGCTCCATATAAATAATCCCGAGCGAAGCGCTTAATAATAAGTACTTTAACGCTTGTTATTCAAGGTGTCAACACAGGTTTTTATCGACAGCAAGTCATTTTATGGCACGGCAGGAAGTCAGGCGGCACAGCCCGGTGCCCTGCCCCGGTCACTGCGGAATCGTGATAGCTATTTCCTGCGCGCCGTGACCGCCGGTTTGCTCGGCCTGATACCGTCCAGCACGATCTTGCATATCATATCGGCGATCTCAACCGGGGATAACCTGCCTTTGGGGGAAAACCAGAATACGGTGCGCATGATAATGCTGGCGATCATCAGAACGACGAACTTGGCGTCGATATCGGCTGCGAAGTCACCCGTCTTCTTGCCGTCCTCGACAATGGAGAGCATGAGCTCGCTGTAGTAGTCGCGCAGTGCGACGATCCTTTTTTTATGCAGGGGAGACAGGTGCCTTATCTCCGAATCGTACATCATCTTGTAGCGCCTGCCTATGACCAACATGATCTCCACATGGATCTCGATGAATTTCCTTAAACGCTCCATCGGGGTGCTGCGGATGTCGGCAGTCACAGGTTCCAGCAATGCCACCAGGCGTTCAAGTTCCTCCTGCATCGCTTCGTACAGCAGCTGCTCCTTGCTCTGGAAGTAGTTATACAGGTTGGCGGCCTCGAACCCGCAGGCTTCCGCGATATCCCTCAGGCTGGTCCCGATATAGCCGTTCTCCCAGAATAAATCGATGGCGACCGAGATGATGGCCGCCTTGCTGGCCGCCCTCTTAGCGGTACTCTTGCGCAATTTATAGCCGGTCCCGGCGCTTTTGACCATATCAAGTTAATGTACAGTAACTAATTATCTTTGTCAATCATATCTTGACAACCATGTTATAATCGGACTGTTAAAATAATTAACAACTGTTAATTAAATAAAAAACCGGATTCAAATAAATAGAGGGAGGTTGCACGATGGCAGATCACTTCGACCAAAAGCCCTGGCTCAAGTTCTATGATAAACATGTTCCGTCAAACCTTACATATCCCAAGAAGTCCTACTGGGAGCTGGCCAAAGGGGCGTTCATTCAATTCCCCAACCGCGCGGCGCTGCACTACATGGGCCACACGTTTACATTCAAGCAGATAGATGAACTGTCCAGCCGCTTCGCCAATTACCTGGTCAGGAACGGCGTAAAGCAAGGCGAAGTCGTGGGTATCAATCTGCCCAACCTGCCCGCATACTATATCTCGATGCTGGGCTGCCAGAAGGCCGGCTGCGTGCTGAGCGGCGTGAGCCCTCTGCTGACCACGGATGAGCTGAAAAACCAGCTGAAGGACTCTGGGGCCAAAGTGCTGGTGGCGCTGGACGCCCTGATCCCGCGCTGGAAAGCAGCGGTCCCCGGCGCCGGTGTAAAACATGTGATCGCCACCAGCATAGGCGACTACCTGCCCCCGCTGAAAGCGAAACTGGGCAAGCTGCTTAAGAAATTCCCCACGGCTGAGCTCGAACCGATCGAGGGGGTCACGGTCATACCCTTCATGCAGGTCATGCGAAAAATGCCCGCGGACAACGTAGAGGTCAAAGTGGGTGTGGACGATGTATTTGCCATCCAGTACACCGGGGGGACCACGGGCCTGCCCAAGGGCGCGGAGATAACCCATCGCAACTTCGTATCGCAGATAACCCAGTTCACCACCTGGGTGGATATGCAGATGGGCAGTGAGGTAGGACAAACGGCCTTCCCCCTCTTCCATATAGCCGGCCTGATGGTGAGCATGTCGCTTTTCGCCAATGCCATACCACAGATCGCGATCCCCAACCCGCGCGACCAGAAAATGCTCATATCCACGTTCAAGAAATACAAACCCGATATCATCGGCAACGTGCCGATGGTTTACCTGGATCTGATGAAGCTGCCCGAGTTCCGGGCGCTAAATTTCTCCAAGTTGAAGTACTTCGCCAGCGCCGCGGCGCCTTTCCCGCCCGAGTATATCAAGGAGTTCGAGAAGATCGTGGGAGGCGCCCAACTGATCGAGGTCTACGGCCTGACCGAGACCATGATCATCACCGCGCTTCCGCGCAACGGACAGAAGAAGCCGGGTTCGGCCGGGGTGCCCTTCCCCGATACCGAGATCAAGATAGTCGACCCGGCCACAGGCGCGGCCATGCCCTTCGATGAGCCGGGCGAGCTGGTAGTCCGGGGCCCGCAGGTTTTTGCCAAAGGCTACTTTAACAAGCCCGAGGAGAGCGCCAACGCGGTGCGCGGCGGATGGTTCCATACGGGCGACATTGCTCGCATGGATAAAGAAGGCTACGTATTCATCGTCGACAGGCTGAAGGACATGGTCAATGTATCCGGCTACAAGGTATTCACGCGCGAGCTGGACGACGTGATCATGGAGCATCCCGACGTCTTCATGGGCGCGACCGTGGGCATCCCCGATCCCGACAGGCCGGGAAACGAGATGGTCGCCACCGCCATAGTCCTCAAACCGGGCATCGAAAAGAGCGATGCGGAAAAGGCCAGGATCATCGGGTACCTGCGGGACAAGGTGGCGCCGTACAAGGTGCCCAAGAAGCTGGAGTTTATGGACCAGCTTCCCACCAGCGCCGTAGGCAAGGTGCTGAAACGCGAGCTGCGCACCATATTGAATCCCAAAGCGAAGTAAGCGCTTCGAGTAATATCCGAACACAGACACTGTGCTTCATATAAAGCCGCGCGTTATCCCCGGCGGCCGGTTTCAGGGGCATATAAGCGGACGTAAAACTCTGCAATATGTGGCGGATACACCTGCGGAACGACTACTCATTACTTATACGGAGGAAAAAATTGAAGGACTTCGAAGTCATCGTCATCGGCGCGGGGCTGGGCGGCATCTCCGCAGCGGCATCGCTGGCCAAGGCCGGTAAAAAGGTATTGCTGCTGGAGAAACATAACGTGCCGGGAGGCTACGCCACCTCCTTTGTACGCGGCCGTTACGAGTTCGAGGTCGCCCTGCACGGGCTTTCAGGGCTGGGGGACAGGGAAAACCAGGGCCCCATCCTGAAAATGCTCAACGCCAGCGGTGTAGCCCCCAGGGTCGAGTTTCTGCGCATCCCCGATGTGTTCAAGGGGTATTACCCCGACTTCGAGCTGACCCTGCCCGTCGGGCGTGAGAACCACAAGGAAGCGCTGTGCCGGCAGTTTCCCGGAGAGAAAGAGTGCATTAATAAATACATGGCGATCATGTTTGAGTTCGCCGACCAGGCGCTGAAGGCCAACCGCATCGGTATGAGGGCTGTTATGGAGAATCCCGGGCCGTTCTCCACACTGATGACATATTACGGCAAGTCGCTGGCCCAGGTGATCGACCCGCTAATCAAGGATGAAAAGCTGAGGGCGGTGCTGGGGCAGACCTGGGGCTATTACGCCCTGCCTCCCTCCAAACTCTCGTTCCTCGTCTACACGCTCGGCATGGCCTCCTACATCAGGTTTGGCATGGCCCACATCAGGGGCACCTCCCAGGCGCTGTCGCAGGCGTTCATAGACGCAACTGAGGAAAACGGCGGAAGGGTATGGCTGAACAATGGCGCCAAACGCATATTGACTTCCCGCGGACGCGTGAGCGGCGTCCTCACCGATGACGGCACAGAGCTGTCGACTGAATACGTCGTCTGCAACGTTAATCCGCTTACTGCGGCGCTGCAGCTGCTGGGCAGGGACAAAGTGCCGGGGTGGTATCTCAACCGCCTGGGCGCCTGGTCCGGCGGTGCGTCGACCTTCAACGTTTACCTGGGGGTGGACTGCGATTCCAGCAAGCTGGGGCTGGAAGTGCATGAGAATTTTGTCAACGCATCTTATGACCTGGAAAAACAGTATGCCTGCATGAAGAGTTCGGTCGATTTCCAGCCGGATGGCATAGCCTTGACGGCCTACAGCATCGGCGATAAAACGGTCGCGCCCCCCGGAGCGTCCTCATTGGTACTGACATCCATCGCCTATGCTGAGCCCTGGCTGAAGCTCAGGCCGGAGGAATACCAGGAAGCCAAGAACAGGCTGGCTGCAAAGATGATAAAGGTCGCCGAGAAGGCGGCGCCGGGCTTAAGCCGGCATATCGAGGCCGTCGAGGCGGCCACGCCGCTGACCAACATACGCTATACCGGGAATCCGGGCGGCAGCATCGTCGGGTTTGACGAAAACTACCAGGGCACAGCCGGCGAACACCTGCCGCAACGCGGCCCGGTGGAAGGGCTGTATTTCGCCGGCGCGTGGGTCAACATCGGGGGCGGATTCGAGCCCTGCATAGCTTCGGGCGCCCTGGCCGCGCGCCAGGTAATCAAGGACATGGAGAAGGGCGGATGGGAGGCTGCGGACATCGATAAAGTCAGGTCAATCGTGGAGAAGCAGGCCGCCGGCGTCCATGATCTAAAGAACCCGCTGACCGGGCAGGGCAAAATAGTCGGCGCGGTCCATCCCGGGCGTCTATCACTGAAAGTGAAGGAGATAATCGAAGAGACGTCCAGCGCTGTAACGCTGCGCATGGTCTCCGGCGACGGCAGATTGCCCCTCTTCAGAGCCGGGCAATATATCAACCTTTTCGTCAAAGTCGGAAAAGTGCTGACCTCCAGGCCTTACAGCATCTCTTCAACGCCGGGCAAATCATATTATGACCTCACGGTGCGCAGGGTTAATAACGGATTCGTCTCAGACTATTTGTTGAAGAAAGTGAGCGTGGGGGATGAGTTCGAGTCCACCGGCCCGTCGGGCAATTTCTACCATGAGCCGCTGATGGACTCAAGCAGCCTGGTCTTCCTGGCGGGCGGCAGTGGCATAACGCCCTTCATGTCGATCATCCGGCAGGCTGCGGCCAAAAAACTGCCTCTGAAGATACACCTGCTTTACGGCAGCCGCAAGCCGGACGACATTATTTTCAAAAAAGAGCTCGATCGTATCGCAGCGTGCAATGTCGATATTAAAGTCGATTACATTATCAGCGAGCCGCCGGCAAGCTGGAAAGGGGCCGGGGGCTTCCTCGATGCAAAGGCGATATCCAGTCTGGCCGGCTCCCTCAAAGACAGGACGTTCTATATCTGCGGTCCCGCGCCCATGTATGCGCTGTGCGAATCCGCGCTGAGCGAGTTGGGGGTCCCGCTGCGCCGCATTCATAGGGAGGTCTACGGCCCGCTGGCCTGTGTCGCGGATGAGAAAGGCTGGCCGAAGGGGGCTGATCTGAATGCAGAATTCACGGTTATCGAGGAGAGCACGGGCCGCAAGATTAAAGCCAGATGCGGCGAGCCGCTGATGGCTGCGCTGGAGAGGTCGGGCATCGTGATACCGGCTGTATGCAGGTCGGGGGAATGCACGGCCTGCCGCACCAGGCTGGTCTCAGGCAGGGTGTTCATGCCAGAGCGCGTGCATCGCAGGCTGAGCGACGTCAAGAGCGGATATATACATGCCTGTATGACCTATCCGCTGGGTGACCTGCGTATCAGTATCTAATAAAAGACATCCGTGAAACCTGCAATTACTCGTAGACCTTTTGGTCGGCTGCTTCCAAATTGGGGTGAACAACCTGTGATTATTTATGGATGAACGTACATGCCGATGTTTGTTTGATAGTAAAAATATTACCAACCGTCGTAGCTAAAAAGGCGCAGGTTCCGCTTTTAAGCAGATTGAATCGTAGCTGCTTAGCGGTGATGCTATGACCCAACTGGATGGTGGGCCATTGTGGACAGTTCCCGAACTCCTGTTTGAGAGTAAGAAGCTTATTCCTCGCTCCGACAGTTGCTTATATCATATTGCACTTAACGAAGTACCGACTGAGAGAAAGAGGAGGACTAATTTGGGAGGACAAATAGTCATTGAGGAGCAGACAAACCATCTATCAAAACTTCTAATACTGTTTCTCCAGCTTCTTCAAGATCAAATTTGCTTCCAGGAAGACACCAGTCGTACACCAGTCCCCTAAGGCTTCGCACTATTATATTTGTAATCTGTTTGCTGCTTAAATCAGTTCTCAGTTCTCCGGCTTTTTGGGCTTCTGCTACGAGTGATTCTCCGACTGTATATAATGACCTCTTCTCCGAGTTAATGTAAGATGCCTTTTTATTAAATCCCATCTCACTGTGAAAGACGGCTTGCATAATAGGTTTGCCGGTACTGGTTATATTTTTAAGCACCAGTCGATTGTATGCCACTAATTGATCAACACGGCCCTTTAAGCTTGATATTTCTTTCAAGGCATCCGTCCGGTAGTATTCATCCGATGCTATGAAACCCTCCATAATTATCTGGTCCTTGGACTTGAAGTAATTATAAAAAGCGCCCTTAGAAAGCCCCATTTTATTGCAGATATCGTCAATAGTTACCTTGGAATACCCTTTTTTTGTAAATAAAGATACTGCAGTATCGAATATTCTTCTCCTCGTAGATAGAGCACGCGCTTTCCTCATTGTCATCTTGGGTTTCGGCATATTTAAATCTCCCTTAGACTGCCTTCACTAATATTAACATAAATATTACAGCTAATCCTATTAAGCAGATAAGCATTTTAACCTGCTGCTTGACACTTATCTATGCATATAATAACATATTAACATACTAAAGTATCCGACTATGGTATGTTAATGTAGGAGGGGATTGGCATGGATTTAAACTTTCAGGATAAAGTTGCTGTTGTGACAGGTGGGGGAAGCGGTGTAGGCCGTGAGATTACACGCCTTTTCTGTGAAGCCGGGGCTACAATCGTTGTTGCCGATTTAGTCCTGGAAAAGGCTGATGAGACGGCCAGGATTTTATCTAGTTTGCCCGGCAAGGCTATTGCCATGAAAGCCGATGTAACCAATTACGCAGAAGTAAAAGAAATGATAGCAGAAGCAGTAAAAATTACCGGGAAAGTTGACATCCTTGTGAACAACGCGGGATTCGGTGTCCTGAAAAACTTTGGTGATACTACGCCGGATGACTGGATGGTTGATCTCGGTGTCAACCTTTTCGGGACACTGCATTGTACACGGGAGTTAATCAACCATATGATCGAACGGAAATGTGGCAAGGTAATCAATATTGTTTCAGACGCAGGCAGAGTTGGGGAAGCCTTCCAGGCAACGTACTCGGCTGCCAAAGCTGCTGTGATGGGATTTTCCAAGGCTCTTGCCAGGGAAGTCGGCGTGCATGGCATCAATATAAATTGTGTATCACTGGGAGCAACCAAGACCCCGTTAATCATGCCGTTTATCACGCCGGAAATAGAACAACGTTTGATAAAAGCATACCCGCTTCGCAGACTGGGCCTGCCTCAGGAACCAGCGGCGCTTGTTATTTTTCTGGCATCCGACAGTGCGGGATGGATCACTGGCCAGGTATATTCGGTAAATGGCGGGTTCTCAATGATATAAATTTCAGTTAATCAGTATCGGGATACAAAAGGAGGTAATTAGTGAAAGAGGTATACGTCATTGGTTCTTACTCTACGCAGTTCAAGAGATGGATTGAGAAATCGGTAAAAGACCTTACCAGGATGGCCTTACTTGGTGTACTGGAAGATGCGGCGATTGATGGCAAGGGTATCCAATCTGCATGGTTTTCAAATTGCGGTTGGGGATTTGGTATGCCGCCCAAAGAAAATGACCCAGGCTCCATCGGTCAGATGAGCTTAAGGGGTCACATAGCACTCGCACCACTTGTCCAGGAAGGTTTGTTCCCCAATTCAATCCCGATCTATAACGTGGAAAGCGCGTGTTCAAGTGGATCTGTGGCATTTAATGGGGCCTGGAAAGATATTTTGTCCGATCAGTGTGATCTTTCCCTTGCCATAGGCGCTGAAAAGGTCTTTTTCCCCAACCATCTCGATAAAGTTATAGAGAATATAGGTAGTGGGACAGATATAGCCGAACTTCCCCGTTTGGCAGAACAATACAGGAAGATTTGCGAGATTAGCAATAAAGAATGGGGCATGAAGACCGACCACACTTTGCTTATGGATGTTTATGCCACGCTGGCCGCATGGCATATGTGGAAATGGGGCACCACGCTTGAGCAAATTGCAGCGGTGGCCTCTAAAAACCACTTCCACGGTTCATTGAACCCCTTAGCCCAATATCAGTTTGAGGTACCGGTTGACAAGGTGCTTAACGACTATATTGTTAGCTGGCCGCTCACGCGTGCCATGTGCGCACCGATCGGGGACGGTGCAGCAGCAGCCCTGCTATGCTCAGCCAATTACTTAAACAAGTTACCTGGAAGCATTCAGAAAAGGGCTGCCAAAGTCCTTGCAAGCGCGGTAGCAACGGGATACAGGCAAACAATAGATGGCCCCTCTATCTCATATTGGGCAGCAGAACGGGCATACAAAATGGCCGGCTTAAAACCCGAAGATATTTCTCTGGCAGAGACTCATGATGCTACTGCGATCGCGGAGATTGCAATTACGGAAATGCTCGGGTTCTGCCCCATGGGACAGGGTGGGAAATTAGCTGAGTCAGGTGCGACCAGATTTGACGGCAGCAAACCGGTAAATACTTCAGGCGGGCTTGAATCCAAGGGCCACCCCATAGGAGCGACAGGCCTTTCACAAATAAATGAAGTTGTCATGCAACTGCGGGGGGAAGCGGATAAAAGACAGGTCAAAAATCCACAAATTGGACTGATCGAAAACGGTGGCGGTGTGGTCGGATTTGATGAATTCTGTTGTGCAGTTACGATTTTAACAAGAAATAAAGGAGGTAAATGATATGTCAGGAAATATCCAAACAGCACAGGCTCTTTTTATCAACGCTTTCAAAAAGCACAGGGATCGTTTATTTTGCAGGGTGGATGGCCTTGATTATAAATATTTCGATATTGACAAGGCTTCTAATATGGTAGCCAATGGTATCCGAAAACTCGGATACCGCACAAATGACAGGCTGGCTATTATCCTCCCTAACGGTATTGATTACGTTGTGGCGGATTTCGGTATATTGAAATCCGGTACCACTCTTGTGCCTCTAAATCTGGCGGTTAGTGAGAGCGATATCGCCTATATTTTAAAAGAGGCGGATGTCAAAATGGCAATTATCGATGCTTCATTTGCAGAAAAAATGAAAGCTATGATAGTAAACCTGCCTGCGCTCAAACATATCATTGTCGTTGGCGCAAATTCTGGTGAAAAATACATCAGTTGGGACGATTTTAAGAACAAACAGTCCGATCGCGAGATTGCTCCTGACTCTGACCCGGACGACGATGCTGTTATTGCGTTTACAGGTGGTACCACCGGCAAACCCAAGGGAGTAGTCCTCAGTCAGCGTGGGGTTTTCTTTGATATGGTGGCCCACAGTGTTGACCTGCCTTATCAGACTGATGACAAAATGCTGCTTATGACGCCGCTGTCACATGGCGCAGGCACACTGATGCTGGCCGGAACTGTCAAAGGTACAAATTTTCTCATTGAAAAAAGCGTCGATCTTGTCCGTGCACTCGAATTGATCGAGAAAGAAAAAATAACAACTATCTTCCTGGTTCCCACTATCATATACGTGTTGTTGGAATTCCTGAAGCAGAAACAATATGATACCAGTTCACTGAGATTAATTGTCTATGGCGCTGCGCCCATTTCGGAAACACGGTTGGCTGAAGCGCTACAAAGGTTCGGCCCTGTACTGGTCCAGGGATACGGACAGACTGAATGTCCGAATATGATCACGACTCTTACGGTTGAAGATCATATTAAAGCACTGGACCATCCCTCCCTGCTACAGAGTTGCGGAAGACCTGACATCATGGTCTCCCTGAAAATAGTTGACGATTCCGGCAAAGAACTGCCGATAGGCCAAATCGGGGAAATCATTATCAACACCCCGTATACGATGAAATGCTACTTAAATCAACCGGATCTTACAGACAAAACTATAGTAGATGGCTGGTTGCATACCGGCGATATGGGGAGAGTGGATGAGGAAGGCTACGTTTATATCGTCGACCGTAAAAAGGACATGATCATTAGCGGTGGTATGAATGTATTCCCCACGGAGGTTGAAGAGGTAATTAGAAAACATCCGCAGGTTAACGAAGTATCAGTTATTGGAGTACCCGATGATCACTGGGGTGAAGTAGTAACCGCTTGTGTTGTCCGCAAGGGCGATGTTAGTGAAGATGATATAAAGAACTACTGTAAAGATAAACTGTCTAAGTACGCACAGCCGAAAAAGGTCATTTTTAAGGAGCAATTGCCGCATACCTTAATCGGTAAAATCGATAAGAAAGCCTTGCGTGAGCCCTACTGGCTGGGTAAAACGAGAAGGGTGAATTAGATTCTATTGCAGTACAGGTGATTCTATCCTCGATTATAGAAGCAATGCTGCAAAATATTGTTCGATAGCCAAAGTTAGGAGGTGATTAGTGACTAATGACACTGTCGATTCGAAACAGTACAAAGTCGGCAAGGGGGCGTCGCTTTATATCCTGATAATCTGCACGCTACTCTACATGATCAACTACATGGACAGGCAGGTATTAGCTGCGGTAGTAGAACCGATGAAAGCCGCCCTGAACCTGAATGATGGTGATATCGGGGTGCTGGGCTCAGCCTTCATGATTAGTATGGCACTTTTCTCTTTCCCTATAGCATACCTAATTGACCGGTGGAGCAGACGCAAGGCAATTGCAATCATGGCGATTATTTGGAGCGGTTTCACTTTTTTGACCGGCAAGGCCTGGAACTTTTGGTCATTGTTTGTGCCGCGTAGCCTGGTTGGTGTGGGCGAGGCAGGTTTCATGCCCGGCGGTATAGCTATGATTGGGGCTGTCTATCCTTCAAAATCACGCGGTGCTGCCCTGGGCGTTTTCAACATAGCCGTGCCACTTGGAGTGATACTGGGATCAGTGCTGGGAGGAGCGATAGCTAAAAGTCAGGGCTGGCAAGCGCCCTTTCTTTACTTTGCTATCCCCGGTATCATTCTAGGCATACTGGCACTGTTCATGAAAGACTACAAGAGCATCACCACAACGCAAAGCACAGGAGTAAAGGTGACTTTTTGGCCTTCAATAAAAACCCTTTTTAAAATACCATCATTGGTCTGGGTAATGTTCGGATACGGCATGGTTAACATTATGAACATATCATTTCTCTTCTGGACACCGGCCTTTGTAGGCAGGTCATGGGGTGTGGATGTCGCGGCCGCCAATACTGTGATGGTACCCATAGTACTGGCTGCCATCATCGGCTCACCCGTGGGCGGCATCCTCGCGGATATCTGGTTTAAAAAGAACCCGAGGGGAAGGCTGTATTTACCGGCCATAACAGTCGGACTGAGTGCACTCTGTCTAGCTGGCGCCCTTTACTTACAGCTTAAGGGCCTAGGTATGATACTGGTAATCAGTTATGGCCTGCTAAATGTAATGGGCATGTCCAGCCTGAATGCTATGACACAGGATGTCGCCCCTGTCGCCCAAAAGGGCCTTATCGTGGGACTCGCTGTCTTCTGCATGTATGTCTTTGGTGGAGGCTGGAGCCCTTATCTGGTAGGTGCTATCTCCGATGTACTAGGGCAGGGGGCACAGGCTCTGGGTACGGCGCTGACTATAGCTTCTGCCGGGGGCATCCTCGGTGCCATCTGCTACTTAATGGCCTCTAAACGCTACGTCGCCGATATGGAAAAGGTCAGGCATGAACAGCTCATGGCAGAGTAAAAATTCATTCGAAGTTGGATGGTTTGGGAACTGTCTTGAATGGTTACCGTTTTAGCTTCAAAAATATATTTGGTGGATCTGAGGAGATTCGAACCTCTTACAATAGACGGCATAACCTGTGCTATACTGGTGACCAGATCACAAACGCTGATAATCGCAAGCAGCCGATGGTATGAATTATTTTTATGCACTGCTTGGCTCGCTCTTCATCCTGGTCACGCTGGTTTTACTCACACTCCTGCTAAGAAATCGCTCAATCCTCTCGTCTCAAGATCAAACGCTCTTCTCGAAGCTTGTAACGGATTTTGCCTTACCGGCGCTGATATTCGCGAACCTTTCCAGGCGAACATTCGAGATCGAAAAACTGCTGCCCGCCCTTATCATGATGGGCACGATCCTTATTGCCTGCTCGCTGGGCTTTGCAGCCGGCAAAATACTAAAAATGGACAGGAAATCTCTGGGCGCCTTTGTGCTGGTATCCGGCTGGGGCAGCTCATCCACCCTGGGTTACGCCCTGATCATGCAGTGCTTCAACAACAATCCGGAAGCAATGGGGGATGCGCTGATAATCAGCGAATTAGGCGCAGGCGTACCGTTGTTTCTGCTGGCAATCCCATTTGCCATGTATTTCGGAAGAGAACATACAGATACGAGAGGGATGCTGTCTTCGGTAGGGGAGTTCTTTCGCTCCCCGATGTTCATTGCCCTGGTGCTGGGCATAGCTTTTTCTTTCATCAAACTGCCCGAACAAAATATCGTGGTGAAAACTATTTACAGCCTGCTGGATATAATCGGCAATTCCATGGAAATTTTCACAGCGTTTGCAGTGGGGTTAATGCTTCAGAAGATACCTTTCAGGCATCTATTGCCGCCTATTGCGGCCCTGTTCTGTATAAATTTAATTGCCGAGCCCCTGATAGCACTGGGGGGCGCACATTTATTCGGCCTATCACAGCTTGAAGACCAGGTTCTCGTAATAGAGGCAGCCATGCCCGCAGGCGCCATTGCAGCGGTTGTTGCTGCGCGGTACGGTTGCAATGGAGGACTTGCTTCAGCGCTTGTTATCGCAATGTATGTTTTAAGCCTCGGGACAATCCCGCTGATTTATCTATTAACGATAAGTATATAGCCAAAGAGTGCCCTGATAGATTAATATATCGCGTTAACACCCAACAGTTCCAGAAAGTGGGAGGGGGCGCGCATGCGCAAAATGATCAGGAACTCTACACTGGTGTTAGCAGCAGTACTGCTGATAGCGCTTTCCAACGTTGTAGTGCAGAGCGCCACGCTGTCTGCTGCAAATGTTGCGCCCGGGACACCGGTTACAGTCACGGCCGGCGTCGCGAACAGGGGAGCGGCTAACGGCAGCGCCAGCATCAGACTGCTGGTCAACGGGCAGGAGGAGGCCCGCCGGGGCATCACGGTCAACAGCGGCTCGAATATCCCCATCACATTCACTTTCAGCCGCAGCCAGCCCGGCAGTTACACGGTCTACGTGGGCGGGGTATGCGCGGTCAGTTTCACAGTGGACGAGATGGCCGACTCCAACATCATCCTGTACGTGAGCGGGGCCTTGACCTTCATCGCTTTGGCAGCGGGAGCCATATTTTTCCTGAGGAGAAGGCAGCAGGGATATTAAGGCAGCAGTCTAATGAAGCGCACAGGTGATATCAAACGTTGTGCTTGATGTTATTTATATGAACGACAAATTCGGGGTCTGCCATCCTGATGTAAATAATTACCCGGAAAAGTTGAAGTGTGCTCAGGCAATTGCCAGCTGAATTTTGACGGCTTCCTCGATCTTACGCATATCATCCGGTGAGATAACACCTGCAAGGCGGAAAAGACGTGCCTTGCTGACGGTAGCCATCTGGTCTGCCATAGCCTTGCTTTTCTTGCCTTCGAAAACGACTGCCGCCTCGCTGGGATAAAGCCTTCCCGTTTTGCTGCTCAAAGGCACAACCTGGACCCTGTTCAGATATTTATTCGACGCATCGTTACTGATAATAACAGCAGGACGCTTCTTCCTGATTTCTCCTCCGATCGAGGGATCAAAGTTGACCCACCACACTTCATTCCGCTGCATTATCAACATCCTCGAAGGTTATCTCCGCCCATTCCATGGCTTCATCTTCCCTCTTCCTGTCCCGCGCCATTCTGGCATAGTCGATCTCTAAATTGGGGCGGACCACATGCGGCCTGACCAGATCCTCAATAAACTTGCTTATTTTTCTGGGCCCGATAACCTTACGAAGTCCTTCGTAAACCTCCTCGTCCACTGTCAGGGTCAGTTTTTTCTGCATAACGCGTCTCCTTACACGTGCATTATACGTGTAACAGCAGGATGCGTCAACAATTACAGTCAGTGATTCAGATTAAATAAAATCGATTACCCTGAACTTATTCGTAAACCTTTTCCTCGGCCGCCTCCTCACTGCTCAGGTGGATGTCCTCCTCGATATTCCTCTGATCCACCGTCCTGGACAGCAGTTCCCTGTAGAATTCGTGAATGATCAGGTTCTTTATTTAACCGGTTGTACCGCCGGGGCTGCCCACTCCTTGTCTACCACAATATCCTTTGGCCAGTATAACCTTAATGTCAGGGAGAAGTTTCCACCGGCAGGAGCCGGCAGCCAGTTGGGTGTAGCCGGATCCGGCGCATCGCGCTGTATATAAATATCCAGTGAGCCATCGGAATTTTTAATCAGCGGGGGATTGCTTAACGA
>Ga0268281_1001334_pt1 | contig 14552 bp, 22 predicted proteins | sample saktaG_10_FD_190134 | JGI IMG/M metagenome (GOLD analysis project Ga0268281, IMG submission 190134) | Saline water microbial communities from Sakinaw Lake, British Columbia, Canada - sak_2011_5_24_50m | ecosystem: Environmental > Aquatic > Non-marine Saline and Alkaline > Saline ... | reverse complement strand
CGATCTTATCAATGGAACCGGTGCTGGGATGGCGCTCGGGATTCTCAATGCTGGCTGTCTCGTTTCGGTTGGCAAAGAGACCGGACAGGATGCCGCAACCGTAGTCGCTGAGAATATAGTCAAAATGTATTCCCGCCGATTCGCGGCTCAGACTGGCAATTATGCCTGGTACTACAACCAGAATATCGAACCGCAGCTCTTCACCATGAGCCTGGCAGTTGGTACTGGTGGAATTCCTCTCTATATGCCTCCTGGTGGATTGAGCGAAAGCCCCTATGGACGCATTATGGGTCTTCCGGCGTTTGCGATTGAGCAGGCAGCTACACTTGGAACCGTTGGAGATATCATCCTTGGTAACTTCCAGGATGGATACATCATGGCGGAAAAGGGTGGATTGCAGTCTGATATGTCGATCCATGTCAGATTCATTTACGACGAAAGCGTGTTGAGATTCGTTCTGAGGATGGACGGTCAGCCTTGGAGAGCTTCTGCTTTAACTCCGTATAAGGGTGGGGCTACTGCAACTCAGTCGCATTTCATCGTACTGGATTCACGCGAATAATTAATAACAGCTGGGGCGAATAATTAATAACAGCTGGGGCTTCGGCCCCGGCATTACCTGAAGGAGGTATATAAAATGTACACAAACGAAACTAATCCGAGAATTTGGGGATATGGGCCTGGTGCTTCTGATTCGCTGGGAGATACGGCAGATTGGGTATGTCTGAAAGGCGCTAAAGGATGCTGGATATATATTACGGAAATTGGAGCCAATGCGACTTCTCTTGTTCTGACTGTGCATGAAGGAACGGCAGCATCTGGTACAACTGCAATTACGACTGGAGCTGAGTTCCCGATTTATTACAACATACTCACGACAACGGCAGATACGTGGACGCGAGCGACTGATGCTCTGACATATACCATAACCCCGGCGGCTACTGCATCGCAGGTCAATTTCTACATCGACGCGTCGATTCTGAGTGCGGGTTATGATTGGATTCAGCTCGGTTCTACTGGCGGCCATGCCACCAATATCGTTTATGTGGAATACCAGCTCGTAGGGGCACGTTATCAGCAGGCGATCCCCCCGACGGCAATAGCATAAATTAACAGGGGGCGGATTAAGTTCCGTCCCCACAGGAGTTTATTATGTTAAGAGAAGAAATCGAGAAAGTAAAACAAATAGTCGGTGAGGCTGTAGCTGGAATCAAGGTGCCGGAAGTTGAGGTGTTTGATGATTCAGTCTTAAAGGATGAGATTGCCAAGTTGAAAGACGAGGTTATCAACCTTAAAGGTGAAATCAAGGCACTCAAGGTGAATCCAGAGTTGTTAAACAAAAAGAAGTAATAACGCAAGCGGGGCCGTCTGGAAGAATGGCGGTCCCCATCCAAGGAGGATGAAATGAACTACAATCCGAGTACAAGAAATAGAATTGGTGATATTAAGCATGGGCTTATGGTCGAAACGGCCAAGGAGCTTGCTTATACGGCTTTTGGAACGGCACAGGCATATCCGTTCAGGGTTTACAACCGGATTTTCATACATGCCCTGTGGTTTGAAGTTGGTGCGACCACATTGGCAAATGCAACGTCAACGACTGAATTTCAGTTCAACTTCGTTTCCGATACTCCGGTCATCACCGTGCAGCCTCTCTCTGCTGCGTCTGCTGATTGCGATGGGTTTGTCCGGGGTCGCAGAATTTCGTTGCCTGGGGCTACTGTTGGGACAGCAACGAATGTGGATGGAACAGCAGCGATCTCAATAGCATCTCCCACTGGGGCATCTTGCAATGTGGTTGTCGGCGTTGCGCCTTCGGCGGCTGTTGATCCCAGTATTGGGAGGATTGGGTTCCTGTATCTAACGACTGCTCTAAATGCAGGAACGGGGCAATTTACACTTTTATACACGCCCATTGATCCAGGTGCTTATGCAGTAGCGTTGTTATAGGAGGTTGTTATGGCACTTATTAAAGAAGCAACCATTTCAAAATGGAATTGCGATGACTATACCGAATTGCCAGACAGTGCGCCAGAGGGTTCATTGGCGCGTAATATTTCATCTGGAGAAAGATATATATTCCATGATGGGAACTGGCAAGAGGATATTTCACTAATTTACGCCATGACACAGGCGTTAGCAGAATAGGAGGTAATCATGAAAGCTGAAGGAAGAGTAGGAGCAATTACAGCCGAGAGCGGGTCTGTAAATCCACTGGTCACTGGTGAAAAGGGTGATCTTATATCATCGTTATTGCATGGTCGTTATTATCAGGCGGCAAAGGATGGACGTTTAATGACAGCCGCTAATCAGGCTGGGGTTGTAACAGTTATAGGGTTGCATACGACTTATACGGGGTTGGTATTATCGAACCCGGTAGGCTCCGGCATTGATGTATCTCTGTTGCGTGTAGGTGTCGGGTTTATTGTCGCACAGCCCACCACCGGCGCGATAGTAGCATTGGAGGCCGGATACAATGGAGCAACTGATGTGACTCACAGTGTACCATCAACGACATTGAGAAACTGTTATTTGGGCGGTGCGGCTCCTGTAGCCAAGGTTGATACTGGAGCTACATTACCCACAGCGCCGACACTTATAGAATCATTCGGTTCTGTGTTGACGGAAGCAATAACTGGCAGCACTGTCCAGCCCGCATACAACTTCGATCTAGGTGGGTATCTGATACTGCCCCCAGGTGGATATTGTGCGATTTATACAACCATAGCTTCTGGTGCGGCTTCGATGGTAGCAAGTTTCATCTGGGAAGAAATTGCTGTTTAACCTGATTTGATAATGGTAGGAAAGGGGAGTGGGGCCTGTGTGTGTTCTTGTGCTTTGAGAGGTTGGCTTGAATAAACCCCGGGGTGTGGGGGGAGGTTTCCCTCTCCTTTCCTCCTCCCACAATATAAAGTAATGTGGAGGCTGATATGACAATCTGGACTCAAATTATTATTGGAATAGTATCTGGCGTAGTATCTTTAGGACTGTTGATTTTCCTCTTCCGGCACATTTTCGATAGGCTTGATAGAAAAGTTGATAAAGATGTTTTTTTGGAATACACCAAAAGAATTAGCGATAATCTTGAGTCTGGTAAAAAGAGATTCGATAAGATAGATTCGGGTATCGAAAAACTTAGTACTCAAATTACTGAACTATGTATTTTGGTAAAAGGCAAAAGATGAAAACCTATATCAAGCAAAATGAAGGAACTAATATCGTTAATGGGCGGCACATGCCCTACAAATGCACTGCTGGAAAAATTACGATTGGATGGGGGCGTAATCTAACAGATAAGGGCGTTAGTGAATATGAGGCTACTATTATGCTTGACGCGGACATTTCTGATGCCTCGGCTGATCTTCGCAGAGTGTTCACTTACGATGAATTTGAAACCTTGAGCTTCAACCGGAAAATGGCATTAACCGATCTTATGTTCAACATTGGACTTACAAGATTCCGGGGATTCAAGAAGATGATTCAGGCCATTAAAGATAGGGATTTTGATAGGGCATCTAATGAACTTATGGATTCCAGCTATGCAAAACAAGTTGGGAATAGAGCAATAAAAAACAGAGATTTGATAAGGGGAGGGTGATATGGGATTCTTATCAGCAATATTAGGCGCACCGAAGATAGTAGATACCGTAGCAGATACAGTGAAGGGTGGTATGAATATGCTGGATAACGCATTTTATACTGACCAAGAAAAAGCAGCCACCGCCGGGAGGGTCATGGAAACATGGCTGGAAATCCAAAAAGCCACGGCAACCGAGAATTCTATCCGGTCGATTACAAGACGTGTTATCGCATGGTTAGTGATGGGGTTGTTTCTTTTACTTGTTCTGTCGGCTTGTGTTATCTGGAAGTTTGACCCTGCGTGGGCTGTATATATTAGAGACGCAATTATCGAAACCAAGTTGATGTACCTTGCTATGATAATTGGATTCTTTTACTTTGGATCGTACGGAATTGGGACGCTGATTAAGAAATAAACATAAAAAAGGAATAGTTATGAAAGTAATAGTCAATACCGCGCCAACTGTCCAGCCGATTTCCTTGACCGAATTAAAAGAACATTTGCGTCTGGATTCCGGGACGCTTTCAGACAACACAACCTCTACTCAATCCATCGCACCGGGTTCCCATGCAATAGCAGCGGCATATACCCTGGTCGGGACCGGTGTTGATGTATTGGGCAAGAGAACACTGGTCCTTCTAGAGTCTGGCACGAATGGAGCCGGGGCGACTGTTGATGTTAAAATACAAGATTCAGATGATAATGTAACCTATACCGATGTAACAAGTGGGGCATTTACTCAAGTCACTACAGCGAATGACAATGCGACACAGGAAAAGGAGTACACCGGGATTAAACAATGGATAAGAACTATCAGCACAGTTGCCGTAGATGCTTGTTCATTCGGTACCTCGGTTGTTGAATACGCTCCGACTGCAGCCGATGATGATCTCCTTGATGACATAATTGAATCGGCAACTGATTATGTTGAAGAAATAATCAATCAGAAACTAATCACACAAATCTGGGAATACTATCTCGACTCCTTCCCATCTGAAAACTTTATCAAGCTACCATTCGGGAACCTTCAAACGACTGATCTTGAAATAGTCTATACCGATTCAGATGGTGATGACACAACAATGACCCTGACAACCGACTATCTTATTGAAACCAACGGGACTCAATGTGGAAGGATAGTCTTACCGTATGGTGAATCCTGGCCTTCATTCACCGCATATCCATCTAAACCGATCAAGATAACTTTTGCGTGCGGGTATGGCGATGCAGGGAGTGATGTACCGGAGAAGATAAGAACGGCGATAAAAATGGTGGCGGCCAAGTTATATGAGTCAAGAGGCGAGGATGTGTTGGGTCAGAAGATAGTGCATGAGGATCAAACAGTTATGAGATTGTTGGCTTCTGTGAGATTGTGGGATGCGTTTATATGAACATCGGGTCCTTAAATAAAAGGGTGTCGATTGAATGCCCGACGAAAGCCCCGGACGGTATGGGTGGTTTTGATAACACCTGGACTGAAATAGCCTCCAATGTTGCCTGTGCGATTTGGCCGGTAAGTGCAAAGGAGCAGGTAGCCTCAATGGGTGTGGTTATGACCATGAGCCACAGAATCAGGCTAAGATATCGCTCAGATATTCGCTCCTCGTGGAGACTGAAATACAAGAACGATTACTTCGACATTGTGTCGATCGTAAATCCTGAAATGTCAAACAGGATGTTAGATATTCTGGTGAAAGCGGTATGAAAAACTTTACCACAGCACTCTACTTACACGCGACCACGGACACAGTTGGATCTGGATTCATGTCATCAATCGGCAGTCGGTTCTATGAAGATGAAGCCCCGCTGGATGCGGAATTTCCTTATGCTGTTTATTCAATGCCAGCCAACGTAAAGGACTGGCAATTTACGGAGAGATTCAGAGATATATTGTTACAGATATCAATTTTTTCAATTACTTCTGGGTCAACAGAGATTAAGGATATTTATGCCAAATTATTTACTCTATATGATGAATGTACCTTTTCTATTACTGGAAGCACCTTGAAATGGTTCTGGTTTAATAATCTAACAACGATGAAAGAGGAATTCACAACACCAACAGGAACGCATAGTGGGAGACACTACGCTGTGGATTTTGACATATACCTTGAGGTGGGATAAAGGAGAGAATCATGGAAGATGGAGTTGAAGAAGTATGTGATCGGTGTGGAAAATCAATCCAAGTTTCAGTTAGGTATTTTGAACAAGCCATGAAAGATGGGGAACTAATTTTATGCAATGAGTGTCTTGGTGAATATGTGGATGAACAAACAGAAGAAATGCCTAAGCGATGTTTTAAATATACAGTTGGAAATGTTACGAAAATAGATATTAATGAATATGGTACAGAAGGATGGGAGCTGGTGTCAGTAGATAATGGGGTTGCATATTTTAAACGGGAATATATAAAATAATTGTAAAAACCGGCTCACGAGGATGCCTTGTAAGCCACTAAAAAAGGGAAAGGTGGGGTAAAGCATGCAGAATAAAAACATAAAAGTAGTAAGAAACCTAATCCAATGTTTGAGTCTTGATGAACTCAAAAAACCCGAGATTGTAGCAAACCTTGTCCGAGCATTCGGAATCGTCCAATGGGGCCATCCGGTCTTCGGGGATGAGGAGCAATTCAAAAATGTTTCCGTCGATATGGCCGGGATATACCAAACGCCGAACCAAATTGCGAAAGCCCTCGTGTACCTGAGCGAGTTCAAGATTGAATCGTATTTGGAGATTGGCGTATTCCAGGGTGGAAACTTTATCTTTGTCTCCGAATACCTGCGCCGGTTCAATCCTGATATCAAATGTACGGGGCTCGACCCAACCGACTTCCTTAATCCCGAGATCCACGCGATAATCGAAAGCGAGGATTGGTTGGAATTTATACCTGCAACAAGCGATGATATCAAACAGAAATACGATCTCGTGTTGATTGATGGTGAGTATACAGGTGGCTGGCCAGAGAGGGATTACAACAATGTGGGCAAGTTCGCTAAGATATGTATGGTTCACGACATTCAAGAAACAACCTGCCCCGATGCGGTGAATTTCTGGAAGGGGTTACATAAGGAGAAGGTTGAGTTTTTGGATTGCACGTCGGAATTGCCCACGCAGGGGATAGGGATTGTTAAGGGAGGGAAGAAGTGAATATCCACCTAATAATGCCATTCTCACGACCTGAGAATAAGGAGAAGTTAATCGAAGGCTACCGACCAATGAACATAATCCTTCATCCAATCATGTTTCTGGATGAGGAGATTGAGTTTGGTGAGTCATGGATTGTCCCGGTGGTAATACCTATCGAACATAAAGACTGCAAATCCTTTATGCCGGGATGCTTCAAGCGAAACTGGTTCATTCAAAATGAAGTGATAATTGATAATGATTATTATTTAAACGTAGACGATGATGATTTCTATGAGGAAGGGGTGTTCGATGAAGTAAAGAAAATGAATGATGAAGCTGTGTTTATCTCAATGAAGCGCGGGGATAATATCCCAGAAGGACTACCAAGAGAGCGACAGTATCCAACCTATCCCCTACTCGCATACCCATACAATGTAAGAGTGGGAGAGATCAGCACACAGCAGTTTATTGTTAAGGGGAGATTGTATAAGGGGAAGCTGCACAACGAGACGATCCATCATTGGGATGGGTTGTTGGCGTTATATTGGAAAAACACGGTACAGGTTGCATATAGGCCAGACCTGTTCGCGTTGTTTAATTACTTTGAAAAGGGGAGATGGGAATGATATCGATTGTGATGCCGGTGCTGAATCAGCAGTCAATGACAAATGTGTGCATTGAAACAATTCAGGCACACACGAAAGACTATGAATTAATAATTATTGATAATGGAAGTGAGCCAGCTTTCAAAAACGCACTAATCAGGAATGAAACAAATCTCGGTTTTCCAGTCGCAGTCAACCAAGGAATCCGAGCGGCTAAAGGGGATGTAATCTGTCTATTGAACAACGATGTATTTGTAACTCCTGGCTGGGCTGATCGACTTCTAACCGCTCTCGATACACACGACATTGTAGGCCCGGTTACTAATTACTGTGCAGGTGAGCAACGGGTTAGATTGGAACTTTACAATGACTTGGAAGAGCTTGATTCCGAAGCTGTCAAATGGTCACAGATGCACGATGGAAGGATTGACGATATTAACTGGGTGATTGGATTCTGCATGATGTTTAAGAAATCCCTATACGATGAGCTTGGGGAGTTTGATGAATCCTTGTGGCCATCGAGTGGGGAGGAGATTGATTTCTGTTTAAGGGCGAAGGATGCAGGCAAGAAAGTCGGAATAGCAATCGATGTCTATGTCCACCATGAGGGGTCGGTTACTTTCAAAGACATGAATGCGGAACATCCATACAAGGATATCATTGAGAAGAGTGAGAAGCATATTAAGGATAGGTGGGGATCAGCGTATGAGTCGCAGGGGGTGGACGCATGATCGTGACTAACAGAAAGCTTGCGATTGGTTTTCCCTGTAGCTGGTCCCACGTTCCTTTCCCGTTCTTTCAATCATTCATCCAGATGGAGCGGCCACCTTTTGTTCCCATCATTGCCTGCAATGGCCCCATCGACGGTCTACGCAACAAGATAGTCCAAGATGCAATGAGAGTTTCGGCTACCCATTTGATTATGATGGATATGGATCAGACATACCCAGTAGACACAATCCCGAAACTGCTCGCTCATGGACTTCCGATTGTGGGGTGTTTGGTACACAGACGCTACCCACCTTTCGACCCCCTGATTTACCGTGGCGGGATAAACACCTATCAATTAGTATCAGAATGGGAGGATGGAGAGTTAATAGAAGTCGATGCGACTGGAACCGGTTGTCTAATGTTTGACATGAGGATATTCCACGAACTCCCACCGCCATGGTTCAGGTTCAGGCCAAATCCCGATCCAGATAGAGATGGTCATGTGGGTGAGGATTTCGGGCTGTGTAGTGATTTGAGAGAGATCGGTTATAAGATCCACGTTGACACTTCGATAAAATGTGGTCACTTATCAACAATGGAGATAACCGAGGATACGTTTTTCCTTTACAATGCTCTAAAAAAGAAGCAGAATATTTTAAAACAACAGGAGGTTCAAAATGGCAACTAAAAGCGGAAGAATTGCAAGCGTGAGGGTCGGGACTTTTAAAGTCGCGGGTCAGGGTACATGGAGCTATGGCGGGTTTACCAGGGAGATTATTGAAGAAGATTCCTGGGATCTCGACATCAAGAAGAAACATTTTGGTGTAGGTGATGCGGGTGAACTTACCTTCTCCGGGTTATATGATATTGCAGATACAACCGGGCAGAACTTACTCAATTCGGCATGTCTGAACTCATCTGCCTTTACCCATAATGATCTTCGGTTCTATGTGGATAACACATCCTATTGGACGGTTGATACCGGATATGATATTAAAACATCCAAGTGTCATTCAATCACAATGGAAAAGTCGGCTATGGGTACAGTTGACTTCACAGCAGTTCCGTCTGGTGGAAAAATGATCTTAATGTAAACAATTAAAATAGGAGAGAAAAACAATGGTTAAAGCTATAGAAGAAGCGAAAAATATGGGGCAGATATTTACGGAAGTACCTGAAGAGGGGACTTGGATTCCCTTCTTCGGGTCTTCGATAGGTGAGGATGGAAAAGTCGAGAACGATGATCCTGTAAAGGGTGGGGCAGAGTTCTGCATCCGTTCCACCAAAAAGTTCTACGAGGAGAGACTGAAAACCAGAAAGCGAGAATCCAGTATGGTAGTCAATACTTTATCTCGCAGTATGGAGAAGGTCACTTCTTTCAAAGATCAGACGGCAGAGGAGTTGATGGCTGAGTATGAAGATGCTCTGGACTATTCCATTACCGGGATCCGAAACGCATTTTGGGACAAGACTACCCCCATTAAATGTACCAAAGAAGACAAGTTGAGATTGAAGAATATTGCTGTATTTGACCGGTTCCTTGCTCATGCAATTGAACTCTTGGATGAGGGAGCTGTTACCCAGGCAGAGGTAGTTGAAAAAAACTCCTAGACACCGTAGAGTGGCATGATAGTTATTCCAAAACCGGACTGTCTCGAAAGGAAGTCTGTGAGGAATGCAAAAAACTTTACGGTGAAAGAGAGCCACCAGAAGAACCGCCATGTGAGACTTGTCAACCGGAATTTATAGAGGAAAATGCAGATGCGGTAAAGATATTTTACTTAATACGTAACCAGTTAATAATGGGGTACGATGGGCCAATAAGTCTTTCTTATCCAGCTATATATGGTGCTATGGATATTTATGAGATAGAAAATAGACGAGATTGTTTTGAGAAAATCTTAACCCTTGAAAAACGTTGGTTAGAAATGATAAATAATAATAGGGATGAAAAAATATAGATGCTTAAAAATCAAAAACATTCTGAGGAGAGTAAAAGAAAGATGAGCGAAGCGAAAAGGGGAATAAACAATCCCTTTTACGGAAAGCATCTTTCCGAAGAACACAAATTGAATTTAAGCAAAGCTAAAAGCGGAGAGCGACATTATCTCTATGGCAAGCATCCCTCTGAAGAATCTAAAGCAAAAATGAGTGAGGTAAAAAGGGGGACTAAAAACCCTTTTTACGGAAAATGTCATTCAGAAGAAACGAAACAAAAATTAAGAGAAATTAACATAGGTAAGCATCATTCTGAAGAAGTAAAGCAAAGTTTTAGCGAAACGCGACAGGGTAAAAATAATGGAAACTGGAAAGGTGGGATTACAAAACAAAGCGGATATCATTATTTGATGACGAATAAACGAAGAGTGTTAATAAAGCAAACAACTGGAAGCTTTACGTCAGAAGAATGGGAACATCTCAAGGCGGAATATAATTATACTTGTCCTCTTTGTGGACTAAAAGAACCTGAAATAATATTGACAATAGATCATATTGTTCCATTGTCGCGTAAAGGGTCTAATTTTATTGAAAATATTCAACCCCTTTGTAGGTCGTGCAATTCTAAGAAACATACAAAGATTTTTAAAGCTATAAATAGAGTAATGAAAATAGATAGGATACAGTCTCATAGCGAACGGGTTGGTTGAATAAGGTGAGGGATACTGATGGCTAAGATGCTTAATTGGAATATTCAAGCAAAAATACCATTAATCGCTAAAGCTGGTATGGTGGTTTTAGAAGAGTGTGGCGAAATCTTGCGAGATGAAGCAAAGGCACATCTTCGTCCGAAACTTAACTTAAACTGGACACCACACGGCCCTCCCCCTGGTGGAGAAATCTGGAAAGGTCGTGAAGATTATGCGGAAATGATAAACTCTATTCGTGTAGTTAGGAAAAGAGACACCAAATCACGAAATATCTGGGTAATGGCTGGTAATTATAAAACGTGGTGGGCTGTTCAGATGGAATACGGTAGAGCTGGGTGGAAGGGTGGCCCCAGATCATTTTTTCGTAAAGCGATGCGAACTTCAATTCCCAAGATACATGCCTTGTTAGCGGCTCGGAGGATTAGATAATGGCTAAACCGATGGGAACCTTATTTGTAGAAGCTGATCTTGACCTTACCAAAGCAGAACAAAAACTCCAGGCATTACACGGTCGAATGGTTGCTGGTGCTACCAAGTCCGAAGAAGCATTCAAGAGTCTCGGGGTTAGTTCGGACAGGATGTTTGCAGCGCAGAAGGCCACGGCCATCGCAGCTTATCAAGCTATCAGGAACAATGCCAATTCTACCGCAGCGGATATTGTTCGGGCCGAAAGAGCGAAGAACGCAAAAATAAAAGCCCTCCAAGACGGACTGGTTGTTCACCATCGAATGAGCATGGCCGCAATGACCAGAGCTATCCTAAGATTCTATGCGGCTTACTATGTTATATCAAATGTTATAAGGGTTGTTTCAAATACCATTATGAGTGGCATTAAGGCTATTGATGAACTCAAAATCTCCACCATAGCTGTAGCCGCGCAACTTACAAGTATGCAAGGTCCGGAGAATGTTACTGAGAACTTCCGTAAAAATGTTGTTTATGCTGATGCCCTAAACCGTAAATTGATGGAGATAGATGCTTCATCCTTTGCCAACTATGAACAAATCAATTTAATGAACCGGTCAATGGTACAACAGGGCGTTCTCCTTGATATTAATAATGCTAAACAGGTAGAAGCATTCTCAGCTTTAACCAATGCGGTTGCGATGCTCACTGTTGGACAAAATAAAAACAAACAAGCTTCACAGGAAGCAAGGGCGTTGTTTTCTGGACAGGCGAGAGTAACAGACCAAGTCGCCTTGAGTCTTGATGCTCTCATCAAAAAACAAGGAATTTATAAGGGTGGACTAAAAGAACTTGTAAAGGAAGGCAAAAAACACGGTGATACCCTTGAGAGATTTGCACCTTATTTGATAGGCATAACAGCGGCTACTGCTGATATTGAAAAGACCTGGGAAGCTGTGTCGGCATCCATACAAACAGCGTGGGGGATAGTACAAAGGGCGGTGTTTAGGGATGTATATAAAGACCTCACCGAGGCCGGGAGAGACGCTGCAACGTATATGAGGAAGAATGCTGATGAGATAGCTGAAAATATTCTGAGGGTAGCAAAGGTATTTAAAGATGCTGGTTCTGGGATAGGTTCTTCTTTTCAAGTAATTGCGGCTGGAGCTCTTCAGGCATATTCGGCTGTACTTAATATTGCAAAAGCATTTGCTTATTTAAGGTCAAAAGTGGGTATAGGAAAAGAATATAGAGCTGAGTATAAGGCTATTTTTGAAGAGTTAAAAATAAAAGCAAAAGCAGCTTCTGATGCTGCGAACGAATTGGCTAGAAGATCACAAGAACCATTCTTGCGGACTCCAAAAACGAGAACAAAAACTAAGGAGGGTGCAATCATTATTCCCTTCATTCCACCTACAGCAGAGTACGGCGAGGCTCTCGACAAAATAAAGTCCGAAACCCTCAAAACTCAAAATGAGATTGCCGATTTCGGACTCTCCACACACGCTGCTACTATGCAACAAATAGAGAGAGAGAAAAAGGCCAGATTAGATGTAATGGCGGTTGAGCGCCAAGGGTATAAAGATTCTCTTACCGGTTACCTCGCTGGACAAGTCTCAAGGGGCGAGATGACGGTCGGAGGGGCCGGTAAATTTAAGACAGAGAAGATGGTCGGGTTTGACAAGGGTGCTCAAGATCGCATGGTTGCAATAAGGGAAGCGACAAATGCCAAGATTCTCCTTGCCGACATGAAACTATACGAGAAACAGGCAGAAGAAGGTAGAAAAGCATCGGATAAAGCTGTTGAGTTAATGATGAAGGAAATCGATGCTGGAGTTAAACTTGGTGAGGAACGGTTGAAGATTCTTGCGGACTTTAACACCCAATATAACGAGCTTGGAAAGAGTCAGTACGAAATTGAACGAACACAAATAGAAGATAAGTATAAAACCTACATTGACGCTGCTCAAAATAATGCCAATAAGATAGTGGAGATTGATAATTGGAAAACTGCTAAACTTAAAAAGAATGCACAGGAAGAAAATCTATTCAAAATTGGTCAATATGGAGAGGCAGCGGGTAGAATAGCAGACACGTTTAAAGAAATATCTGAGGCTGGTGGGAGACAAAGTAAGAAAGCCTTTGAGATGTATAAAACCTTTGCAATTATAGAGGCAACAATAAGTGCGCATAAAGCTATCGTTGGAGCACTTGGAAGTCCTCCATATGGACTTGGAGCTATAGTTCTTGCATCAGCGATTGGAGCACAAGCATTTATGCAGGTGGCTATGATATCTGCTTCTAAGGCTCCATCTTATGACCAAGGGGGTATTTCAAATGCAAAGGGAGTCTATCAAACTGGCAATATATCAGAAGCCCACATCCCATTAAAAAGTGGAAAGGTTCCGGTGAATGTCAATGGTGGTGGAGGGGGAACGAGTATTGTTATCAAAATGGAGAATCCCGTGTTCCAAGATGTAGCTACCCAAAGGCAAGTGTTTGCACAGATAGCGGAGGTAATAGCAAAGAAAGTTGCGCCTGGGGCGGTGGTGCAAAATTACCAAGACGATGGGCCCGTAAGAAAAATTATACGAAATAGGGCATAGGAAAATAGAATGATTAGTAAAAGACTTATAGACCTTGTAGGGAAAAGATTTGGTCATTGGATAGTTGTAAGTAGAGCTGAAGATGGAAAAGATTATAGAATTAGATGGAACTGTAAATGTGATTGTGGAAAAGAAAAGATAGTACAAGGAGATGGACTTAAAAGTGGTAGAAGTACAAATTGTGGATGTCTTCATCCAAATAGGTTGATTAATTTAACCGGAAAAAGATTTGGTAAAATTGTTGTTTTGAAAAGGATGGCTAATTCAATGTGGCTATGCCAATGTTCGTGCGGTAAAGAGCTTGAGGTTTCGAGTGGTAAATTACGAAATGGACAAAGATCATGTGGAACATGCAATAGGGTGTCTTTACATATAGCCAATGGTGGAGAAGAGATCGCTCTCAAAAAGTGTACTAAATGTAAAAAACATTTACCTACTAATAGATTTCATAAAAGTAAAAAAAGTTATGATGGATTTCGTGCAAGGTGCATTGATTGTAGGAAAGAGAGGCTAAGAGAGTATAGAAAAACAAATTCTAAAGCGGTAAATATGCGAGCCAAAAAATATAGGGATTCTACCCCAGAAAAACAAAAAATATATAGGAAGCGTAGTAGTGATAAAATCTTGTCAACAATAAAGGGAAAAATAAATAATAGGATGCGTGTTGGTATTCATCAAAGTTTAAATGGAAATAAAAATAACTTACGATGGTTGTCTTTGGTTCCATACACTTTGGATGATTTAATTAAACGACTTGATTCAACTATGCCTAAAGACTATACTTGGGATGATTATAGTAGGCTTCATATAGATCATATAATTCCTATTGCTTCTTTTGATTTTTGTTCTTCACAAGACATAGGATTTCATA
>Ga0268281_1001329_pt1 | contig 14592 bp, 7 predicted proteins | sample saktaG_10_FD_190134 | JGI IMG/M metagenome (GOLD analysis project Ga0268281, IMG submission 190134) | Saline water microbial communities from Sakinaw Lake, British Columbia, Canada - sak_2011_5_24_50m | ecosystem: Environmental > Aquatic > Non-marine Saline and Alkaline > Saline ... | reverse complement strand
CAACATCTCTGTTCATCATCTCTACCTCCTTTTCTTATATCAATAAGAAAAACAGATAGATGATGACTGTCATCCTATAAACTGTCAACCATCATTTTGTTACGTATAGGTATTTGAACTGAGTGAGCCCGGTTCATGAAAAAATGATATGCGCCGACCCTCGACAACACCTACGAGTCCTCAAAATCGTTTTAGGCGAAAATCAACGATTACCGCTTGAAAGTCTCACAGTAAAATTTCTTGACAGGATATCATAATGGAGTTAGTAGTTTAGCATATTTTATTGATCTTGAACGCATTATGTGCTTTTGAACAGCTGTAACCAAAGGGGGGTTATGGTCTGATCATCTAAAGTCCTGTTTCTCGAATTGAGAGAGGGGGCTTTTTCTTTTTTAAGTATGTCCTTTATAAAAAAGTGCTCAAACATACAACGTAACCATAATATGAATTATGAGGAATAAAAATGTATATCACTCGAGTGGTTGTTAAGAACTTTCGGAATTTACGTGCAATCGATGTCAGCCTTGAATCAGGCTTAACATGTGTTGTGGGCGAGAACAATTCAGGAAAAACAAACCTGTTGACAGCGCTTCGACTAGCGCTTGATGCCAATCTCCCCAACTATTATCGCACGTTAACCAAGGAGGACTTCTCAAAAGGACTAGATGTCAGTACACCACAACAAATCTTGGTCGGTGTTGAAATTACCGACTTCTATGACGAAGAGCAGGATGAGAAAGTCAAAGAACTGGCTCTAGCACAGGAATGGGCGATAGAGCAGAACATTGCCAGAGTGTGCTATCGCTTTAGGCCAAACGCAGCGGTAAGGCAAGCAATTGAGTCAGGTGAGCGAGATGGGACAGGGCTTTCAATAGAGGACTATGAGTATGAAATGGTCGGTGGCGCAGTTACAGATAATGAAGGAAACTTGAAGGACCTGAATAGAATTGAATGGGATGATGATTTCCAGGTATTTGTGAAGATTGGAAGGCTATCCGCCTTCCGTGTTGTTTCATTGCCGGCCATCAGGGACGTGGAAGAAGATCTACGCCGAAGTAATACTTCACCTCTACGGAAGCTCCTTGAAGCTGTTGATATTCCTGAAGACAAGAAGGAAGGACTCATAGGCAAAGTCAGGAAGGCCAATGACGAGCTGTCGGAACAGGACGAAATCAAGGCCCTGGCTTCTGATATCAGTTCTTCTATGCTAAAATCAGTGGGTTCTACATTCAAGATGGATGTCGGTCTTGGGATGGCATCTCCTACTTTTGCCTCAATCGCGAGAGCGCTGAGAGTCTTGTTGTCTGGCCAAGGACTAGACGAAGCCGATCCATCGCGCAACGGTCTAGGGCTTAATAATGTATTGTACATCAGCATGCTTATGGCATACTTCGAAAAGCGTACACAGCAGGACAGCACTGCAGGCCAGCTTCTGCTGATTGAGGAACCGGAAGCACATTTACACCCACAGCTTCAGAGGGTTCTGTTTGCGAGGTTACTGGCAAAGGAATGCCAAATTGTAGCGACGAGTCACAGTACACACATAAGTTCACGTGCCAAACTGGACAACTTACTTATTTTGACTACAGAGGACACGGGACTAACCACGACCTGTAGGCCAGCCACTACTCTTGCAACCGCAAAAGACAATATCAGTGACCTTGAACGATACCTGGATGCTACTAAATCGGTCCTTTTATTCGCCCGGAGAGTAATCCTAGTGGAAGGAATGTCTGAAGTATTCCTTATTCCGTGTTTAGTTAAGCAGGTTATGAATGTCGATCTTGAAGAGCACGGTATTTCCTTTGTCCCTGTATACGGAGTACATTTCGATTCATACCTGAAGCTCTTTGTTGATAAAGGCATCCGAAAGAAATGTGCTGTCATCACAGATGGAGACTTAAAACCAAGTGATGCAACCGGAACCGGTGAAGATGAATTTCCAAGAATAGAGGACCTGAAGCAACATGAAAGCGACTTGATCAGAATATTTAACTGTACGACCACCTTTGAACGAGCCATTGCCCTGCCCCAAAATTTGAAGGTTTTTGCCGAAGCAGCGAAGGAATTGGGTGCAACCACTGTATCTACACAACTCAACGATTTCTATGACCGAGGCAAAAAGTTGACGAAGGGTGAGCAGACGCAGGCAAGGAACAAAGTGCTAAATACTGCGAAGAGATTTGGCAAAGCCCGGTTTGCTCAGATTGCCTCAAAGTATGCGGTTCATGCCGAAGTCTTGCCAGGTTACATTAGAGAAGCGATTGAGTGGATTATTGCATGAAACTAACATCTCAACAGAAAGAAGCAATATTCCACGATGGAAATTTGTCACTGGTTTCCTGCCCTGGTAGTGGCAAGACACATACTATAGTAGCTCGACTTTTGCGATGCATGGATGAGGTTAAAAAAACAACCCGACGGATTGCGTGTATAACCTACACAAATGCTGCCGTAAATGAGATTCAATACAGGCTTTCTAGATATATAGGACGTGATGAATTTGAGGATAAGTTTGATGTTGGAACTATTCACTCATTCTGTCTTCACAGCATTTTTCGTCCCAACCATTGGCGTCTATCAGACTTCAGAGAAGGCTTTTGTGTTCTCACGCCAGACGATGAGCAGTATAAGGAAATCATCGAAAATATTATAATTGATAACGCCTTGGACAGACGCGCATTCGATCAATTCGAACTTCTTTTCAGGGGTCGGAATCCCCCATACCACATTACTACTAAGGCTGCTCAAGATTATTGGAATTGTCTTGACGAAAACAACTACATTGATTTCAATGGAATCATATATTACTCAGCTCAACTGACGGCCTCGCATTCGTTCATACCTGCAGGTTTGGGAGCCGCATTCGCTTGGTTTCTAGTAGACGAATTTCAGGACACTTCTGAATATCAGGTCCAGATCCTCAGTTCAATCGCATCCTTTAATCATACGAAATTCTTTATTGTTGGTGATCCAGGCCAGTCAATTATGAGCTTTGCCGGCGGTCGGCCCGACCTGATGGACATTTTTGCCAGTGAGATATCAGCAAGAGATGATGTCAGTTTGTCTGGCAACTTCAGGTGCTCTGCCCCAATTGTATCTCTATCTGAGAGTCTACAACCACGCATACCAGCAGTTTGTGCAGTCGGTGAGAACAAGGACTATAATTTCCAGCCGGTTTGGAGACATAGCACCACGCCGTTTTCTGGCTTGGAAGATTACTTCTTACCCGCAGTAGGAGCTCGTGGAATCGATTGGGGCGAATGTGCGATTCTTGCGCCGAACTTCTACATTCTCTGCGCTATTGCACCACGGTTGCGCAACATGCGGATTCCGCTTATAGGCCCTGGGGCAAGACCATATCGGAAGTCAAATCACCTAATCGCGCCATTGGTAGAGGTGATGTGCTCTTATATCGAATACAGCGATCCAAGAATGATTCGGACGATCCGAAGGAGAACGCGCGAAATTATCGAGAATTGCGAATCCCGTTGGAATCCGAAATTATTTACTTTTAATGGCGATTTGGCAATCGCTAGAATTGCTGTTCTGGCCAAGAGGTTGCGAGACGATAATCCGTTGGCAAAGGTTTTCTTGAAGGAGTTTGCTTCTGGATGTGCGAGCATCATGATAGATCACGAATTGCTTGTGGAATCAAGTAGGAAATTGCTCGAAGATTCCAGCGCGTCAATGATTGAGGACATCAAAAATCACAGTAGGACAAGTTGCTTTGACGTTAACAATTTTTCAGTATCCGATATGGGATTATTCGCAAGGGGAGATAGAAGCATTAAGCTTCTCACACTGCATAGAGCCAAGGGGCGAGAATTTGATGCGGTTGCAGTAGTACGAGTTCAGGAAGGGCTAGTACCGTACGGGAATCCACGGAAAGGTAGTGCCCAGGAGGATGAAGCCAGAAGACTTCTCTACGTCGCAATTACAAGGGCCAGAAAGATTCTCATGATTTTTACAGATAGTAGTGACGGTAGAGGTCCCTCTCGATTCCTATCTGAAATCTTTGATACGTAGCTCTGTTTGAATCACTTGAAGAGATGTAATAGGAAAACATGCGTCTTCTGACATTTGCAAAATGCAATCTTCAACTTTTCCACCACTCTTGATTTTATCGCTTTCAGGGAGAACTGCGGTTGCAAAAGGCACCTACAAGTCACCATGGACGATCGATTCTGAAATCAATTATTTCTGGTAGAAATCTTCGAAGAAAAAAGAATGGCAAGATATGACAAAACTGCATAGTCTCGTTAAACCATCACGTAAAAATCAATATCTTGTGATTTTAGATTGTCTATGATATTGAATACTTAAACTTTCAATCTGCACCTGATTTCGTCCTCATATAACCCAGTGCTATGGCAAGAAGTTCACACTTAGGGTGGTCTTAAAATTGAAGAATATCATCACTATTGTTGAATTTGTCGGAATTCAAGTATCATACAAGAATGTGTGAACGCAATGTGCTGCGGCATCAAATTTTTCAAATATTTTTTCGAAGAATTTAAAACACTTGTTTGGAAGTAAGGCAAAATGGGAAATTTAGCTGAAAGCGATTACATAAAACATTGGCAATACGGGATCGGCAAGATCATAACCATAAGCAGCAAATCCGTCATGGTGGATTTTGTAGAGCAAAAGAACATGGAGTTTCCGATTGAGAAGACGATCTATTTTAAAAAGCTGAATCCGAAAGGGTTGCTGGCAAGGTTGTATGATGACCCGGAAAGGGTGCAGGAACTCATAGAAACAGAGTCGACAGAGATAATCAAGCTACTAATATTTGATCACGATATAGCACAAGAAACAAAAATAAACCGCAATAGAATCAAACTGTTGTTAACAAAATCCGATGCGAAAGAACAAAAAGGGGGGGGCGATTCTTCCTTGATCCAAGACAAGGATTGGGGCAAATGGTGGGCCAACATAAACAAAAAGCTGAAGAACGACCCATGGTTCGACACATCGTCAAAATCTGAGATCATGCTTCGAGAAAAACCTGTCTCAAAGAAGGAGGAAGACCTTCAGCTCTTCTTGAAAGAAAAAGATGAATCCAAAAAGCTTGCTCATGCGGAGAAGTTTTTGAAAAGCTGCAAAGCAAGAGAAGATGAAGCAGTAATTCTCGAGGTGGCAAGCTATATGTCAGGACAGATTGCTGAAATACCGTCAAATGAGGTTTCTGGTTTGGCTGTTTTTCTCTGCGTTCAGCTACAAAAGATGGGAAGCAAGGTAGAGCCTTTTGATGACAGGGCTTATGAGTTAACGTTGAAAACTTTGACAGAGTCCAATTTGCCGGTTCAAAAAGAGCTGTCGCTGTATTCGTTTCTTTCCGATCTGCCGAACCAAGATCTGTTTGACCACTTCTATCTCTATTTGAATGGGTCACAAAAGCTAAAAAAACGAATACATAAGTTTTTAAACAAGAAAAAAAGCAAACAGCTCAATTTAAAGCAGGCCGAAAACGGAGGACTGCTGACACAAGGCCAAATATTAGCGATCAATTCCTTAACATCAAAAGAAAAAGAAGTGTTGTATGAGGAAATTTCTGAAATAGTGAGCTTGTTAAGGGATAAAACTTCCGAGGAAATTTTAGCTTCGCTTCTTTTGAGCGATTCTGTTGATTTTTACATCAAAGAGGTGGTTTCAAAAGTTGTGGTGGCCAGAAACATGACCAGTCTTGTTTATCGTTATTTTAACCATGTTGACTTGGTTGAAGAGTCAAAAATACCTTTTTTTCAGGACTTTTTGAGTATCCTTGGCGATGAAAACGCCGAGCTGGCTTTTCAGCATATTTTGCTAAGCGAAAAAACGGCAAAGGTGAGGCCTCAAGTTTTTTTTGCTGCATATAAAGAGCTCATTGAATGCACATCACTCAACTTCAACAACGACAAGAAACAATCGTTGATAAACCATGCAGATGATATCTTGTCCAGAGATGGGGTTGATGTACACAAAGATTTGAGGCTGAAGATAGGCAGTATCAGCGTTGACCTTCGGAAACATGAAGATTTAAAACAACCCTTGGGGAACCCTTACTTAATAGACCTTGCCAAGTCGAGGCAAAACGAAATCGAAAGAAGGATTGATGCAATCAGCATACTGATAGGAAGAGGATTAAAGGAAGAGTGCCAATCTGTGGCACTGGAGTTGATCGAAGGGTTGACTACGTTCGACATCGAAATAATAGATAAAATCATTTGTACATTTCCCGACACCAAGTTCAAAAGAACACTGTTTCGTCTTTTTATAGAGAAATCTGGTTTTTATAAAGAAGATGATGAAAGTCTATTTCGGACTCTTTTATCAAAGACTGGGACTTTAGATGATTTTGTCGATTACACACTGTCAAGCCAGTTTTCTGATTTGATCGACAAACATATTAGAAAAGTACAAATGGTTTTAGATAACGAGCAAATCGCTAAAAAAATAGTCAGGTGTTTTTTTGAGCAATCAGTCGATTCCCGTGGGGCCGACAGCAAAACCTTGAGCAAGTTGTCGTTGGTGTATTCTCCGGCTGTCAAGTGGGTGATAGAGGAGGCAGTTGAGTTCAACGTTGAAAGAGATGCCGAGTTCACAGACAAGCTGGGTAGAAAGCAAGATGAGCATAAAAAAGACACAGAGAGATGGATAAAGCAGCAAGACGATCAAATATTAGATGCGATAGACAAGACATCGCAACGGTATGAGACACATCTGGCCAAACTGATACCACTGCTGAACATGTTGGTTGAGATAGGGGATTCGCACAGCGGAACTTTTATTGGAGAAGCTGACAAAAGCTCGAACAATCAAGCGGAAAACAGAACATCATATGTGAAAGAAGAGCTGGAAGGTGTGTTGAAGATTTTGAAAGTAATTGATCGTGAATGATTGTCAGAAGGACTCGGCATGAATCTTGGTATTGATTATGGAACCACGACAACTTTGATTTCATTCATCAGGGAAAACAGACCCACTTCAAATCCCGAACTGCTTGATATCGGCGGTGACCGTAAAGGATACCAGAGGTCTTCTATTCCATCGCTTTTGGTGATCAACAAAAAACTTGAGTTTTCGATAGGATACAAAGCAGAGAAGGTTGTCAATGAAATGCCTGATGGGACCATTGCGTTAAGATCGTTAAAACGATGTCTTGCCTGCGGCATGAAAAAAGAAAATGGGCAAAGTATCTGCTGGAATCCCATGAATAAACGATACTGCATCGGAAATCAAAAATTCAAAATTTTCAACGAGATATTTTCAGCTCGTGAGCTGATCGGTGTATTTATCGATGAGCTGCTGAAAATGGTCCCCTCAGACATTCTTGGAAAAAAAGAAAGCCTGGACAGAGTGGGCGTATCTGTACCCGCGATATTCGGATGCATCCCCAGGCACACCATATATGATTTGTTGATAGAAAAGTTTGATGGAAATGCAAACATAAATGTGATCAACGAGCCGACCGCAGCAATAATAGCCTGCCAAGATGAAATGCTGAAAGATGACGACGGGATCTACGCAATTCTAGACATCGGCGGTGGAACAACAGATATCGTTTTGTATGAAAAAAGGGGTGAAGATTATTTTTTGTTCAAGCCGTCTGGTATCAAAACAGCAGGTGATGATCTGGACATAGCTATGAACAAGGCTCTTAATCCGGGCAGCGATATTACTTTTGAAGCACAGAAGGAAATACAAAGGGCCAAGGAGCATTTGTCTGTCTCTAAAAATGTGATGGTGTTTGGCAGAAAGTTGACCAGAAAAGATTACATGCAGATTGTAAAACCCGAAATCGGGAAAATCATATCGGAGCTTGGGAAAGAGATAAAGAAAGTGTTTGACTTTTACAAACCGTCTTCAACAACAGGCAAAAGGTTTAGATTAAAGACGATATACTTGAGCGGAGGGGGGGCAAGGATACCGTTTCTTGGGGATTTGATCAAACAAGATAATCAGATCAGCGCTTACGACCCTGACATCAGCATTATCAAAAACAAAAGATTGCATAAGATATATGAAGATGACCTCTCAATAGTTGTCGTTGCATTGGGGACATCTCGGTTGAAAGGCAAAATATCGGATTGTGTTCAATTTATGCTGCCGTATTCAATTCGGCTCTTGATTGGAGACAAAATGGTCGAGAAGCTTCCCATCTACACGGAGCTGCCTGCGAGTTTCCATATTTCAAACGGAAACAACGAGAAAATCAAAATCATCGCTTGCGATTCAAATGACCCTGACAATCCTGTTCATGACCTAACCGCTGAGCTTATCAGCGACACTGCCGACGAAATTGGACTGGATGAGTTTCTAAAAAAATCAGAATATTTTAATGTTTTAATAAATAAAAATAACATTATGTGGGTGACGGCTCGCCATGGAAATCAAAGGCGTAATTTTAATCTTCCGTGGCAGGGCGGTATCGAAACCACTTTGTTTGATAAATACAGGAAGCAGTGGCGTGCAAGTCATGGATACTTATAGCCGAAGGTGAATTATGGACATTTCCTTTTTAGGCAAAGGTGAACTGCCTGAAATATTGGATCAGATGATATCAGATTCAATCGAGATCTCGATAGCATCCGCCTTTTTGAATTTCAGAGGAGTGTCGCTGCTCAAGAAATATTTAAAGAAATACGGAAACATCAAAAGAATTCAGTTGCTTTTAGATGAAGATTTTCATCAAGACGACGCTGTAAAAAAGAAACTTATATCGGAGTTGTCGCAATTGCCGAACACTGAGGTAAGAATATTCTGTGATAGAAGGAGATTGTTCCACGCCAAAATTTACTGCTTTAGGGGTGCTGAAAAGGTCAAGGTAGTAGTAGGTTCTTCCAACCTAACGGCAGGGGGGTTTTTTCATAACATAGAAATGAACGTCTTGTTTGAAACCGACCCTTCAAACCCGGAAATTCAAAAGCTAAACAAAATTTACGATGAGCACTGGGGGGAAAGCATACCCTCAAGTGACTATATCCGTAACATAGGAGGAGATATGAGTACCGGGGATTTCAGAGTCGGAGACAAGGTAACGATTGGGCAAAAACCCGATTTGGGCATCGGCAAAATAGTTGATATTGAAGGTGACCAAGCAGACATATTTTTTAAAGAAAAAGGCCTTGCCGAAACTGCTCATGTCAATGATATCGAACTGGCGTACGAACCGTTTGATATGGCCAAGGACAACAGGTTCGATGAACCCCAAAAGTTCGATTTGCGCACCAAAGCCCTATATTTGCCGATTGCAAACAAAAACGGTATATTGTCAAACTCGATAATTGAAATCTTGCCGCACCAGGTGTTGGCATCTCACAAAGTAGTTACGAGCGAATCAAGAAGGTTTTTGCTGGCGGATGAGGTTGGTCTTGGTAAAACATTTGAGGCGGGAATTATTATAAGGGAGCTTCACAGCAGAGGGGAAGCAGACAGGGTTTTAATCATCACACCTGCGGGGCTTGTGGAACAGTGGCAGGAGGATATGGCTAAGTTCAATATGGATTATACAATCTACAGATCAGGTATGGAAACGGCAATAAAAGACTTTTGGAACAAAATGAACACAGTCATCACCTCAATAGACACCATCAAACAGGAAGAAAATTTAGAAACCTTGATCAAGGGGAATGATTGGGATGTTGTTGTTGTCGACGAAGCTCATCATCTGACCCGGAAAGATTATGGTCAAAAAGCTGATAAATCGGACAGATATGTTGTTGGGGAGAAGCTAAAAGACAGGACCAAGTCTCTTTTATTCCTCACGGCCACCCCACACCAAGGTGACAGAAACAAGTTTTACAACCTTGTCAATTTGCTGGATGAAGAACTGTTTGACGACGACTTTGATCTATTCCAAAACAGGGGAAAGCTGGAAAACTTTATGATACGACAGCGCAAAATTGATGTTACCGATGAAAATGGAAACCCAATATTTGTTAAAAGAATTGTCAACATTTTAAAGTACTCAATGTCTGATGCTGAGAAGCGTTTTTTTAATTACTTAAACCTTTATTTGACAACCGGATATAAAATTTCAGAACAAGATCCAAGTGCCCGTTACAGAGCCTTGGGCTTTGTCATGACCACTTTTCAGAAGCTGGCCGCCAGCAGTATCTTTGCAGTAAAAACGGCTCTTCAAAAACGCTTGATCAGGCTCCTGTTTATAGAGATAGAGAAAACGAAAGATGAGATCATCATTGAAAGGAATAAAAGGGAAATCGTTGAGTTCAGAAAAAACAAGTACACAAAAGGGGACAATGATGACGACATCTATTCCCTGGAAAGAAATGAGTTTGAAAAATACATAAAAAAAGAAAACATAGACCCTGCGGAGTACATCGCCACACCGGATGAGATAGAAAAGTTGAAGGAGCTGCTGAGCTATGTTCCGGATGACATGGAGACAAAGTTAGTGAAGCTGTTGGAGAACATAAAAACCATCAAAGAAAAAAATTCTGACGAGAAAGTGATAATATTCACTGAGTATCTCAACACACAAGACCACATCGTCGACAAGCTAAAAGAGGGATACGGGGACAAAGATGTCGTTCGCATAAGGGGCGGTGATCAGCAAGAGAAAATAAGAGCCGCAAAAGAGTTTAAAAAGACCGCACACTTTCTTGTTTCCACTCAAGCCGGAGGCGAAGGCATAAATCTACAGCACTGCCACATATTGATCAATTTCGACATGCCGTGGAATCCGATGAAGGTTGAGCAGAGAATCGGCCGTATACACCGTTATAAAGCAAAAGACACTGCTCAAGTATACAACATGTTTGCCCAAGACACTATTGAGGATAGGATTTATCAGCGATTGGATGATAAACTTTACGAAATCACACAAACAATTGGAGATGATGATGAAAGGGAGGCATATCGGGAAAACATTCTTGGCATAATCGCAGAAGAGTTAAATTTCGATGAACTGTACAAAGAAGTATTGAAGAAGGGACAGGAAGTTGATGAAATCACCAAGGACAAAATAGATGCTGCCATAGAAAGAGCCGAAGAAGTGTATAAAATGATTGGTGATTTCACGCAAGACCTTGAGAAATTCAACCTTGATAAATATTTCAAAACAAAAGGTGATATCAGCTTAAAGGATGTTGAGATTTTCGTTAAAGATTTCGTGAGATCGGAGGGGAAAAAGTTGTCGGAAGATGAAGAGGGATATTACGAGTTTATTGTTCCGGAAATAATCCCTGTGTATGCAGGACAGAAATACAGAAAGGTAACCTTCGATAGGGATTTGGCTGTTGAAGACCCTTCAATCAATTTCATGGCGATAGGTCACCACATCACCGATTCAATTATAAATAAATGCTCTGGGTATGGCTATGGGGGAAGGTGCTCAAAACGTCATATACTCAACACGGACCAAAAGGGAGGCACAGGGATACAATGCAATTATTTGGTTGAGTACCAAGCTCCACAACCAGGGACGGAAAAAAACCGGGTGCTTAGAAAAGAGCTTTACATGCTGATGTTTGATCAAAACTGCGAGTATCGCGATGAATGGAAAGATTTGGCGATAAATGATAGTGAAAAGAAATATCGAGAAGACGACTTTGGCTATGCAAACAAGGCCTATTTAGAAAAGGTGGAAAAGGAAGCCGAAAAAAAAATAAAGGAGTTTATAGATGAAACCATTAAAGAATTCCGAGAAAAAACCCCAAATGTGATCTACAAAAAAAACCTTGAGAATATAGCTTTATTTTCCATAAACTAATCTAAATAGATCCAGATAGCTGTTGTTGATATTAGTTGACGCATAGCAAATGTAGGCGCCAAGTTCACAAATGAGTTTCTTAACGTTCTTTCAATACTGTTTGCGCATCTTGTGACATTAGGCGTTGAAGGATTTTATCCTATACTTGAATTCAGATTGGCCTGAATATGTCACGTTTCTTTTTTGTCAAGAGAGGTATAGTGTTTCACACAACAATACCGAATCTATGCTTCACTCACTCAAATGTGAACCATGCGGCTATCATGGTTGACCGGAGGCGTTCATTTAAAAATCGCAGAATGTCGCTTTCACCCCCCCTCTTTTTGCCTTCGGGACTTTCCACAACATATAGGTGTTGTCCAGAGCCCAAAATAGGTTAGTAACGTTCAAAAGTTGTGGCACGGAAATTTTTTTGTGATTTCCTTCTCGCTCAAACACAACGGTTATTCATGGCTATGGGATAGCAGAAAAGTTTCCTGTGCGAGAATGGGCTTTCAAAAAGCTCGTCGGAGCACAGGGAACTTTTCTGCGGCAAATCAATAACATATAAGATTAAAATGTTCGTACCACATAACAACTATTCTCTTTATTTGGTCGGATCGTGAATAATGCTCCTTATAACTGAGGGCAAATGGACGCTTGGGGGAAAAGAGCATGACCCAACCATTTTTGTGTGAATATTTTCAAATGCCACAACTTTTGAACGTTACCAATAGGTTCGACATCGGGCAATATCTGCTCTATATGAGCTATCGAAGATCACCCTCTGTAATGTGTTATGGGTTGCCGATCGAGAAAAATCACTCTTTCAGGAAGGCATCTTGATTCCACAGGAACCAAAAATATGCTGTCACGTCTTTGCACCTTTCAAACCGCATTCAGTGATCTGGCCCGATCAGCATACGTGAGGACTTGTATTTGTTGTCAGTGAGGCTGATCTGGCAGACAGCTCATAAAGTAACCCGTCTATATAATTCGAGAATACCTATTTTCTGTGCAATCTGAGAAACCGATCCTTGAATTCAGCCAGGGTCCCTCTCGCAGAAGGATCAAGAGCATTCATTGAATCGGTTGTAGTATTGACCCAGAATACCTGTAGATTGGCTTTCATCGCAGGCACAATATCGTTGCCCCAATCGTCGCCTACCATGATACATTCATCCGGACTTCGGCCGATATGTTCAAGGATCTCCCTGTAATAACGGGAATTCGGTTTGGCGGAGTGCATCACCTCGTAGGATGTGATCAGCTTGAAGGGAAAATCCAAAACGCCGGCCCATTCCATCCGCTGCCGAATCGCCGTTTCGGGAAAGATGGGATTCGTGGCAATGACCACGTCACACCCTGTATCGAATGCAGTTTGGATGGCTACGCGAGCTGAAGGATTGGGACGGGTGAGCGATCGGAGTTTGCCAAACTGCACCGCATAGAAATCATCAAAGAGGGGCATCATTTCTTCCGCTGTCCGTCCAACCCTTGGAAAGAAATCATCGATAAACGTTTGTCGGTTCGTGATGGCAGGGTCACCAGTTTTAATCATCGCGTAGGTCGCATGTAAAAGCGCGGATATGAATTTCTCCGGCGGAACCAGATGGGCCATATTGGGGGTCAGCAAGTCAAAATACTCTTTTACAAAGCGGTCCATGTTGTTTTCCAGGAGAGTATCGTCCAGATCAAATAGAACCGCGCGAATGGTTTTACGCACGTCAAAACCCCCCCCCTCTATTTCAAGGATTCTGTAATCCTCAGTATCATCATCATAGACCTCCAGTTCCTTTATCAGTGTGCCTTGTCGTGTTACACACAGAATAAAAAAGCCGCATTAAGATTTTTCAAGATCGCTCAACCGGCAGCATCGCTGACTTTACCTACAAAGCGTGAGGATTGGTTTTCTGATCCGCCGTTGATTTCGGATTGAAAGAGTGTAACGCTTTGATCTAACCTGCCGGGCGATACTGCCTGCGAGTCTGCCCAGGCCTTCACGTAAAACCACATAGTTTTCCCGGTCAGGTTCAGCGAACTGGTTATAATTTTACATTGATGCGTGGAACCATTCTTTTCATGGCACTGTGGAGTTCTTTAAACTCTTTTTCTGTAGCCTTGAAAGATATCTCTATGTTCGAATATTTTGGCCTTTTAAGCTCAAGGTAAATTTTTCCCATTTGAAGAGTAGCTTTGCTTATGAGGAAATGGCCCATATAATTTTCGTCATGTGATTCTATATAAACTTTACCGCCGTCAGGCATCTCAAACTGTCGTTGCATCAAGAAATATGGGTCATCTGTAATCTCATCACTTCCATTGTCTTTTTTCGCGTCAAAGCTGACTTGGTAATAGTCACCTGAAATTGAAACAGATATGTAGTTGAGTGTGATTTTCATGATAAATTCCGATTTGAATGCTATAGGGTGGTCACCTGCTTAAGAAGGCTAATGGCAAGTTGTATGTCATTAGTATCACTTTATTTTTGTTATAACATCTGGCTGTTCTTTCCCAAATTTCTTATAGTAGAGATCTTCGATAAAGTCAGGTAATGGTGTTTTCCATTTCTCTTGCTTGTGATTTGCAAGGCTTCCGAATTTTTTGGGATTCATCCCTATCTCCCTTGCCATTTGAATATGTGCGTCAGAGAGGCAATACTTTTTCTTTGCTTTTATCCATTCCTGGGTCTTATTATTCAAATATGATCTCCAATTATAACGCCAGGCATAAGGCGCGGCGGCATTTTGCCGTCGCCCTTAATGCCGTTGTTGTGTGCCGGGCACGGCACACGTCTTAAGGGTGAGCCTATACTTTCCGATTATGGAAGTCAAGGCAAGTCCCAAGCCCAGCCAGATGGAGGCGAAGGGCATAGTGTTATCACAACGGGGTATCCG
>Ga0268281_1001327_pt1 | contig 14596 bp, 11 predicted proteins | sample saktaG_10_FD_190134 | JGI IMG/M metagenome (GOLD analysis project Ga0268281, IMG submission 190134) | Saline water microbial communities from Sakinaw Lake, British Columbia, Canada - sak_2011_5_24_50m | ecosystem: Environmental > Aquatic > Non-marine Saline and Alkaline > Saline ... | reverse complement strand
GATAATTCCGGAGACTTTTCCGATACTAAACAATTCCTCGGACTCCCTGTTTTTGGCGGATGGAAGTGGCCGCATGATCGAAGCAGTGTATTTCCGTCAGGAATGGGGCGGCGCAACCGGGATAAGCATTGAAAGGAAAGATCCCAACTCGCTCGCACTTAGTGAATTTAATTGGGGAAGTTCGGATGATTCCACCGGGGCAACTCCGGGAACAGAAAATTCCATTTTAAAATATCAGTATGATTTGAAAATAATCCCGGAAAGCTTCCTGTTTGTGGACTCCACCGTGGCGCTTGTCCGCTCGGTGACCTTTCAAATTGGCATTATCAATACCGGTAGCCAAAAATCAAACAACTATTTTCTGGAAATATATCATGACTTCAATGGCGACACCCATGCATCACCGGGAGAATTAGTGTGGAGTTTGCACAACATCCCTCCGCTTTTACCGGACTCCACAATTTTGTTGGATGGAGAAATTTATTCGGAGAAATCGGGGCGTTGTCACTATTTGGCGATTGTCGCCATGAGCGAAGACGAGAATACAAAGGATAATACATCAACGACCGATTTATTAGTTGAATATCCAAAACACTCGGTGGTTATTAATGAATTTCTTGCCTGTCCAAATCCCGATCAGGTAGAATTTATTGAGCTGATTCATCGAGGTGGAGATATTGTCAATTTGAACGAATGGACCCTGGAGGATAGCCGCAGTGCTACAGATTTGTCGGGATCGATAATACTTGAGAATGGAAAATTTCTGGTGTTGGCCCAGGACAGTATCTTTTTCGAATATAATTCTGTGGATAATTTCCTGGCGAGCGTGCCTGAAAAATGGCCGGGACTGAGTAATACTGCTGATAAAATTATTCTTCGCGATCTGACGGGCGCTATAATAGATTCGTTGACCTATGATAATGAATGGGACGTTGTCCCCGGAGTGTCTCTGGAAAAACGATTGCCCGAAGATCCTGGTGAACAACGTCAGTTCTGGCTTTTATCTCAGAATGTAAACGGGTCAACGCCGGGAGCGGATAATTCAGTTATGCCGCGTTTGTTTGATTTGAAGATGGACTCCGTACAGCTTGGTTATTATGATGGCGACACTGGATCCGAAGTGGAAATCTTATGTTGGTTTTCAAACAGAGGACGAAACAGTTGTTCTGCCGCCCAAATATCCGTTCAGGAAAACAAGCAGATTATTGTGGCAAAAAACATTGGAGAAATTGGGCCGGGGGGCCAGGATTCTATCACGATAAATATTGGCGCTTTTAAGTCGGGAATCCACTGTGTGCAAGTATTTATCGATTGGCAAGAGGACATGAATCATGCGAACGACACTCTGTGCACCGAAATCAGAACCGCATATACTATGGGCGACCTCCTGTTGTCTGAATTTATGGCCAATCCCCTGGAACTCATTACTGATAGCGAGTCAAACTCGGAGTATATCGAGATATATAATCCTTCAGAAGCCATTCAACTTGAGGGCTGGATGATTTGCGATGAAAATACCGGCGCGCCCGTGGAAATCCGTGAGCAAAAGACTATTCCTGCGGGGAAGTATTTTGTATTTGCGGCAGACTCTTCAGTATTTCATTTCCCTCGAATCACATCATCGAATACAATCGTTTTTGAGAAATTTCCTTCTTTGAACAATACCGCAGATGCCATTTGTTTAAAAGATCCGACGGGGCAAACAATCGATAATTTAATTTATAATTCCCAGTGGGAAATTTCCCAAAACGTATCCCTGGAAAGAGTTTTTTTCAACAATCCAAATATAATTAGCAACTGGCGATATTCAACCGATCCATCGGGAGGTACACCGGGACACAAGAACTCAGTTGCAATAGAGGACAATACGGACAAGCTTGGCATAAAAACTGAACCAAACCCATTTTCACCAAACGGAGACGGTCTTGATGATCGGGTGGCAATTATTTATAAACTGCCATTTCCCAGCGCAAAGTTGACGGTGCAGATTTATGATCTGGTGGGGCGCTTGATATATGAACCGGCGAAGGACATCGCCACTTCATCCGAGGGAGCGGTTTATTGGGACGGTTCCAGTAAACACAGTAACAAAGCGCGGATTGGCATGTATGTGGTTCGCTGTTCGGCAACAGACGCGGTGTCCGATAAGACTGTTGGATATATCACAACCGTTGTGTTGGCCCGTTGAAAATTGTAATTATTTCTTGATTTTTGTATATAATTGTCCTAATGTTTGGCTATTGTATGTAAACAGGTGGGAAATTAAACAAGGAGTATAACATGAAAAATTCCATTAAACTATTTAGTGTGGCGATTATGATCACGATGCTCTTGGCCGGGCTTGTCTTCGGGCAGTCTCTCGAAGAAAGACTGCAGTCAATGGTATCGACAAACGCCGAAATGTACATGAATCCACTGGCAACTGCGTTCGGTTCAGGAATGAACAGTGGCTGGTTTCATAGCGCCAAGCCCCACAAAATGCTCGGATTTGATTTTGGCGTGAGAGCAATGGCGGTTACATTTCCCGACGAACAGAAAATGTTCGATTTCGATATCTCTCAGTTAGAAGACTATGATTTTTCAACCAGTCTTGCTGGCTATACAATTAGTCTGTCAGCCGCAGACCTCTATCCAAATACGGAAGTTCCTACGATCCTAGGAAGTAACGATGGTGTTGATATCCGTGCCGATAAAGATCAGCTGGTGCAGCTTATAACAAATCAGTTAGTTGATCAAGGAGCACCTGAATTAGTGATAAATAATGCAAGCTCGGCCATTGATGCCGCTGCCGACGATGCCCTTCTGGCCGTTCCGTCATTAATGATTGCCGGAACCGGGCTGGATGTTCTTCCGCTGGTTGTTCCCCAAGCGGCGGTTGGGTTATCTTTGCCAATGTTGCCAATTAAGGCTGAAATTGTAATCAGGGGTCTGCCGGAAGTCGAGCTGAGTGAAGAACTCGGATCGTTTCAGTTTTTTGGCGGCGGTGTGAAACTTGCCCTTGACCCCTTTATTCCGATTCCCATGTTTCCGGTCAATATTGCCGTTGGTGCATATACTCAAAAAATGTCACTGGGCACTGTTTTTGAAGCAAACAATACTCTTTTGACCCTGATGGCCGGCAAAGACATTAGCTTGTTACTGTTTGGGGTTGGTGTATATGGAGCGGTTGGAATGGAAACATCAAATATAAAGATCAAGTATGATCTGGCAATGGCCGATGGCTCGGTTACTCCAATCGAATTTGATATGAAGGGTGATAATAAATTCCGCACAACAATTGGCGGTCGTATTAGACTCGCAGTTATCAATATCAGCGCTGATTACACAATGGGCGCAGACAATGTCTTGACTGCGGGTGTAGGAATATCGATTCGATAATCTGATACGTAAATAAAATATAAGGTCCTCCGGAATAATTTATTTTGGGGGACTTTTTTGTGCATTGTAAAATTGCAGGAATAGCGTTACTTTTTTCCGTTATCTGAATTTTGATTCGATTATGAGGTAAACATGGGCAAATGGACCGGCACTATAGTTGGTGGTGGAATTGGATGGGCATTGTTTGGACCGCTTGGAGCGGTCTTCGGGGCCTATATCGGCAGTATGCTTTCTGAAACTCAGCCGCGGGCGACAGGTTTTGGGCGCGGGTCAATTCGTGGGGACAGTTCACCCTATGGTGATACGCGGGCCGGGGATTTTGCCGTGGCGATGCTTTCCCTGTTTGCATATGTCAATAAATCCGACGAGACTGTCCGTTCGTCTGAAGTCCAGTACGTTAAAAATTACCTGATAAGTAAATTTGGCGAAAAAAACGCCCAGGATCTCTTGTACCTCTATAAAGAGATTTTAAAAAAGGATTATAACATCCATGATATTTCACGACAAATAAGCCAGCACATGGACTACTATTCCCGCCTGGAACTGGTCCATGTATTGTATGGAATTGCCGGTGCAGACAGAGTGTTTAAACCGTCGGAGCTGCGCGCCATTCAGGATATTTGTTCGGGACTTGGTATTTCTGAAAAGGACCATGATTCCATAAAATCGATCTTTATTAAAACGAACAATCAGGCATATGGAATCCTGAATGTGAACCCCGAAGATGATGTTGAGACGATAAAAAAAGCCTATCGGTCCCTGGCGGTAAAGTATCATCCGGATAAAGTTGTCAATCTCGGTCCGGAAATCCAGAACCTGGCGGAGGAGAAATTCAAGGCTATCAATGACGCCTACCAGACTATTCGCAAAGAGCGTGGCTTTTAACGTTTTTAGAGACGCAACCAATAAATGAAACCAGTAGCCAACAAGATAAATCTCTCAATGGATTTGAAAGTTTTACAACACACTGTTCTGCATTTTAAGACAATCGATTCCACAAACCGGTTTTTACTGGACGCAGAAGACCTTTTAAATGGCACCGTTGTATTGGCCGACGACCAGACGGCCGGGCGTGGACGATTCAACCGGACGTGGCAAAGTTTTCCTGAAACAGCGCTCTTGTTTTCGATTCTGCTGAATAATTTATCCATCCAGAAAATGCCGGCTGTTTATACGTTTTTAGCCGCGGTTGGTGTCTATCGTGGACTTCGGGACAGTTCACCTTCCGGGATAAATTTATCATTAAAATGGCCGAACGATGTTTTACTTAACGGAAAAAAGGTTTGTGGAATATTGGCACAGAGTAAAATAACAGCCGGGCGCTATGAAAAACTGGTGATCGGCATCGGTTTAAATGTAAATCAAAAACGGCAGTTTTTCGTAAACGACTTGGAACGTGCCACGTCTTTAGCGGCAGAAAGCGGGTTCGAATGGAACCGTATCGGGATATTAAATAATGTATTAGCGGCCATTGATTACCTGTTAAATGTATTGCGGGAATCGGGGGAAAGGCCTATTATTAGAACATGGCAGGATGCGTGCGGATCGATCGGTCAGGAAATCGCTATTGATGACGGCAAAGAGATATACCGGGGTATTTTTGACAGTCTTTCTGAGGATGGCGGGATGCGACTTAGGACCAAATCTGGCCAAAAGCTTTTTTATGCTGGGGACGTAACCGTTTTAAAGGAGTAAAACAATGTTGCTGGTGATTGATATAGGCAATACAAATACAGTCGTGGGGATTTATCGGGAGGAACGGCTGCTGGAGAGCTGGCGCCTTGTCAGCTCGCACACTCGTACGGTCGATGAATACTGGATAATGGTGAAACAGCTGTGTAATTCCGTTGACATACCGACAGAAATAATTTCTAATATTGCAATCAGCTCTGTAGTTCCGGAGCTTACAAACAGTTTTATAAAGATGAGCAGGATTTATTTTGGGCACGAGCCACTTGTTGTGAGCAGTAATCTGAATTTGGGCATAAACTTGCTGGTACGCGAACCGAAACAGATCGGTGCCGATCGGCTCTGTAATTTTGTAGCGGCCAAACAGTATTATCAATGTCCGTTAATTGTGATAGACCTGGGGACTGCAACCACATTCGATGTCCTGGATAGATCTGGTGATTATACCGGCGGGGCCATCTCCCCCGGGCTGGTTACCGGATCATTAGAATTGATTCGCCGGGCCGCTCAATTGCATGAAATCGACCTTCAGTATCCCGATCATATTATCGGAAAAACGACAAAAGAACACTTGCAGAGTGGAATTTTTGTTGGACATATTGCCATGATTGAGGGTATTGTCGGAAGGATTAAAAGCGAAATGGGAGAGAATAGCGTTTTCGTTATTGCAACAGGTGGGCTTTCCGAAGAGATCGCCAAACACACGAAACACGTGGATATTTTTAATAAACACCTGACTCTTGACGGACTGCGCATCATTTTTAATTTAAACAGAAAAGAGCCAGAATTATGATTTATAAGCAGCTAGGAAAACGTGGACCAAAAGTATCAACCATTGGTTTTGGTGCCTGGGCTATCGGAGGAATGAACTGGGGCCCCACGGACGACAACGTCTCAAAAAAAGCCCTTCATGACGCGCTGGATCTGGGAGTGACCTTTATCGACACGGCGGATGTTTATGGCTTTGGACATTCAGAGCAGTTAATCGCCGAAGTTTTGGCAGAACGCGGTGGAAAAAGCAACGTCATCGTCGCCACAAAAGCCGGTAATGATTTCTATAATGCCGGTCAGTCTGATGACGAGGGCTATGGACCTATTCGACAAACCTATACAAAAGACTATATTATTTATGCCGCCGAGCAAAGCCTAAAACGCCTGAAAGTCGATGCGTTGGACTTGCTGCAACTTCACTCCGGAGACCAGGCAAAACTGGAACAGGACGAACCCTGGGAGGCACTTGAAATATTGAAAAAAGACGGTAAAATCAGATATGCAGGCTGGAGCGTCCAGTCGTTTCAGGAAACGAATCAGGCTTTTTTACTGGACCGGTATCATGATATTATCGATACAATACAAGTGCGCTATAATTTGCTTGAACGCGAGGCGGAAAAAGTATTGTTTCCAAAAGCGATTGAATATGGTACCGGAGTTATTGTTCGGATTCCTCTTTTATTTGGCCTATTGACGGGAAAATTCAACCGACAGTCGCGATTTACCGATGGCGATCACCGAAACATGAACCTGTCTCCGGAAAAACTGGACAAATACCTGCGGGATCTTGAAAACTCTGCTCCATTATTTGAGCGCTACCCGGAACAGAGCCTGGCACAGGTTAGCCTGCGTTTTTGTTTGTCTCACGATGCCTGTCACGTTACTATTCCCGGGGCAAAAAACTCACAGCAGGTTCAGGATAACTGCGCGGCTGGAGATTTAGGTACAATTCCACGGCAGTATGTTCCAATATTGGGGAAATAACGGTGGAATTTTCCCGTAATATCTACTTTTTTCTCTATCGTAACCGGCGAATCATTACAACGTGGTTAATTATAATCGTGGCGATTACGCTTGGTCTTTATCTGAACATTGACAAGGATGTTATTACCGTCGCCGTTGTTATTTTTGGAATAATTGCCAACGCTTTTACCGGTATCGCCGGAATAATCGCCATGGTTCCCTTTGTCGGTCCATTAATAATTAAAGTATTATCGCTGCCGGTTTTTTGGCTTCTGAACGCCATGGGATACTATATTTCCGTTATTGCGATTAAAAAAGGCTATGGCCGTGATGTCGTCAGCTATCGAATAGTTACGGTTATTTTTCTGGTGGGGTTTGCAGTCGGCTTTGTTATTGCGAAATTACTTTGACCGTTTAATTATTCTGGCAGATATAATTTTATCACCGATCTCAATTGTTTCAATAATGTCTAATCCCTCGATTACCTGACCGAAAAGGGTATAAATATAGTCCAGATGATATTGTGGCGAAGTAGTAATGAAAAATTGCGATCCTTCGGTGTCGGGTCCGGCATTTGCCATGCCTACCGATCCTGTCTCATAACTCAGCGGCGAGCGCTCGGTCTGTAGATGGTAATTTGGCCCGCCCCATCCGTCTCCCCGCGGATCACCGGTCTGAATTACAAAATTGGGAACTACCCTGTGAAAGCGAAGTCCGTCATAATAGCCACCTTCGGCCCGCTCCAGAAACGCATTAACTGTGTAGGGTGCATAAAAGGCATTACACTGTATTGATATTTTTCCGCGGCTGGTCTTAATTTCGACAACCGGATTCAAACCATATTTTTGTATTTTGGATAAATCACGATATAGATAAAAATCAGTTGTGGGCACCGGTTCGGCAATTTTCTCAGCATATGAATTGACCAGAAGTCTATACACTTCATCCCGAAGCTGATGATGTTTTGAACGAAGAAGCGGAAATAGATGGATGGGCGCATCTTCGGGATGGATTTTTTCGATCGCCCGGATTATCATTAATTGTGGTTCAAGATATGGAAAACCACGATATTTTTCCAGACAATGATATAGTTGCTCTTCAATGCCCGGGAATTGATTTTGAGAGGAAAAGACATAATTTGCAGCCAGGTACATATTTACCAGATTGCCCACGCTTAGTCCGGAAATAATAAATCCGTGCCATTCATTGTCCGTAACTATTTCGTAATGAATCAGTGAATCAATATGATTTAAAATACCGGAATAAGCTGCGGTGGAAATTGACTTTTCCCGGTGGTTAATATAAGGTAAAATGAGATCAAAGGTCTCTCGGGAAAATGGGCGTCGATCGATGCCGGCGATTTTGTCGGTCAATAATTCTTCATTAAATAAATGGGAGCGTTGAATTTCCCGAAATACCGAATCGCTATGTGCGTAAACAAGCCGGGTCGCAGCTCCTGCAACAGAACGAGAGTTAGATGCTAAACGAGCGCTAACAGTGTCCAAAATCGTATTGGTCCAGGTAATATTTGCCGGCGGATTCTGTAAGGCCGTCGCAACAACATAGGGATTTTGATCGTTTAGCAGTGACAGCCAGTAACTATCCGCAATTGTCAGAAATGGTACCGTCATTGCGGCTTCATACCGGACATGCCAGTCGGCGTCCTCCATAAAACGGTGGTACAGATAACTTTTCTGTAAAAAGGACGGTTCTTTAAGTAACCGGGTAACGGCAGATCGAATCTCTGGATCGGGACTATCCGAAGCAGAAAGTAAAACAGTTATATGTGGTAAAATAGCTTCCGGTTGCCGCATTCGCAATAGCGCCACGGCGGCGGTTTGCCGCTCCGATTGGTTGCCCGACATTAATGCCAGGCAACATTCAGAAACCATTGAGCGGGACAGGATACCACGTGAAAAGAAGTGGACTGCGGCTTTATAAAGCGTGGTTTTTGATAAATTTTTATTTGTATAATCTTGAAGTAATTGGAACTGCTCAATCGATCCGGTTCGGCCAAGAGAGATGGCGATTTGTCGTACGACCTCGCGGTCTGTTTCGATTTGAAGCCTGCCAGTTAGTAATCGGGATGATTCACGGGACGGCAGAAGGCCAAGAGCAAATGCAGCCCCGGCTCTGACCAGTGGCGATGGATCAGTTAAGAAAGGTTCAACGGCGGCCACAAGAGAAGTATCCTGATTGTTTCCGATGGCCAAACAAAGCCGGAAACGATCTTTCGGGATGTCAAACGGTTCATTTACAGCCAGTAATTGGCGAACCTGCCGATTGTTTTGGTAATCGAGAATCAACCGTTCGTTTTCGGAAAATACATCTCCTGAACAGGCACTGAAAAACTGAGCGATAAATATAAATGTTGGAATAACAAAAAAAGATTTGGTGGAAATAATTTATTCTCCCCCAAAAGAAGTCACATAAATTCCGGCGCCGAGACCGCAAAGAGGGACGGTCCCGGTATAATTTGAGTTAGTATTACTGAAATATCCGGGCAGAAGACCATAATTATTAAACGCCTGTGAGCTCACCCAACTTTTAAGCGATGTTGCTTTTTTGAAATTGGTCATATATTGATTGAGGTTGGCAATAATTATATTGCCCGCAACCCACTCGTCACCAATTCGTCTGCCTTCGGGCGGAAAGCGAACAAATCCGTTATTAAATTTCAGGTGCTTTTCAAAGGCGGCAAATGTTTCTTTGCTGCTGATATCCTGTGGAGTGAAAACCCATAATAATCCGAGTGCAGTTGCGGCATCAAGGTTTGTTTCGCCACCCTCGAGGAATGATTTCACCGCGCCGGATTCGTTTATAAAATTCATCTCGATGGCGTTCTGCAGCGCAACGGCGGCAATCTCATACTGTTGGGCCCGGGATTCATCGTTGACCATTCGGGCAAGCCAGACGGCAGCAACCAGTCCGCGGTATGCAGACGCCGAAGTGTAAAAGTAATGCTTTGGAGCGCCCAAGTTGTAAAATCCATTATCGGCCCGGACCAGACCGCTCGCATCGATATTGTTAATCATTACATCGGCGATTTCGGAGGATATTTTGGGCCAGTAGTACTCCAGGAAACGGATATCGTCGGTGGTCTCGATATACTGTTTTAAATTACCAAGCAATAGACCAAAGTTACCCAATTGAACAATGGGGCCAAATTCACCGGTGTCAGTTGCCTCGTCCCCATTGCCGTGATAATAATTGACGGAAACGGTATAATTTTGACCCAGACCACGGTTTTCGCCTGACCAGGTATAATGTTTCAGTGACCCACTGTTGCCGTTCATGATAAATTGTAATGTCGCCAACGCCTCTTCAAAATGCCCGGATTTTAGAAAAGCATCAATTGAAAAACTCATTCCGGGAACCGCTGCAACCGCCATTTGATCTGGCGGAAAGGTGTGCACAACCAAACCGCGAGAAGGAAATTTCTCGCGAGATTGAGCCATTTTTAACAGGGCCAGCGATTGGAGATATACGGAGTGTTCAGTATTGGAAAGATTTTGAGGAAGAATTGTGGTTTGCTGCCAGTTTTTCCACCAGCCGATTTCTTTTAATAGTGCGGAAAAACCCGGGTGTTCATTTTTGTATTTTCGAATGATATTGTATGATTTTGGATTGAGACTTTGATCATAGTTACACACGACAAACAACCATTTGCGGTTATTTTCCTGAAAGGACCACTTGCCAACATTCATGCCCTGTACCAGATCGTCAATTTCAAAATTGAGCGCATAATCACCAATAGAATCGCCGCTTAAAACCATAAAAAAGACCCAGAATGGACTGTCCGATGTAAACGGGGAGAATGCATACTGATCAAGAACACAATCGTTATTCCGAAGCTTGTGATGAATAATTCCCGTTCCGTTTATATAACCCGATGAAACCGTTTCCATTTCGGTCAAAGCAATTTCACGGCGGTTTTTAAAGAGGATTGTACGGGCCGATGACGCAACAATGTTTGTGTATTCCGTACCGCTATATCGCATAAATATATGGGGTGTAAAATTCGTATAATCACGGCTTTTCACGTTGTATGTTGCCGTAGAAATTCCGTTGCTGAAAGGAAGATTATACCATGACCTGTGGGCCCTGTGCTCGGCGGCCTTGACGATTCGTTGTGGCCCATATATCGATATAAGCACGGGCCCGCTGATAATACCACCATTCCCGGATTTATTGTCTATTTTAATGGCCAGCAAATTTTCTGAGTGTGCCAGGGCCGCCGGTATTTTATAATAAGCGGTTTCCGACGAGTCAAAAACCGTCATGGTGTCGGCCAGCGCCACACCGTTTATAAAGGGGCTGGCGATCGTGCCAATTTTTCCAAGGTGAAGGAAAAGAGTGTCCTTTTCCAAATAGCTGCTGTCAAGATGAAAAGGAACCCGATACCAGGCAATCCCATCATAGTTGACAAACCCCTGGCTTTCCCATGACCCTGGAACGGTGATTGAATACCAGGCGGAATCGCTAAGTTCAATTTTTGCCCAGCTGGAATCGTCACCGATGTTGAACATCCAGTCACCATCCAGAGGAACATCAGCAAAGGCGATTGAAATCAGCAAAACGACCAGTGAATACAATTTAGTGGTTTTCATCGTCATAAAATTACATCAATTTCCTGAAAACGTCAAAAAAGTAATTCATTATTCGATACTATAGCCTTCCAGGCGCAAAAGTTGTTTTTTTAAACCGAGCCCCGCACTAAAACCGGTTAAATTTCCATTTTTGCCGACGACCCGATGACAGGGAATAAAAACCGGAACGGGGTTGTTGTGAAGCGCTCCCCCGACGGCTCGCGAAGCCCTCGGTTTATCTATCCACCGGGCAATGTCTCCGTAGCTAACAATTTGCCCAAAGGGAATCAACCAGGTCCAGAACAGTACCGACAACATAAATGCGGTTCCAATAAGCGCCGTGTTAATGCATGTTCGGTTGAATGGAGCGCCGGTGCGAAGCCATCTATCGATTTGCTCAGATATTTTTGTTTGAGATTCGGTTGATTTTAAATCAATATTAATATTCAAATTCCGTCCGATCATCTCCAGAAGCCCCGACAATGTAAATGACGCGGCCAGTACGCCGGATTCGGTACATGCAAAATGGAGCGATATTACCGATTCAACAGAACAGACATGTACGGTGCGAGGAACATCGACAGGCAGATTAAATCCCGTCGTTGACATTTCCTGCAATAATTTCTTGCGGCATGCGGAACACTCTTTCCAGTGTTTAAAATAAACAATCTCATTTTTCAGAGATAAAGTTCCCGACACAATCCCTTGCAGGTGTTCGGGGTTCAGATGACTGTCGGAAAGAAGGTCGTAGACGTTCATATCAGAAGATACGACAAGAAACGAAAAATCTGAATGGTTTTTATTGATAGATTTCTTTAAAAAAACTACTTTGCTGATTGCAATGTGTTGATGGTTTCAATAGATTTAAGATGTGATTTTGGAAAAACAAAGCAGTGCCAGTTTTTTATCTGTTTATGACCAGAAAATTTTGGATTTGGTCAAATCCGGTGATTTCGAACAAGCCCGCTGGGTGGCGGAAGAATCCTATGAATATTCGAAAATTACATACGGCGATTCACACCTCGAAACAGCCAAAACACTAAATAATCTGGCCTGGATTTATGATCTTCTTGGCGATTATGGGGCCGCGGAGATTTGTTACAAAAGAACAATTGAATTAAAAAAATCAGCCTGCGGATATAAAAGCATCGAGCTGATCCCAAGTCTGGAAAATTTAGCCTCATTGTATTTATTGAATGGAAAATACCAGCAATCCGAAAAACTGTTCAGAGAATTGGTTGGTATCGCACGAAGTCATCCCGAACCATGGTGTTTTCGCGAAGCCGTATATCTGACAAAGATGGCCGAAATAAATGTTAGGCTTGGCAGAATAAACGAAGCCGAAGCCATTTATCACGGATGTGTTGCTTTCGTTGAACGATCAATGCCCGCCGACCACCCCAATCTGGGCAGGGCCTTCGCCAACATTGCAGATTTTTATAAACAAATGGGTAAGTTTCTGAGAGCCGAATTTTACTATAAAAGAGCTTATGCGATTATGAAAAAATCAATGTCTTCAAAACATACTGATATTCAGACCATTCGAGAAAAAATAAACGATCTTCAAAACATAGCAGTCGATAATTCCATCGCCGGGTAGCGATAACAAATAATCCGAGGGCCTCGACCATTATGTATCTTCTTTACTTTTTAGCCGGTTTTATTCTGTTGTATTATGGTGCGGATTTTTTGGTTCGCGGCAGCTCATCCGTGGCCGTTTCTTTCGGAGTAAAAAAAATTGTTGTAGGGCTGACAATAGTTGCCCTCGGTACCTCAATGCCGGAATTTGTGGTCAGTTTTTTTGCGGCCGTTGAGAAAGTAGACGGTGTCAGTGTGGGTAATATTGTCGGCAGCAACTTAGCCAATATCCTGCTGGTTCTCGGTCTGGCATCGATAATCCGTCCGATTGGTGTAAAAAGAAGAGTGTTTTTGCTTGAATTGCCGGTTCTATTGCTGATTACCGGGATGTTTGTGGTTTTTTGCACGGATGGTGTGTTAAAAGGTTTTGAAGGCGCTATTATGTTGGTGGTCTTTACTGCCTATATGACGTTTATAATTGCAAACCGAAAGGTGCGTGAAAGCTCAGACATTGAATTTATACCCATGGAAAAAGGGCACCTGATTAAAAATGTATTTCTGACGGTATTGGGGCTGGTTGGACTTATTGTTGGAGGGCAATTAACGGTTCGCGGGGCCATTGGTCTGGCAAGGACATTTGGAATATCCGAGGTCGTTATCGGACTGACCGTTGTGGCGATTGGAACATCTTTGCCCGAACTATTTACCAGCGTAGTGGCGGTGATAAAAAAAGAAGATGAAATTTCTATCGGAAATATTATCGGGAGCAACCTGTTTAATACAGCATTTGTGTTAGGAATTGTGCCCATGATTCATCCCCTGAATATTGACTACGGTGTGATTCGTTTTGAAAATTTACTAATGCTATTTGTAACCGTGCTGTTTTCAATATTTTTGTTTATTGGCCGAAGTTTATCACGGCTTGAAGGCATGATATTACTTTTAATTTATGGATTCTTCATTTCCAATATTGTTTTTCATTTTATCTAATATATTTTGCCGGGTGATTGTGGGCTTATTATCCAATAACAGGATAATGCATGTGTACCCATTGATTTTTTTGAGCAATCTAAAAACAGGTGTACTGATATGAAGAAGATTGTTGTTTTGGGGGCGGGAATGGTTGGAAGGGCCATTGCTCTGGATATGAAGAAGCGTTGCAACGTAACGGTTGTGGATTTTAACCAAGGCAATTTGAATAAGCTTGAACAAGATTCTCAATTGATTACGATAGAGCAGAATCTTACTGAAAAACCCATGCTGGACAGGATAATTTCCGGTGCGGATCTGGTGATTTCGGCTGTTCCAGGATCAATTGGCTTCGAGACATTGAGACGGATTATCGAGAACGGCAAAAATGTTGTGGATATCGCATTTTTTCCGGAGGATGCTTTCGAATTGAACGAAAAGGCCAGCAAGAACAATGTAACGGCAGTTGTTGATTGTGGCGTGGCACCGGGAATGAGCAACCTGTTGCTGGGCTATCATAACCAAAAAATGCAGGTTGATCGATTCATATGTCTTGTCGGCGGCCTACCGGTTGAGCGGAGGTGGCCCTATGAATATAAAGCGCCGTTTTCGCCGGCCGATGTGATTGAGGAATATATCCGCCCGGCCAGGTTTGTTGA
>Ga0268281_1001321_pt1 | contig 14649 bp, 10 predicted proteins | sample saktaG_10_FD_190134 | JGI IMG/M metagenome (GOLD analysis project Ga0268281, IMG submission 190134) | Saline water microbial communities from Sakinaw Lake, British Columbia, Canada - sak_2011_5_24_50m | ecosystem: Environmental > Aquatic > Non-marine Saline and Alkaline > Saline ... | reverse complement strand
TGTGACATTCTCGTTAGCCGTTATTCAGGCTGGCGAGCAGAAAGGATTAAATTGACATGACTAAAACAAAAAAAATTATCGGTCTATCAACGGGTAGAAAGAACGGCAACTCCGAGATACTGTTAAAGGAGGCCCTTATGGCAGCGGAGGAGCTGGGGGTGGAATCGGAGATAATCCGCGCTATGGACCTGAGAGTGAAACCATGTACGGGTTGTGAATCATGTTCTATAGCCATGGCAAGAGGAAAAGAGTCAAGATGTGCCATTAAAGACGATGATGTTCCATGGATTTTGGAAAAGACCGTCGTGGAGGCTGACGCTGTAATAGTAAGCGTGCCAACATATCATTTAAGGGCAAATTCATACTTTGAAGCAATTCATGAAAGAATGCTGCCCACCATGTTCCGGAATCCTGGAATTTTAAAGAAGACAAAGGTTGGCGGGATAATTTCCGTTGGTGGTGGCGAGCCGGAGTGGACTCCCCTGGGACTCACTTCAGTAAATATCTTTGTTCAGCATACCTGGAAGCTGGTCGACCAGATGCAGATTAATTTTTGTGGCCGTCCAGGCACTGTTCTGATGAGAGATGAATATATGAAGCAGGCCAGAGAACTGGGAAAACGGGTAGCCAGGGCGATGATGATGCCGATTGAAGAAGTGAAATTTATGGGCGATGAGACAGATATATCCTGTCCGGTCTGCCATTGCAACGTGCTGAAGGTGCCCGAGAAATTACCCGAGGTCTTCTGTCCCGTATGCTGGGTCAAGGGTGTAATAACCCTTGATGGAGATAAAATGAAGGTGAAGTGGGATGAAGAGGATACAAAGTATCCCCGCTTTTCCGAACGCGGAGTTTTCAAACACCTGGAGTTGATAAAAAGCTTGCAAGAGACGTTCTATACAAAAGACCAGGAAGAAGTAAAAGAACGGATTAAGAAATATGCCTCATACGGTAAAATCATAAAACCATGATTCCGAGCATGTATGGAGTGCCTGAGCTTTCATTATCAATAATATTCTAGAAAGGGGGTAAACGGCATGAATAAACCACCAGTCGGGCCAGACGATATGTCCGGGGGAAAGAAGCGTGAGAGAGCGGCTGAATTGAGAGAAAAGTGGTTCCGCGAATTCAAGCCGGGGAAGGTTTATGATGCTTATAACCCGAAAACGGCTGCCGAATGGAGAGATAAGTGGCTGAGTGGAATAAAGCTCGGGGAAGGCTACGACATAGAGGCCCGTTATGAGGCGGTAAGATGGTTGACTAACTGGGTGGCTGAATCCCTTCAATATACGTTAAACGGGTGTAATGTTGCTCCTTTCTGCACTGAAATGATCCTTGAGGCATTGCAATTACACGGAGGCCGCCCGATTTTACCGGTTGAAATCGACCGGCTGGAAGATATAACCATTGGATTAGGCGCCGGCCTTTCTTCGCAGGGGGAGGTTTGCGGCGCCGTGATGGCGCACACTATTGCCATCGGCATTGATGTTTCCTTTAGAACGCGGGAGACTGCGGCAATAAGGAGAGATGTTACAGCAGCTACCAGAAAGTTTTGCAGGCTCTTTAAGGATAGGTTCGGGGCCCTGCGGTGCGAAAATCTTACCGGCCTGTGTTTTCTCAGGGCCGACGGCAGTGAAGACCCCGAAGCATGGAAGAAATTTAGCACGGGAAGTCCCCCGATAGGCGTCAGGTGCCTGGACTTTATGCAGTTTGCCATTTATGCCCCGCTCCCGTCTGAGGAAGGATAATACGGTAACAGTCGCTTAGCTTTCACTCAAGGTGCCTGTCCCCCAAAACTGCTTAAGCGCAGCACAGAAACCGGCACCCAAAAGAGGGTTATTACACATGGATGATGTCAGTAGAATACGCAGAGTAGAATACCTTTTGGGCACATTGTTATCACTGGTAGTAGCGGATGGCCTTATAAGCCAGTACCTTATCAAAAACGGGCTGGGACATGAGGCAAACCCCTTCTTGAAGGTTCTGGTTATGGAGAACGATTTCCTAATCATTAAAATGTGCAGCGCTATACTTTGTGTGATAATACTGTGGAACATAGCCAGGAGATTACCAAGGCTGATATTTATATTCAGTACTTGCTTTGTCGGGCTATACACCGCAATTTTGTTCTGGAATATAGCCGTTTTCCTGTTTTTCAGGGCCTAAAGAGTATGACCGCTTAACATTGCCCGTTAATCCGGCCAAATCAAAGTTTAAAGCTTCCCTTGCGTCCCCCGTATTTTTCTCTTAACTTGGGCTTTTCTATCTTCCCGGTGGGGTTGCGGGGCACCTTATCAAAGATGATGCGGCGGGGTCTTTTGTAGCGGGGCAGGTGTTGTGCGCAGAACTGGTTTATCTCTTCTTCAGTTAAATTTATGCCGGGCTTGGGGTCAATGACAGCGACGACTATCTCACCCAGCCTCTCGTCCGGGATGCCGATTACGCCGGCATCATAGACAGCGGGATTTCGGCGCAGAACCTCTTCCAGCTCAACCGGGAAAATGTTCTCACCACCGCTGATGACGATGTCCTTCTTCCTATCAACAATATAGATAAAGCCCTCGTCGTCCTGTTTGGCCATGTCGCCGGTATACAGCCAGCCGTCCCTTAAATTCTCCGCTGTTTTGGCCGGGTTCCTATAGTATTCCTTCATCACCCCGTTGCCCCTGACAAGCAGCTCGCCAACCTGGCCGCGGGCGACATCCACGCCTTTTTCACTGACGATGCGGGTCTCCCAGTTGAAGCCGGGTTTACCGGTAGCGGCCAGTTTATGCTGGTTTTCTATACCCAGGTTAACGCACCCCGGTCCGGTGGATTCGCTTAAACCGTAACTGGCATCATACTGCATATCGGGGAAATACCGCTTCCAGTGCTCAATCAGGCTGGGGGGGATGGGCTGTGCCCCCATGTGCATCAGCCGCCAGCAACTGAGGTCATAGTCTTCCAGCTTGAGCTCTCCCCCGTCCAGGGCCACCAGGATATCCTGTACCCAGGGCACCAGCAGCCAGACTATCGTTCCACGCTCCTTATCTATGGCCTCAAAAATATACCGGGGGCTTATTTCGGTGAGAATGGTGGCCCGTCCGCCGACAATCAGGCTGCCGAACCAGTGCATCTTGGCGCCGGTGTGGTAAAGGGGTGGAATGAGGATAAAATTATCCTGGCGTGTCTGGTAGTGGTGCCGGTTTTCGGTGATGGCGGCACACTCTAGATTCTTGTGAGTGAGCAATATCGGCTTGGGCGCCCCCGTTGTGCCCGAGGTGAAGTAGAGGCCGCACCCGTCATCGGCATTTAACCCCACCTCCAGGGGGCTGGGTGAAGCCCCTTCGATTACCTGCTCAAAGTCCTCCATGTAATCGGGGCGGGGCTTGCCGCCCAGGATATAGTGCTTAATCCCCGGCAGCTCAGCGTGGACAGATTCTACCCTCTCTATAAAATGCTCACCCAGAATCATCACCTCGGCCCCGGCAATATCGGCACAGTATTTGAAATCGGCAGCGGTAAAGCGGTAGTTAAGCGGCACCGCCCACGCCCCCGTCCTTATAATGCCGAAATAGGCCTCCAGCCAGTTGATTGAGTTCATCATCCAGTGGATAACCCTGTCGCCCTTTTTAACCCCGCGTTCGGTAAGAGCGTTAGCCAGCCGGTTTACTCTCTCATCGAACTGCTGCCAGCTAATCTCCCTTCTCGCCCCCGTGCTTGAGCCCAGCTCAATAAGCGCCGTATCATCGGGATACATCCGGGCGTTCCTGGCCAGCATCTCACTTATATTCATATTCTCTCCCTGGCTTTATTATCTATTTAGAATACTTTTTTATGTCGGCCACCACCCGGTCCAGCCCCAGCTCCTTTAGTTTTTTCTCTGATGGTATGCCCTGGCGAGTGTAGCCGAGGGCATCATAGAACTCATCCAGGAGACCGTCCAGATTCTTGTATATCTGCCCCGTAGCCGGGCCGGCGTTGGCCAGCGGCTCGGTGCGCATACGCTTGGGCAGGGTATCGTCCTTACGGTCAAAGCCCTCACGAACGTTAAAGCATCTCTCCAGGCAGATAATCCTCTCCCCCACCCTGTCCAGATAGGCGGGGTCGGCGAACTCCTTAAAGCCGGTGGCCGCCACCAGTAAGTCGCTGCGCTGCTGAGGGTTAAAGCCGGTGACCGGACCGAAACTGCACTGAATGACCGCGTCCTGCGTCGCCTGCAATATCTCGGCGCTGGCAGCGTCCTGCCCCTTGTCAACCTCGGTCAGCTTGTCTTTCTTTCCGGAAAGCTCGTCCCGGGAGCGGCCGTACATGTGGCTGGCGCCTATGTTGGCGGTGGCCAGAATCAGCCCGTAGCCCTTGACGGCGCGGGGCTCGTAGGCGGGAAGCTCCAGGCCCTTGACCTGTATGGCGTAGTCCTGGGCGCCCTTGCCAATCTGCTCAGCGGCCCGTTTGGTGCCTTCGCCGAGGAGCTTGCCGAAGCCTTTACGGTTGCCGATTTTTTCCAGCAGTGTCATCATGGCGGCATGGTCGCCCCAGTTTAGCTCCAGCCCGCCAGTATCTTTTTTAGTGATTATGCCCCGCTGGTATAGCTCGTAGGCAAAGCCGATAGTATTGCCGGCGCTGACGGTATCCAGACCGAGCCTGTCACAGAGGGAGTCGGCGGCTATCAGCGCGCCGATATCGGTGTTGGCCAGATTGCCTCCCAGGGACCAGATGGTCTCATAATCCGGGCCTTCGCTGACGGCGCCGTCATAGGTGCCTCCGGTTACCTGGCGCACCTGGCCGCACTTGGTCATGCAGCCGTAGCAGCCGTCGTTTTTGGTCTTTATACCGGCCAGGGCTTCCTCGCTTATCTTCTCTATACCCTCAAGGTGCCCTTCCTGGAAGTTCTTTACCGGGAAGATGCCTACCTTTTCGAAGCCCAGCGTCAGGTAGGAGGTGCCGAAATCGCTCATCCTGATTCTTCCCGGGCTGGTCTTTAATCCTTCTATAATTTCCCTGGCCAGCTTTTTGAAACCATCGGCATCGTGCAGGCTTAAAGGCCCTGACGAGTTGACGGCAAAGCCTTTTAGCTTCTTGGCGCCCAGCACCGCACCGACGCCGGTACGCCCGCCGCAGCGGAGGTCGCTGATAAGAACGGCGTAGCGGACCAGCTTCTCCCCCGCCGGACCGATACAGGCCACCTGGGTTGTTTTGCCGTGCTTTGCGCGCAGCTTCTGGTGCGTCTGCTGGGTGTCCAGACCCCAGAGCCCGGCGGCATTCAGGTAGCTGTCAAGCGCCCACTCCACCTCATCGGCCCGTTTCCCCCTCAGGTCAAGTTCCATCGAAACCGGCTGTGACGTCACCGGCCTTTTAACCGGGGTGAATTCCGGGGTTTCTGTACCCGGGGTCACTTTTACCTTTTCCACGCTATTTAGACCGAGCCTGAGCTTTACCTGTCCGGCCCGGACTTCAACCTGTTGTGTCTCTTCTGATACCGAAAGCACTGTCGCCACAAGGTTTGCTTCTCTCAGCCGGACCATGTCGCCTACAGTGATTCCGCCCTCGTCTTCTGTCTCATCACCGATTTCTCCTGTCTTTGGCTGCCATACCTCCATTTTCAACCGCTCCTTTGCCAGTTCTGTCGCCTGCCGGGCCTGCTCTATCCTCTGCTTGTTCTGTTCCTTGCGCAAGGCTGATGCCGCTTGCCGGATTTCCTTAATTAAATCAGCCGCCTCACGGACAACCCTGTCCCGGTTCTCTTGAATAGTCTTTCTTTCTTCCTCGGTCAGCCGTCGCCGTTCATTTTCTAATTCAATGTTCCGTCGTGCCGCCTCGTCCGTCTTTCTTTTCAGCTCATCACGGAGGGCTTCAATTCCATGCTTTTCCTCAAGCAAATTGGCCAGTAGAGTCTCCATCTCCTCGCTACCTCTCGTTAGCATCTCTCTTGCCCGGGAGACAATATCGGGGGACAAGCCCAGGCGAGCAGCGGTAGCCATGGCGTTACTGCCGCCAGGTATACCTGTTGTCAGGTGGTAGGTAGGCGCCAGCGTAACCGGGTCAAAGTCAAGCGAGGCATTTTGTAGCCCGGTCGTCGTATGCGCGAAAGCCTTAAGGTCACTAAAGTGTGTGGTGGCCACGGCCATTGTTCCGCGAGAAAAGAAGTAGAGCAAAATAGAGCGAGCCAGGGCCGAGCCTTCCGCCGGGTCAGTGCTCGTACCCAGCTCATCGAGAAGTACAAGGCTCCTTCCGGTAGAGCTGTTAATGATTCGTACGATATTGCCGATGTGCCAGCTAAACGTTGAGAGTGTTTTTTCAATGCTCTGCTCATCACCAATGTCGGCAAATACGTCATCAAAAACGGGAATACGACTTTCCGCTGAAGCCGGAATAGGTATGCCGGCTTGTGCCATTAAACTGAGCAGGCCAATTGTTTTCAGAGCTACTGTCTTACCGCCGGTATTGGGCCCCGTAATTACGAGTATAGAGAAGTCTTGCCCTATCTCCACAGAAAGAGGCACCGCTTTTTCTGCCAGTAACGGGTGTCTGGCTTCGACAAGTCTTAGCACAGGAGCCGGCTTGCCCTCAAGAGTGCTCCCGTCTTTGTTGAATGTTGTAAGGACAGGTTCGGTAGCCCTGGCTTTCCTGGCATACTTTGCCTTAGCCACTGCCAGGTCTAACTCAGCTGTTAAAGCTACACCCTGAGATATTTCAACTTCGTAGGTTCCCACCTCAGAACTTAAGCTTACCAGAATCCTTTCGATCTCATGGCTTTCTTCTACCACCAACTCCCGGAGCGTGTTACCCAGTTCTACGGTCACCCACGGCTCGATGAATACCGTAGCTCCGCTGTTAGAAACATCGTGAACGATGCCCTTTATTTCTTTGCGATGTTCAATCATGACGGGAATAACATACCTGCCTTCCCGCTCAGTAATAATAGGTTCCTGGACTACCGTACGTCCTCTGGGTGATTCCATAGTGACCTTCAGCCGGTCCAATAACTGCTGACGCACCTGTCTCCGTTGCCGTCTAACTGCAGCCAGCCGGGGAGAGGCGCTATCCAGCACCTCGCCGTTTGGCGCCAGGCAGCTGGCGATGTCTTTCTCCAGCTGACGAAGCTCAACTATACCGCTGGCAATATTCCAGAGTAGCGGGAATTCCTCTGACATCTTTTCAAGACTTCCCCGCAGATGGCACATGGCAGCCAGAGTCTGCTGAATTTCTATAAGGCTTAGCGGTTCAAGAACCTTACCCAGCGTGGCCATCTTTACCGCTTCTCGAATGTCAAAGGCCCCTCCAATAGAGAAGGCAGGCTCCAGCGAGAGAAGGTGGCGTGCCTCGGCCGACTGCCTCAGCAGCAGAAAAATCTGTTCGTAATCGGAAAGCGGTTGCAGATTAAGGGCTAATTCGCGGCTGGCGGAAAATGAGGTAAACACGGCCACTATTTCACATATCTGCCCAAAACCAAGCATTTCCAGGCTTTTACTATCCAAGGCACCTCGCTCTCTTGCGGCAAATACATTATAACATGGCACAAAGGAAGTCAGGACACCTGGCTGGACCGGTCATTTTTTAACACCAATCCGCCAGCGGGGAACCAGCTAACAGGGAGACTCCGTTCAAAATACCGCACCAGGCGAGTCCATGCTTTGAGCACAGTGTGATATGATAAAACACGATGTTCATCTACGAAACCCTGGTGGACCCTCTATTAAGAGACATCAGGAAGTTTGCCCCTGAATTCTCTGGCATGAAGGCTGGAGATAAGGCACTGGATGTCTGCTGTGGAACCGGGGCGCAGGTTCTTGAGTACGGGCGCCGGGGCATTATTGCTACAGGCATAGATATCAGCCCGAACATGCTTGACATAGCTATGAGGAATAGAATGAAACAGAAAGCGGTAAATGTCTCCTTTCAACTCGCTGACGCCACCAGTTTGCCTTTTCTGGACGGTTATTTTGACTATGCGTCCGTATCTTTTGGATTACACGATAAGGTAAAGCCTGTTCGATATCAAATCATTTCTGAGATGAAGAGGGTTGTTAAGCAAGATGGAGCCCTTATACTCATAGATTACCAGGTTCCATTGCCCAGGAATGTTTTGGCCGTATTTTCGAGGGCCATAGAGTTCTTCGCCGGCGGGCCTCACTATCAGAGTTTTAAGGATTATCTTAGAAATGGCGGACTCAAGGATATACTTAAGAATCACGATTTACGAGAATATTGCAGAACCTACCTTATGAGTGGACTGATAGTGGTCATGAAGGTAGCGAATAGTTAAGCTATGATCAGTCATTCTGGTCACCTTTATTCCCCAAACCCCGGCTGCTGAAGCTCCTGGCAATCCACATGAAGAGTGAACAAAAGCTTTTATTGTTCATTTGGCTTGGTAACAATTTTCCCCATCGGTCGCTGGTTCAAATCCAGCCGCTGCCCTTCGCTTTATAAAGCCGCTCCGCTGGTGTATAATATTAACAGTGAACTTAATACTTTGTTTTTTGAGCTATTTTCACCTTCACCGCCTCCGAAAAGAGAGCTTTTGCGAGTGAGGCTGACGGTGCCTCGTTAGCGGAAGACTGGACAGCATACTACCCCCTTACGCTTATTACCCCAGACATTCCCAACCAGGCTAAACAGGCTCTTTGCCTGCGTCTATCCCACGAATACCGTTGCCGGTTCAGGTACGGAAACGCAGTAAGGGCGGCTATGACAAAACAACGTATAACAGTGAATTAAATACGACGTATAGATGAATAGATAAAGGCAGGATTACACCATACATGAACTATCGCAGTGACATCAGGAATATCGCTATTATTGCCCACGTTGACCATGGCAAGACCACCCTGGTGGATGCCATGCTCAAGCAGAGTAAGGTCTTTCGAAATAACCAGGCAGTAGGCGAGTTAATCATGGACAGTAATACCCTTGAGCGAGAAAAGGGGATTACCATCATGGCTAAGAATACGGCCGTAATGTACCGGGGCGTCAAAATCAATATTATTGATACCCCGGGGCATGCCGATTTCAGCGGTGAGGTGGAGCGTGTCATCAGCATGGCGGACGGCTGCCTTCTTCTGGTAGATTCTGTTGAAGGGCCAATGCCCCAGACCAAGTTTGTGCTGCGCCATGCTCTGCAAAGGGGATTAACAATCATCGTCGTCATTAACAAGATAGACAGGCCTAATTCGCGGATATCGGAAGTAACCAGGCTTATCCAGGACCTGTTCCTGGAACTGGCTACCGACATGGACCAGCTTGATTATCATGTTCTGTATGCCGACGCCAAGGAGGGTATTGCGGTAACCGAACCGGGCATGCCCGGCAAAGATATCAGCTCTATTTTCGATTGTATCCTGGCTAACGTGCCGCCTCCCCGGATTGAAAGCGGGCCATTTCAGATGCTGGTTTCCAACCTGGACTCCGACAGCCACAAGGGACAAATCGCTATCGGCAGGATCTGGAGGGGCAAGGTGGCTTCCCATGATACCGTCGTCAGGGTGAACGCTGACGGAAATATGGATTATTATGAGATCGCCGAGGTATTTACCTACCTCGGACTCAAACGCTTGAAGGTAGACCAGGCTGAGGCGGGTGACATTGTCGCGGTGACTGGCATTGAAAAGGTCAGCATCGGGGATACTATCGCCGACCCGGAACAGCCATCAGCGCTGCCACGCATCGAGATTGGCGAGCCGACGATAGAGATGACCTTCGGTGTCAACACCTCACCGGTTGCCGGCAGGGAGGGACGCTTTTGCACCACGCGTCAGTTACGGAAGCGGCTTTATAAGGAACTGGAGACCAATCTCAGTCTCAGGGTGCAGGATACGGATAGCCCGGACACCTTCCTGGTCAAAGGGAGAGGGGAACTGCACCTGGCCATTCTGATTGAGACCATGCGCCGCGAGGGCTACGAATTCGAAATCTCGAAACCGGAAGCGATTACCAAAGTAATTGACGGTAAACTTGTTGAGCCGGTAGAACTGCTTACCATTGATACCAGAGAGGAATATATCGGGGTTTTATCCGAGATACTGAGCAAGCGACAGGCCCAGATGATTGATATGCGCAATGACGGTCAGAACAATGTACGTCTGGTGTTTCAGATACCTACGAAGGGTCTCCTTGGTTTTCGCAGCTCTTTTCTCACCTCCACCCGCGGAGAGAGCATCATGAATACTCTGTTTCTGGGCTATGAACCCCGGCGGGGGGAAATTGTCTCCACCCGCAATGGGGTACTGGTCGCCTCGGAGCCGGGAACCGCGATTACCTATGGCCTGAACAATGCCCAGGAGCGCGGGCTGACCTTCATTGAACCCGGCACCCAGGTCTATGAAGGCATGATTGTGGGACTGAATTCACGGCTGCAGGACATCCCGGTTAATGTCTGCAAGGAAAAGAAGAAGACTAACATACGGTCGTCCACGTCGGATATCGCCGTCAAACTGACGCCACCCCTGAAAATGAGTCTGGAGCAGGCAATAGATTTTATAAATGGAGATGAATTGGTGGAAGTAACACCTAAGAATATCAGGCTGAGGAAGAAGTTGCTGACCTATTCACAGAGATTGCGGAGTATCTCTTCTGCTAGATTGAGCGTGAAGTGACGAACTAAAAAGGTAATAGTATTAATTATAAAGAGAACCACCACGACAGGCGGCCAAAAATATACTGGTATGAAGCGTCCACTAACAAAAGTCCAGATTGTGCAATTAAGGCGACAAGAGATTGTTCTGTTGCTTAGGTCACAAAAGAGGCTTTTGTGTAACACTTGCTTGAATCGTTATACCTGGCTTTAGGGACTCCTGAGTGATCTCCTCCGGCCAATATTAGCTCCAAAGACTATGCAGCTACTTGTATGACGCGGGATACTACATCAATAGTCTCTTTGGCAAGAAGCAAGGTTTATAGTCTGTTACTATCTATGAATACCAGTTGCGGGAAGCTAAATCATCTGCTGATCTATGAGAATGTTTTAGGATGGGACAAAAAGCCAGCTTATTACAGCTGAGCATTTTATCGGATTATTAACCCACCTCTTGATTTTCCCAGCCGACTTCACTAGAATAGCATCATAAAGGAGGCAAGGGGCCTCTGCCTTTTATCCAGGCTACATGGGGTTCAGGTGGTCGTCGGTTCGAATCCGACCACCCCGACCAGATAAATTACAGCCAGATAAATTACAGATGGTACAGCTTATAAAAAGGCTGTGCTTTTTTATTTAAGCGGGCTAAGAGGAAGCAGGAGACTGCCCTTTCATCATATTCGATTAAGAAATGTAATTTTAAGGGCTTGACAGAAAACGAACTGCTGACTAGAATGCGTCTAGCTGACGGCATTTTGCCAACTAATTTTTACAGCCAAAAGAGCCGAGCAATCATCGCCGAAGACAGAACTGTTAAAGTAAATATAGATGGGGGTGATATCATGTGAGCAGAATAAGGCCAACGGGGAATTCCCTATTCTTATGGAGGTAAACAAATGAAAAAGATATTACTAGTATTTTTACTGCTTTCTTTATTAGCATTTCCCCTGTTTGGTGGCTGTACAGGACCAGTTGAAGCGGAAACGATAACAGTGGGATTTAACCACATCTGGCCAGCTACGTCCTTTCAGCAGGTGGACCTGTTCACCGGATACTTTGAGATGGTAGAAGATGCAGCCAATGGTAAGTACATTATTGAGCCAGAATTTTACCCTGCTGGGACTTTACTTGGCCCAGGCGACATCTACGATGGGGTACTTAAAGGCAGCGTTGATGCGGGTTGCTCTGTCGTCTCCTATACCCCGGGTCTTTTTCCAGTGATGCTGACCTTATCGCAGTCAGGCATCGCCCCACCGGTTAATGCTGATGCTAATTCCCGCACCGCCTGGGAGTTCTATAACAAGTTTAAGCCCAAGGAATTTGAGGGCGTAAAGGTGCTCTATTGGTTTGCCACTCCACCTGCCTGGCTACATTCCACGAGCCCGATTACCAAACTAGAGGACCTTAAGGGTGAGGACGTAAGAGCTACCGGCGCTAGTGCTAAGGCGATTACGGCAATAGGCGGTAATCCGGTATCCATGCCCCAGCCAGATGTTACTATTTCGGCGCAAAAGGGGCTAGTCAAGGCGAGTGTTGCCCCGTTTGAGGTGCTTATGACGTATAAGCAAGCTGAGGTCTTTGACTATTCTACCTTTATCCCCTTCTTCTATTCCGAGCAATTCTATATGGTAATGAACTTGGACAAGTGGAACACGTTGCCCAAGGACTTACAGAAGGCTTTTGACAGCGTCGCTGACGAGGCGGTGAGTGAAGCCGGTCAACTCTGGACGTATGGTGATAAGAGAGGGATGGACTACGCTCAAGGAGAGCCAGGGGGACATGAATTAATCTACCTCTCCGATGAGGAAGCAGCACGGTGGATAGCGCTGCTTAAGCCGATACGCGATGCCTATGTTGCTGACCTGAATGCCAAGGGTTTCCCGGGAGAAGAGATAGCTGACGAGGCAGGCAAGATTGCGGAAAAATACAATAAGAACACATATGAGCCATGGCAACCATGAAGTAAGGGGGCAAACCTCTTAACTTTGGTTTGACAGTGACTTATAGAGGGTGTCTTACGATAGTTAACCGAGGCTCAAAAGGGCTCATAAAGTGCTGAGCCTAATTGGGGTAGCTTAAGGGGACACCCTCTATAAAGTTATTTAATTCTCAGTTAGGTATGAGTAAAGTGGTTTATTTTGACCGTATTGTCCGTTTATTGAGCAAGTTCTCTGACCGGATAGCTCAATTGGCGGTGATGGCAATGTTGCTTCTTGTTGTCGGCAACATCTTGCTACGTGTTGTCTGGAAACCTATTTTCGGCACTTATGACTTCGTTGGCTTTATTAGTGCGATACTGGTTTCCTTCCCCTTAGCCTACTGTGCTGTGCAGAAGGGTCATATCCAGGTAGAGCTGGTGGTGTCACGGTTTTCCCAGCGGGCTCAGGGGATTATCGGCAGCATTACCGGTATCCTTAGCCTGGGCATCTTCGCCGTAATAAGCTGGCAGTGCGTGTTATTAGCCAACGACAAGTGGCGGCTTGGTGAATTATCTATGACGGCACTCCTACCTTTTCACCCCTATATATACGGGGTAGCCTTTGGTTGTATACTACTCTGCCTGGTGATTCTGGTTGACCTTATTAAATCAATGGCTAAGGCGGCGAAAGGATGAGCCCGGCTACTGTTGCCATCATCAGCGTTGTGCTTCTTGTTATCCTCTTCCTTCTCCGGATGCCGGTGGCCTTTGCTATGGCTCTGGTCGGCTTTCTTGGCTTTTGCTACATAGTTTCAGTACCCGGTGCACTTGCCATCCTGGCTAAAGATTTTTGGGCGATGTTCTCCTCATATTCCTTGACTGTCATTCCTATGTTTGTATTTATGGGTACAATTGCCTTCTACTCGGGGATGAGTCGGAGGCTTTACGCCACTGCCTATAAATTTTTGGGGCAACAGCGTGGGGGGCTGGCTTTAGCTACTATCCTTGCCTGTGCTGGTTTTGGTGCTATGTGCGGGTCGACTAATGCTGCGGCCGCGGCTATGGGTAAGGTAACATTGCCCGAGATGAGAAGGTATAATTACGACGACTCACTGGCTACTGCCTGCGTTGCCGCTGCTGGTAGCTTGGCCATACTTATCCCGCCGAGCACCATATTGATTGTCTATGGGGTAATGACTGAGGAGTCCATAGGTAGGCTCTTTGCCGCTGGTATCTTGCCCGGTTTACTTCTTACCGTCTTGTTTGGCATTACCATTATCATTATTTGTCGACTCAAGCCCAGCCTGGCCCCTCCAGGAGATAGGGCAACCTGGAAGGAAAGGATAGCCTCCCTCTCTGGGGTCATAGAGATGTTTCTGTTGTTTGCCCTGGTCATGGGTGGTCTTTTTGTTGGTTGGTTTACTCCTACCGAGGCTGGTGCCGCCGGGGCTGCTGGAGCATTGATTATTGCCCTGGCTAGGCGGAGGCTTAGCTGGCGAGGGTTTTTAGATTCTCTTGCCGACACAACCCGGATAACGGCTATGGTTTTTCTCATTGTCACCGGAGCTACTGTCTTCGGTCACTTCATGGCAGTAACCAGGGTCCCCTTTGAGCTGTCAGCCTGGGTAGGCGGACTGGGTGTGTCGCCTACTGTTGTTTTGGGGTTCATAATCTTCGGCTATCTAATCGGTGGCTGTTTTATGGATTCGCTGGCGCTGGTTACGCTTACTATCCCCATTCTGTATCCGCTGGTGTTAAGCCTGGGGTTCAACGGGATATGGTTTGGTGTAATAATAGTGTTAGTTACTGAGATGGGGGTAATCACCCCGCCGGTAGGGATAAATGTATATGTCATCAAGGGAGTGGCTCCTGATGTGCCCCTGGAGACCATATTCAAGGGAATATTCCCCTTCCTTGGGGCAATAATAGTTTGCATCGCTATCCTGATAGCTTTTCCTCAAATTGCCCTGTTTTTGCCCGGTTTTATGACCTGGTAGGCTGGCTGGCCTAAGGAGTCTCTGGAAGAGAGTAACATATTTGAGCAAAATAACATGTGACATTCTCGTTAGCCGTTATTCAGGCTGGCGAGCAGAAAGGATTAAATTGACATGACTAAAACAAAAAAAATTATCGGTCTATCAACGGGTAGAAAGAACGGCAACTCCGAGATACTGTTAAA